>Ga0315276_10001245_pt1 | contig 22758 bp, 24 predicted proteins | sample YL17G05_0_MG_FD_204542 | JGI IMG/M metagenome (GOLD analysis project Ga0315276, IMG submission 204542) | Sediment microbial communities from Yellowstone Lake, YNP, Wyoming, USA - YL17G05_0 | ecosystem: Environmental > Aquatic > Freshwater > Lake > Sediment | place: USA: Wyoming | collected... | reverse complement strand
CAGTCGAGCGGCTGGTCGATCAGGCCGATCCAGACGAGGAAGTCGTTGATCACGCCCTCGCGCCCGAGCAGCATGCGCCAGGCGTAGATACGTACGATCGGGTTCAGCTCGTCGACGAGGACCAGCAACAGCAGCATGGGCAGCTCCCAGCGGCCGGCGCGAAAGGCGATGAAGTAGGACAGCGGAAAAGCGATGGCGAGCTGGATCAGCATCGCCGTCGTGGCAATGATGATCGTGTCCCTGGCCACCGCCCGGTAGATGGGGTCGGTGAAGAGCATGCGGAAGTTGTCGAGCGTGAAGCCGGCCTCCGCCCCGTAGATCGAGGAGTGCTGGAAGCTCATCACCACGAGGATGATGAGCGGCGCCACGAACAACGCCGCCAGCACGCCGATGGGGCCGACGAGGAACCAGACCGGGCGGAGCTTGCGGGCCATGCGCTGCGTGCGCGTCGAGCTCCTCTGCACGCGAGCAGCCGTCGTGGCCATCAGCGGATCGACCCGATGAAGGTGTCGGCCTTCTCCCTGGAGCTACGCGCGCCCGACCTCCACGTGATGAGCAGGTACGCGACGTAGACCAACAGCACCTCGGCCACGGACACCAGCGAGGCGATCGCATTCACGATGGGCAGATTGGACGCGTGGCGCAGGGTGGAGTACACCCAGACGGGGAAGAGCTGGTCGAAGCCGCCCACGAAGAACGTGATCTCGAAGTTGTTGAACGACCACGAGAAGGCGAGGATCGCCGATGCCGCGAGTGACGGGATCAGGTGCGGGAGCAGGATATAACGGATCACCTGCATCTGGGTCGCCCCCAGGTCGATGGCCGCCTCCTCCTGGATGCGCTCGAAGCGCAGCAGCCGGGCCGACACCAGTACCGTGACCAGCGGGAACGTGACCACGATCTGCATCAGCACCACCGTGTTCCAGGACAATGCCATGTGGATCCTGCTGAAGAAGATCAGGGCGCTGATGCCGATCACCAGCCACGGCACCACGAGGGGAGCCGCGAGCAGCATCGCCGACGGGCCGCGCAGGCGAAAGCGCAGCCGGGTGATCGCGTAGCCGGCGAGAGTGCCGAGGACCACGCTCACCGGCGCGACGATACTGGCGACGATGAGCGAGTTGCGCAGCGCCATCAGAAGGTTGGTATCGGCGAAGGCCTCCGAGTACCACTTCGTCGTGAATCCGCTCCACGGCAGCGAGAACACTATGGAATCGTTGAACGAGAACACGGCGAGCAGCACCAGCGGTCCGTACAGGAGCACAATGAAGAAGACCGCGAACACGGGGCCGCCGTAGGTGTCGAACGCGCGGGCCACGTGGCTGCTGATGGAGCGGCGGGCCACGGGGATGGCGAGCGTGCCCTGCAAGGCGTCCTCCACGCCCCTAGCTCCGCTTGACCTCTTGCCAGGCGCGGATCCACTTGTCATAGCCCTCAACGGGCGGGGCCGCCGGGAGGATGTTCGTCCAATCCTTGACGACCTCGACGCGCTTGCGCACGTCCGGCGGCAGGAGCTTGAGGGCATCCTGGTTGGTGATGAAGTAGCTCCAGCGCTTGGCCTCGAACGCCTCGGCCTCCGGCGACAGGTAGTAGTTGAGCAGCGCGTAGGCCGCGTCGAGGTTCCGGCAAGTGGCGCTGATCCCATACCCGCAGGTCCAGACGATCTGGCCCTCGGAGGCGGTGGCGAACTCCACCGGGTCGTTCTCGCGCTGCGAGTCGAGCGCGTTGCCCGGGTAGCCCAGCCCAATGACGATCTCTCCCGTGTGGAACAGGGAGACGATCTCGGAATCGTTGGAGAAGAAAGTACGGAACTGGCCGTTCTTCTTGGCGTCGATGTACAGGTTCTTCACGGCCTCCAACTGGTCCGCGGTGAGATGCAGCGGGTCGCTGTAGCCGAGCGCCAGGGCACCGACCTGGATCGCGGTCACCGGGTAGTCGATCATCGCGACCTGGCCCTTGTACTTGGGGTCGAAGAGATCCTTGAACGAGGTCGGCGGGGTGTCGACCTTGGTCGTGTCGTAGAGGACTCCCGTGACTCCAGCGTCCACTGGCACCATGTAGTGCTTGCCGTCCGGCATGGTCACCCCGGGGAGCTTGTAGAAGATCGGGAACATCCGGTCCCAGTTGTCGATCCGTGAGGTGTCGAGCGGCTGCAGCAACCCGAGCCTGACAGCCACCTCGGCGTTCTCCTCCACGCAGAGGTTGATCACGTCGGCCTCGAAGCCGGCGCGCAGCTTGGCGACCGCCGCGTCGCCACTGTCGTAGGCACTCGTGCGCAGCTTGACGGACGGATACTGCTTCTTGAACGGCGCGATGTATGCGGGGATGAATCCGTCCTCGTAGGCGAACAGCGTCAGGTCACCGGTCGGTTCGCCGCTGGCGCTCGAGGACGGCGACGTACCGGCCCCGCCGCCGCATCCGACGACTGCCACGACCAGCAGTATCAAGGCCCCTCCCAGGAGCAGCGGCAGGCTCACACGCCTCGCGTTCATCTCGCCCCCTACGATCGGTCCACGGTGGTCGCCAGCATATCTTGCGCGAGATAGCGGCACAGCAATGCTATGCAGCAAAGTGTCGACAGTCAACCGCTTTTTCGTCTGCGACCCAACCCGTGCCGTCGTCAGGCTGTCGACAGTTGACTCTGGCCCTTCGTGACCGTCACACTCTTGCAGCGCACTTCGAGAGTTCGAAGGAGGGTCCATGATGGCCGACGGGAGCGACTGCCGTCTGCTGGCCGACTACTTGCGCGACGCCGGCGTAACGGCTTGGGGCGTCGCCTCCAACTCGCCGAGGCTTCCTGCGGCGCCCGACCTGCCCTGGGCCGTCTCATATCTGTTCCGGGTCGAGCCGGCCACCCTGGCAGGGCTGGGCCGTGGCCCCACCATCGCCTACTTCCGTGAGTACCAACGCATCAACGAACGTCTCGTCGAGACCGGCGAGGGTCTGGTCCGCCTCCTCGAGGCAGCCGGTCAGCGCGCACTGTTCGTGGACGACGACGCTCCCGACGGGCCGGACGACCCCCCGATCTTCGCTTCGAAGACGGCGGCCACGCGCGCCGGGCTCGGCTGGATCGGCAAGACCGCGCTGCTGGTCACGCCCGAGTGGGGGCCGGCCGTTCGCCTCGCGACGGTGTTCACCGAGGCCGTCCTAACTCCCGGCGAGCCGGTCGAACGCGCCCACTGCGGGCGCTGCCGGGCGTGCGTCGACGCCTGCCCCGCCGGCGCGGGGAGAGACGTGGAGTGGCGCCCGGGCATGGCGCTGGAGCTACTGTTCGACGCGGCGGCCTGCGACCGGCATCAGCAGCGCTACCCTGAGTACGACACGATCTGCGGGACCTGTATCTGGGCCTGCCCGTACGCGAGCCGCGGCCTGCGAGCCGCCGGCCCCCAGCGTGTCGCTGCAGTGGCGCACGCCGACGAAGGAGGTACACCGTGAGGTTCGCGGGAAGAGTCGCCGTGGTCACCGGCGGCAGTAGCGGCATCGGGCTGGCGACCGCGCGTCTGCTGGCCCGTGAAGGCGCGAGCGTCATGATCTGCGGCCGCGACGAGGCGCGCCTCGCGCGCGCTCTGGATGAGCTCGCCGGCGACGGAGCGACCGTCGCCGGCGTGCCCTGTGACGTGAGCTGCGAGGAAGACGTCGACCGCCTCTTCGCCGAGACGCAGCGGCGCTTCGGAGGTCTGGACGTCTGCGTGTGCAACGCCGGCATCGAGACCGACGAGGGCTATAGCTTCTTCGACTTGCCGACCGCGGTCTACGACGAGAACTTCGCGGTCAACGTGCGCGGCGTCTATCTGAGCGCCCAGCGCGCCGCGCGCATGATGCGCGAGCGCGGCGGCGCGATCGTCATGATCGGCTCCTCCAGCGGCATCGTCGTCGATCTCAAGGACCCGTCCCCGACTTACAACGCGACCAAGGCGGCGGTGCACATGTTCGCGCGCTCGCTCGCCGTCGAACTCGCGCCACACGGTATCCGCGTCAACGCGGTGGCTCCAGGGTGGGTCGCCACCGGCATGACGGACGCGGACGACGCCGAGACCGTCGCCGCCGCCCTGGAGAAGATCCCGCTGCGACGGTACGGCGCGCCTGAGGAGATCGCGGAAGCGATCGCCTTCGTCGCCGGCGACGGCGCTTCGTACATCACCGGCGCCACCATCGTGGTGGACGGCGGAGAGACGCTCACTTAGCGGAGGACCGGGTACCGCAACGGCGCCCCGCGCGCCCCGACGTCGCCGATCAGCAGGTGCCACTCGCCGACATTGGCGACCACGAGACGGTCGAGGTCCGGGCCGGCGAAGGCGACGTTGGTCGGAGTGTTCAGGGTCATGCCCAGTGGGTCGGCAGCAACGACGACCAGGCATCCATCGGGCGATAGCCTGTAGATGAGGTCGGGGCGGTAGCAGGCGATGTACAGCCCCCCGGCGGCGTCGAACGCGATGCCGTCGGGCACGGTGTCTCGCGGCAGGTCGACCACGGTCTCCGGCTCGCCGGCCTCTCCCCGGGCGCCGATGGGTATGCGCGAGATGCCCGGCCGGCTCGACTCGACGACGTAGAGCCAGGCGCCATCGCTCGAAAGGCAACAGCCGTTGGGGTACCGCGGCAGAGCGGTCGTCCAGACGCTGGTGTCACCGCCGGCGACGCGGTAGATGGCGCCGTTCCGCTCGTCCCAGTCGGACGAGTCCGTCACGTAGAGGGTGCCGTCGGCCGCGAAGCAGAGGTAGTTCGGCTCGATCATCGGCCGGTCTGCCGTACCGGACGAGACGACGTCCACCTGCCCGGAGCGCGGGTCCACACGGACCACCTCGCGGCGACCCTCGTCGCAGGCGTACACGAGGCCGCCCCCGTCGACGGCGACGCCGAGGATGCCGCCGCCGGTGTCGGCCACGACCGCGACATCGCCGTCGAGCGAGACCGAGTAGATCTGGCCGTCCTCGCCACCGGCGTAGATGCAGCCGCTCAGCGGGTCCCAGGCGCATGCCTCCGGATGGTCGAGGTCCTCCGTCAACATGGTGAACGCATCGAGCATGGGTCATGCCTCCCGTGTCGTGACTCGCGGGTGTGGCCGCCCGCCGGAGGCGTGCGGCCACACCCGACTCAGGACGGCGCCGCCAGGGGCGGGGCCTCAGTCTTCGTTCTCGCCTCTGAACTTCTTCATGGCAGTTCTGACCGCGTCGGCGTCGACTGCCAGCTCGACGAAGCCGATGCGCTCCTGGTAGAGGTCGGCGTCGACCTGGTCGCGCACGTCGTCTTCGAAGATGTGAACAACGGGGAGCCCCAACTGGACTCCTGCCAATGGACCCACGAAGCTCGGGTCACCCTCCGTGACCGTCGCCGCCGCCATCTCCAGCGACCACGGATCGGCCGCACCGAGCACGACGACCATGTCGTCGGCTCCGTAGCGGTCCACCGCGGCCTTGATGCGGCTTTGGTTCTCCGGGTCCATCGTACCGGCAGCCGTTCAGACAAAGCACTCCGTCTCGATCATCACCACGGTCGCGCCCGCCGAGCGGACACACTCGGCGATCGCGTCTCCGGGCACGCTGTCGCGCTCGCCGAGAGCGATGATCTTCTTGCCGCGAAGCTCCACTATGCACCTCCCTCCATGAGCCCCTGGACGGCCGCCTCGATCTCGGCGGCCGTCGGGTTTCCGGCCAGGCGAGAGACCTCCTCGCCGTCCCGATACAGGATGAACGTGGGCAGCGCCAGGACCCGCTGCGAGAGGCAGAGGCGGCGGTTGTCGGCAACATTCACCTTGACGAGCCGCAACGCCCCGCCGGACCTCGCCTCCAGCTCCTCGACGGCCGGCATGAGCGCCAAGCAGGGAGCACACTGTGAGCCCCAGAAGTCGGCCAGCACGCTACCCTGCGCGACCAGCTCCTCATAGGTCTCGGTTGTCGCCTCGACGGGCATTCACACCTCCAGGATGACGGACACGGCGTCCCACATCTGAGTCATGCGACCCAGGAACAGGCTTCCTTTCGCGAGCAGCATGGTCGAGCGCAAGTCCCCGTTGCGCAGACGCTGCAGCGCATGGGGGATCCAGGGGACCGCCGACGCGATGTGGCCCTGGGTGGGGGCGTAGCCGGGAAGACCGTGGGCGCGGCAGAAAGCGTCCATGTCGCCGCGCTCGAGCTCGCCGCGCACTACGGCAAGGGCGGCGAGCAGCTTGTAGTTGCGGTTCGGCACGTCGTAGCCGCCGGCCGGCTCCGTGATCTCCGGGTTGTGGAGCTCCGTGGAATACACGTCGATGTCGGCGACCCGGCGACCCAGCTTGTCGAGTGGGCGGCCGACCACTTCGGTCAACAGGCTCTGCTGGGAGGAGTCGCAGCCGGTCCGGTGCTGGCCGACCGCGTCGAGGCGCAGGGCCGGCTCGCCGGCGGCCACCGGCCCCACCAGCACCGCCATGCCGCCCAGCACGTCCTCGATCACGGGCACGCCGTGATCCAGCGTGCCCTTGAACTTCATGCCGAGCTTCGCCAGCGAGCCGCCGGCCACCACGACCACGCGGTCGAAGACGCCGGACTGCACCAGAGCTCCGGCCATGATGAGCGCATGGATGGGGCTGGTGCAGAAGGCCTTGACGTCGCTGCCGTTAGCGTTGACCAGTCCGCACGACTCGGCGATCGCCTTGGCCATCGCCCCGCCGCCGCGGTTGTAGCGGTCACCGACAGCCTCCTCGCCGGCGCCGATGGCGTACTGAATAGCCTCAGGGTCGACCCCGCGTGACTCGATGAGCACCCGCAGCGCGTGGACGCCGCTCGCCTTGCAGGCGAGGTTGTCGAGGAGCGCCTGGGCGCTGAGGGCCTCGTCGTCGTCGTGCGCCCGCGAGAATGCGCCGACGACCTCGGCCCCGTCGTAGAGGGCGAGGTCACCCTGGTCCGGGTCTGGCTGCTCGCCCATGTGCACGAGCTCGAACAGGTCGACCTCCTCCAGCAGTCGGTAGAAGTGCGGCTGATCAAGGATCGCCCCGAACGGGCCGACGGAAGATGCGCCCGCCGGACGACCGTCGCCACTCCTCCACCATGGTCGCTCCTGCTCCCAGAGGGACTCCGGCGCGCGATTGCCGATGAACACCTGGTTGGGTGCATAGTCCACCGCCTGCGCGAACGTGCGCAGCGAACCGGCCACCGTGGCGAAACGCTCCCGCTCTCGCCACGGCTTGGACCCGTAGCGCACCATGTCGGGCACATGATCGAGCACGAACGCCGCCTCGAGGATCCCTGCGCGGAGGGTCATACGCGACCCTCGCTCGTCTCTGACGTCATCAGACCTCCCATACCGTGGGGGCCGACACCGGAGTGGCAAGTAGCTCGAGGGCTCGCTCGACCAGGCGTCGGCGGAAGATGAGCTCGTCGGCCGGTGAGCGCTCCGGATCGCCGGTCGGGTGGGCCACCGCGACCCCGTGCACGATGCGGTTGGCGCCGGCCATCGCGGCGATCGTCGGCAGCGCGGTGACCACGACCGCCGGGATCCCAACGCGCTCTATCGCCGTCGTCAGCGTTGCCACGCAACGCGTGCCGGTCCCTCAGGTCCCGCTGAGGATGACCGCCTGCACCGCGGCCTCGTGCAGACGCTGCGCGATCTCGACGCCGAACTTCGCCGCAGTGGCGACCGGAGTCGAGTTGCCGGTCGTGGTGTAGAGCGTCTCGTGAAGCTCGCCGAGACGCCCCTCGCTCTCCAGAGTGCGTACGGCGTCGAGCGGCACCAGCCGGTTGGGGTCGGCGTTGGCGGCGCGCACGTCGAAGCCGCCGTGTACCGACTCGTACGCACCGGGCGCGAAAGCTGTCACGCCCCGGAGGGGGTACGCCAGCCAGGCCCGGGCGCGGTTCGACTCGAGGCGGTCGGGGTTGCCGATCGGCACCAGACCAGACTCGGTCACCAAGGCGAGTGTCACCCCCGCCGGGTCGGTGATGGGCGGCGGCGGCGGTACGCGCTCGGGGCGCGCCGCCGCCTCGCTCGTGACCGTGCCGGCGAGTTTGGCGAGCAGCAGGTCGACGGCTCGCACGGCCGCCGGCCGCTCGTCCAGGACGTTGTGTCGCAGCCCGCGCGGAAGGTAACCCTCGGCATCTGGCGCACCGATCGGCGCGCCCTCGCCGAGCTTACGCGCGAGTCCCGCCATCCGCGGCAGCGCGTCGCGCATGCCGGTCACGCGCTCGCCGGTGGGCACGACGTAGGCGGCTCCCGCCGCGGCCGGCACGCCCGGGTTCTCGGGGTGCATGCCGCACACGGCGGGGATCCCGCGCTGAGCAGCTTCCCGCGCCAGCGTCCCGCACGCGTAGCCGTAGCGGCCCGAGCCGAAGCTCGGCCCGCAGACGAGGACGTCCGCAGCCTCCTCGTCGAGCCAGGCCAGCAGCTGCCGCAGGGCCTCTGTCTCGTGTTCGCCAAAGAAATCGTCGCCGCAGACGAGTGTGACGGCGACCTCCAGCCCCTCCAGTCCCAATCCGCGACCCGGACCCACGGCGCCGGCCATGCGCTCCGGGGCCAGGCTGGCCGCTCCCTCCGCGCCTCGTCCGGCGAAGAACTGGTTCAAGTAGTGCACGACTCTCACCAGGTCACCGCTCGCAGCCTCATGTCGCCCATCTGGGAGACTGCCCCCAGGTACTCGACGACCGGGAGGCGGCCGGCGTCGGTCGCGGAGCGACCGCTGTAGGTCATCTCGCCGCCGATGACGCGTTCAGGGCGCCACTCGGGCACGAGCTCTTCCTCGTTCCCGGTGCTGACGACGCAATCGGTCTCGGGCGCCCAGTCGGTGAGGCCGGCGTCGGTCTCGGCGAACAAGGCCACCGTCGCCACTCCGAGCCGCTCGCAGGCCTGCGCCGTGAGCACCGTGTCGGTGTGCGAGTTGCCGGTCTGGAACGTGGTGAGCACAGCCGCCTCCGCGCCGATGCGCTTCGCAAGCCGCGCGGCGAGGAGCGCCGAGCGCTCCTTCTCCCGGGCAGAGGGCAGATAGCCAAGCGCGAGGATCACCCCCACGAAGCGGAGATCACGGCCATGCCGGGCTAGCAGCTCGCGCAGGAGCACGCTCCTCTGATAGAAGGCGGTCGGGTTGCGGGACCCCGCCCAGTCGTACTGCCCTGAGGTCAAGGCGCCGTCCATCACCTCTCGTGGATCGACGAGCGTCGGCAGCAGCCCTGCGACGCTTCTTCCGTAGAAGAACGTGTCGGCGAGCGGCCCCTCGGCGGCGACCTGGAGGATGACGCAGACCGCGGGGAGCGAACCGTCGGCCGGGGGAAGGGCGAACGATTCCACCGCGACCGGCACCGCCTTCACGGTCGCCGCCGCGAGGTCGCGCGCTACGCGCAGAGTGATGGCGCGGATCGAGCGGTCGACGTCGGCCAGCGACACGTCGGGGTCACACGCGAAGGTCAGCGCGAGGTTGGTCGTGGCCGACCACGGCGAGAGGTAGGCGCCCGGGCCGGCCATGTCGATCACGCCATCGCCGTCGGGCGAGCACGCCAGCGCGTCAACGTCGTGCGTAGTTCGAAAGTCGGCGAGCGAGAGCACGGCGACGCCGTCCAGGCGATAGCTGACGCCCACCCCGGCCCCGGCGAGTTCGCCGAGCGCGCCGGGGAAGGTCGTCTGCGGCGCGTTCTTCTTGACCACAGGATCGACCGCGTCCAGCACGTTGACCAAGCGAACGTGCTGCCCGGGGCGCACGATCTCGGCCTGCATCCGGTGGACGCCCGGGCTGCCGGCGCCCAGCGCCTCGACAGCGCCAAGGTCGGTAGTCAGCCGTCCATCGTCCCATCTGGTCTCTGGGCCCTCCACGACGTCGAGGACCACGAAGGTCGCCACGTCGAGGCCCTCGTCAGTGCTGGTACGGCCGACCCGTGCCACGTCAGGTAAGCTCCTCTGGTCCGTAGCATTGTTGACAGTCTACAGCCTACAGAAGCGCCGGGGCCCGGTCAAGAGCTGGTCGTACCCCGGCAGACCGCGGCGAGCGAGGAGACGGCGGACGGAGAGACGCCAGCCGCTGGGTCAGCCGAGGGTGGCCATGACCGCCGCGACAGCCGCCGCCGCACGCTCGATATCGTCGTCGCCCACATCGAGGTGGGTCACCAGGCGGATCCCGTAGGGGTTCGGGTCGGCCAACACTCCGTGCCCCTCGAGAAGCCGGCAGACCTCGTCTGCCGTCCGCCCGGACGGCGACGTGTCGGCCAGCACCATGTTGGTCTGCACGCGCCCCGGATCGACGCTGAGCCCGGGGGTCGCGGCAAGCAGCTCCGCCAGGCGGCGAGCGCGGCGATGGTCGTCGGCGAGGCGGGCCACGTTGTGCTCGAGCGCGTAGAGCCCTCCGGCCGCCATGATCCCGACCTGCCGCATGGCGCCTCCGAACTGGGTGCGGTAGCGACGCGCCCGCTTGATCAGCGCCGCGCTCCCCAGAAGCAGCGACCCCATGGGCGCCCCAAGCCCCTTGGAGAGACAGACGCTGACTGACGTGCAGGGCTCAGCGATCTCGCGCACCGTGCGGCCTTCGGCTACGGCGGCGTTGAACACGCGCGCGCCGTCGAGGTGAAGAGCCATCCCGTGCTCTGTGCAGAAGGCCCCGAGCTCGCGGATACGCTCGATCGGGTAGACGAGCCCGCCGAGTGCATTGAAGGTGTTCTCGATCACCACCAGGCGAGTCACCGCGTCATCGGCGTCCTCCTCGATCTGCACGAACGGCTCGAGCGCACCTGGGTCGAGCGTCCCGTCGGCCGTGTCGAAGCACCGCGTCTGCAGCCCGCACAGCGCGGCCGCCCCTGCCATCCCGTAGAGAAGCAGGTAGGCGCGGGCGTGGATGAAGATCTCGTCGCCCGCGTTACTCTGCGTGCGCAGAGCCACATAGTTGCTCATCGTCCCGGTGGGGAAGTACAGGGCGGCTTCCTTGCCGAAAAGGCCGGCGGCGCGCTGCTGCAACTCGTTGACGGTCGGATCCTCTCCGGACTCGTCGTCGCCGACCTCGGCCTGCAGCATGAAGCGCCGCATGGCGTCGCTGGGGAGGGTCTTGGTGTCGCTGCGCAGATCGATCGGCCGCGTCATGGCTTACGCCTCCGGGGTGGGGCCGCCCCGCGGGCGCCCCGCAGTCGTGAGGTAGGCGGACGCCTGGTCTCTGGCGCGTTCGATGTGAGCTTCGAACCGCTGGGCCGCGAGGGCACCGTCACCCGAGGCGATCGCCTCGACCATAGGCTCGTGCTCTCGCGCCGCGTCGGTAAGGCAGCCGTACAGATGCTCGTCGAGCCTCATGACTCCCTGGACAAAGGGCACGTGGCGCACGAAGACCTCGTACAGACGCCGATTGCGGGTGAGCCGGCAGACCGCCTCGTGAAACGCCATGTCCGCCTCGGACATGGCCTTCGTATCGTCCTCGGACGCAGCCGCCTCGAGGCCGGCGAGCAAGGCGCGCAGGGCCCTCATGTCGGCAGGCCGGTGCTTTTCGGCGAGCAGGCGCGCCGCGCGTGCTTCGATCGCGGCGCGCACCTCGTAGATCTCGCCGACGTCGGTGGGGGAGAGGAGCGTGACAAACGTGCCCCGATGCGGCTCCTCGCGCACCAGCCCCTCGGCGCGCAGCAGTTTGAACGCCTCGCGAAGCGGACCCCGGCTCACACCGAGCTGCTGGGCGAGCCGAGCCTCCACGAGCCGCTCGCCGGGCGCGAAGGATCCGGCGAGGATCGCTGACCGCACGCTGTCGGCGACGTCTTCGGCGAGAAGCTTGCGTGTCTTCAGGGGTCGCATTCCGTCGACAGTCTACCATAGACCGACGAGAATCGACCGGCCGCGCGCGGGCCACGCCTGCGGGGCTGTCGAGCAGTCTAGAGGCAGCAGGCGAGGCCCGTTTTCACCGCATACCAGGTCTGGACCCAGTCGGTGTGCGCAAGCTCCGGCTCGAGCAGCACCGCCCGGCTGGGGCGACCGGGCGCGCCGAGCCCCAGACGGACCGCCGCGCGGGCAGTCGCCACAGACGCCGCCGCGGCGGTCACCGGGAGCGTGCCCGTACCCAGCGCCATCGCGACCTGCGTGCGGGGCTCCAGTAAGTACGAGATGAAGGCGTACGCGGCGTCGGGGTGCGCGGCGCGCCGGCCTACGCAACACCCGAGCAGCGAGACCAGAGTGCCTTCGCGGGGGGCCACAAGACGCAGTCTCACCCCGGAGCGCTCCATGCGACGCAGGTCGGCCCGCGTCCCCAGGGTCACGTCGATCTGCCCGCCGGCGAAGAGCCGGCGGGCGAGCTCCGGGTCGCGCCAGGCGGCGTGTAGCCAGCGGTGATGCCCCTTCAGGAGGATGCGAACCTGCTCGGATTCCCGCGCGTCCAGCTCTTGCCCCGCGTCAAACCCGAGAGCCAGGGCCGCCGCCTGGAAGGCCACGGCCGCGTTGTCCGGCAGCGCCAGACGACCCCGAAAGCGCGGCGCGAATAGGTCGGCGTAGGAACGTGAGTGGTCGTCCGGGCCGGCCCGGACGATAAGGCCGACCTGCTCGGCCACCACGGGCACGAGACGGACGACCCCATCGCGGCCGGCCAGACCCCGGTACACCGGCTCGATGCTGCGCCACCCCGCGATCCGTTCCACCTCGACAGGGCGTACCGCGTCGCCGATGACGGCGGGCGCCACGTCGCTGTCGCTGCGCACGACGACCAGGTCGGGACGGGCGCCGGCCTCGAGCCGGCGACCGAGATCGAACTCGTCCGTCGCGTAGGTGAGCCTGAGCTCGACGCCCGGGTGGTGTACCCGAAAGCCCTGCGCGACCACCTTCGGCATGGCGTTGCGGGTTGTCAGCACCGTCAAGGCGCCGGTCTCTGGAGACGGGAGCGGCGAGGCGGCGCTCCGGCGCTCGGCGGCGGCGCCACAGCCCGGCGCCATGAGCGCGATGAGAAGGAGGGCGAGCCAAAATGCGGCCCGCGTCGCGCCGCAGTACAACGCGCGCCGCGCGGAGCCGATCACGCGATACGGAACCGCGCGCCCGTCACAGCTCGCCGGGATTGCGCTCGATGTAGTCGACGACCAGGTCGCGGGCGCGCTCGACGTGGCCGCGAAAACGCTCGGCGGCGGCATCCGGGTCGCCCGACTCGAGAGCCAGGAGCAGCGGCTCATGCTCGCTGGCGATATCCGTGTAGGAGGCGTAGATGACTCCATCTAGGCGAATGAGGCTGCGAAGAAGTGGCACGTGGCGATCGAAGACCCGGTGGATGCGACGGTTGCCACTCACGCGGCAGAGCGTGTCGTGGAACGCGAGGTCGGCGCTCGAGATCGCGGCGATATCGCCGCTGTCTGCGGCCGCCACAAGCTGCTCGAACAGCCGCCGCATGGAGCGGAGGTCGGCGTCGGTGCGGCGCAGAGCGACCAGCCGCGCAGCCGCGCTCTCGATCGCCGCACGCAGATCGTAGAGGTCCCGCACGTCGCGCGCCGAGAGGCGGGTGACGTAGGTGCCGTGGTGCGGCCGTTCGTCGACAAGCCCCTCGGCGCGCAACAGCTTGAGAGCCTCGCGCACGGGGCCTCGGCTGATACCGAGCTGTGCGGCGATCCTGGCTTCGACCAGCCGCTCGCCTGGCTCCAGCCTACCCGACAGGATCTCTTCGCGGACCCGATCGGCGACGTCCTCGGCAAGGGGTTTGCGTTGTTTGAGTGGCTCCATGACGCATCGGAATCTACCACACCCGACCTGCCGCGAGTACTGTGCCATCATTGGGCTGGGTGTTGCCCTCGGCCGGGTCGGCTGCTAGCCTGTCGACAGTCTACCATAGGTCCGGAGAGTGAGCGCGCAGTGCACTCCCACCATCCAGATTCGACCGCGCGAGGAGGAGTTCTTGTGGACGCGTCAACAGGCCGGCCCGCCGTCACGCTTCCGCAGGTTCACATGCCATTGCCGGGTCCTCGCAGCCGTGCCCTGCTGGCCCGCAAGGACAGGGTGCTCTGCGGCACGTTGCGCGACACGGAAGAAGTGCCGTTGGTGATGGCCCGAAAGTCCGACTGGCTCATCGAGGACGCCGACGGCAACACGTTCGCCGACCACGTCTCCGCCTGGGGGTCGACGCCGCTCGGCGCGAAGCCGGCGGCGGCCGTCGCGGCGGCCGCCGCGGCGCAGGCGGAGCAGGGCATGGAGATCACCGACTACGTCTTCAGCGAGCCGCCGCTCCTGCTCGCCGAGCGGCTTCTCGAGATCGCGCCCCCCGGCATCACCCGGGTCGGCCCGAGCATCAGCGGGACGGAGGCGGTGGAGACCGGGGTCAAGCTGGCGCGCGAGGCCACCGGCCGACCTATCATCCTCTCCTTCTACGGCCAATACCACGGGGAGTCCACCTACCTCACCGCGGCCGCCAGTACCGACCTCTCGGACGTGCCGAGTAACAGCGCCCAGTACGTGTCGGGCATCGTCTTCGCACCATACCCCAACCGCTTCCGGGCGCCGTTCCACAGCGGCCCGGGGCCCTACGACGATACCATCTACGTCGACTTCATCGAGCAGTACGTTCTCGTTCACCAGGTGGACCCAGAGCAGGTCGCGGGCGTGCTGATCGAGCCCGTGGTCGGGGAGGGCGGCATAGTCGTTCCGTCGGCCGCCTTCTGGCGGCGCCTTGTCGCTCTCTGCAAGCGCTTCGGCTGGATGCTGATCCTCGACGAGGTGCAGACCGGGCTCGGACGCTGCGGCACGATGTTCGCCGCCGAGTTGTGGGGGCTCGAGCCCGATGTACTCCTGCTCGGCAAGGGGCTGGCCGGAGGCGCCCAGCCCATCGCCGCCGTGCTCGCCACCGAAGCGGTGATGGCCGAGAGCGACGTCTCCCCCGGCGGGACGTTCGCCTGGTCGCCGCCGGCCTGTGCCGGAGCGCTGGCGAACATCGAGGCCATCATCGCACAAGGCGCGCTGGCCAACGCCTGCGCCTTGGCCGACATCGCCCTCGAAGAGCTCGGTGATCTGCCCGGGCGCGTCGAGCAGGTCGGCGACGTGCGCGCCATCGGCGCCTGGGTGGGCGTCGAGTTCGTGACCGACAGACAGACCATCACCCCGGCGCCGGCGTTCCACGCCGCGGTCCACCAGAGACTCGTCCGCCGCGGCGTGCTGGGCATCACGCAGTGGGGCAAGTGGGTGTACCGGCTGCAACCCGCGCTCAACATGCCGCCCGATCTGTTTCGCTGGTCGTGCCGGCAGGTCATAGCCGCGGTAGAAGAGGTAGCGCTGGCGCCCCCAGGGGAGCCGGGGCTGCTCGACCGCTACGCCGGCGGACGCCGGCGCACCGGCTAGACCGAGGTCCGCGTGCGGGCGGTATCTGCCGGGGGGGCGGCGTGAGAAGCTGGCCCTCGGGCGGCTGGCGCATGACCCTGCTGCTCGCCGCCCTTCTCGCCGGCGCGGCGGCGGCCTGCGGCCTCGCCGCGAACGCCCTCTCGAGCGATCCGCTGCCATTGTCTGGTCCCGGAGCGATGTTTGCGGTCCGCGACCTGTCGCTCGAACAGGCCGTCGCAGCCCTCACCGGTGGCGCCGTCTTCGTCGACGCGCGCGTCGCTGAGGCGTACCGGGCCGGGCACGTCGCCGGTGCTGTGAGTGTGCCCTACACGGCCCGTTTCGCAGCCTTGGGCGAGCTCCGCCGGCGCATCCCCCCGGGCGACCCGGTCGTCGTCTACTGCACCGGCCCGGGATGCCCGGCGGCCGCTCGCCTCGCCACCTGGATGGCAGCCCGAGGCTGGCGCGACGTACGCCTGTTCGCCGCCGGGTACCCTGTATGGGAGGCCGCCGGCCGGCCCGTGCAGACCGGCGCCGGGACGGAGCCACGGCCATGAAGGCCAGCAGCCTCCTGCTCGACCGTCGGCTGTCGTTCGCGCTGCGCCTGATCATCGGCACAGTCCTCATCCTCGCCAGCCTCGGCAAGCTCACCGACCCTCGCACCTTCGCCGACGCCCTCGCCGCGTACGCTCTCCTGCCTGCCGCTGCGGTCGCCCCGGCCGCCGTCGTGCTGCCGTGGGTCGAGCTGGTCGCGGGACTCGCGCTCCTGACCGGCGTCCCCGCCCGCAGCGCCGGGCTCGTGGCGGCTGTCCTGGCGGTGGGCTACGTCGCCGCCACCGCCTCCGCAGTCGCGCGCGGCTTCAGCATCTCCTGCGGCTGCTTCGGCGACGCCGCCTCGTCCAGCCCTCTCGGCTGGGGCGACGTCGCCTGGCGAGTGGCGCTGCTCACCGCCACCCTGCAGGTCGTCGCGGCGGAGAGCCTCGTCGCCGAGCCGGCCCGCCTGCTCCTCCGCCGGAGGGCGTAAACCGCGCGAGCCGCGGCGCTATCTCGCTAGCCCCGCCATCGAGCGCCTTGTCCAACATAGAGTCAGGACGAAGGAGATTGTTACCTATGGACGTCGAATCAGAGCGCGCGAAGATGATCGCGGGGCGGCTCTACCGCTGTGACGATGCCGAACTTGTCGCGGCGCGCATCAGAGCCCGTCAGATCGTTCAGCGCTACGGCGCTACAGATCCATCGGCGGAGGACGAACGTCAGGCCCTGCTGGCCAGCCTCTTCGCGGCGCTCGGAGGCGGCGTCGTCCTCGTACCTCCGTTCCACTGCGACTACGGCTGGAACATTTCGCTGGGCGCCGGCTCCTATGTGAACTGCAACTGCGTCATCCTCGACTGCGCTCCGGTGACCATCGGCGCAACCGCGCAGATCGGGCCGGGCGTGATGTTCTGCGCCGCCACTCACCCGGTCGACCCCGCGCAGCGAGCGCTCGGCCTCGAGTACGCGCAGCCGATCGTACTAGGCAGCAACGTCTGGGTCGGGGCGGGCGTCGTCATCGGACCGGGCGTGACGGTCGGCGACAACAGCGTCATCGGGGCAGGGAGCGTCATCATGCATGACGTCGCCGCGAACGTCGTCGCCGCCGGCAGCCCGTGCCGCGTGCTGCGCCGCCTCTGACCCCGGATCCAGAGACGGCGGGGCCCGTCTCCGGGGCCCCGCCGTCTCTCGCTTGGTGCTCTGCGAGCCGGTCTAGTTCACGTCGATGAAGATCGGGTTGGAGTAGAACCAAAGGTCGGCCCATGCCTTGGCGGCCGTGTTGTTGCCCTTCGCCCTCGTATCCATCAGGGGGTTGCCCTCGGCGTCCGTCTGTCCCTTGACACCGAGGCCCATGTTGGTGCCACGGAGACGCAGGTACATGTCGCTGTGGACGTCGGAGATCGTCGCCGTCACGACGTTGAAGCCCTCGGCGTCGACCGTCCAGTCGGCCGACGCGAAGCGCTGAGCCACGTAAGTGCTCGAGTTCGTCGTGTTCGTGGCGAACTCGGGGCTCGACGGGTCGATCATGCCCGTGACGTTGCCGGCAATGAGGTCGACGTGATCGACCACGGGCGTCGCGTTGTTGTAGTTCTTGGCGGGGCTCTTGAAGCGAATGGTGACGGTCACAGAGTCTCCCGCTGTGGCGGGGAGAGTACCACCCATCGTCGCCGATGCGCTCCCCTTGGCCGCGCGGAAGTCGAGCTCGCTGATGAGCTGACCCATGGCGCTGAACGAGTTGCCGCTGCGCAGACCGTCGACGACGCCCTCACGCGTGAACTCCGCCACCCAGGTGTGGTCCTGGTTGTACTCGCCGGGCCAGAACTCCTCCTCGGTGTTGTGGAAGTCGGAGTCGGCGAAGATCCAGAAATGGCGGCCCTCACTCAACAGGGCATCCCACACACCGCCCAGCGTGGCGGTGTAGGAATCCGCGCCGCCGTAGGTACGCGCCGGGCTCGTGATCTTCCAGTCGACTTTCTTCCAGTCGGCGGGGATATCCTCGTCGAGCTCACGGCCCTTGCTGTCGAAGATCGCGTCGTAGCCGCCGCGGAACGGCTCTTTCTGTGAACCAGGGATCCCTGCCATGCCGAAACACACCGTGGGGGCCGCATTGTTGAAGCTGCGGATCGCCTTCACCGGCCAGCGCAGATCGCGCTCCGGGTGGCTGATGATGCTGTAGGCCGTGTCCGCGTGATTGTCTTTGAGGTCCGTCGCGGCATCGACGTAGCCCGACGGGCCATCGTTGTCTTTGGTGATGCCGAGCACGGCCCTGGACCTGTCGAGGCTCTGGTAGTCGTACTTGTAGATGAAGTCGCTGAGCGAATTCGGCATGCCGTCAAGGATCGCGGTCTTAGCCTCCGCGTCGCCTTCGTCCTTGGCGACCGGAGCGCCCCACTCCACACCCGTGATCATGATCTTGCCGGGGTAGTCTGCAGCGACCTGCTGCACGACCGGCCACTCCAGATCTCTCATGCCGAGCCAGAAGTCCAGGGACGCGGGCGCCGGATCCTCGTCACCGTTGATGCCGCGCATGCGCTTTCCCAGTGGGTCGTAGAGGGACGGTGCGCCGTGATCCGAGGTGCCGAGCCAGTCGAGCCCGTACATCGTGAAGGCGTGCTCCGCCAAGGCAGCCATGGTCTCCTCGCCATCGGAGAGCCACGTATGGTTGTGGTGGTCGCCGGCCACCCACTGACCGATCGGGGCCGCTTTGGGTCCCGCCTTGCCTTGGGTGAGCCCCATGACGAGTGAGATCGCCACCACCAGCGCTGCGATCAGCACGATCCCCAGGACGTGGCGCTTCGTGATTCCCATGTCTACCCCTTCCGTTGAGCCCTATCGTTGTCGCTTACTGTAGACTGTCAACGCTGTACTGTCGACACTACTTCATTGCAATGTGCCGGCTCGCCCTTTCGGCGACCGCCTGCCGGCTACGCGGATGTTGGCGGCATCGCAATGTGGTAGCCCTTGATGATGGTCTCGTGCACCGTCCAGATGCTCCTGTACCCTGCCGAAAAGACGCAGACATCACCCGCCCCCCACCTCGATGGCCGCAGATCCATCCTCCGGCTCGACCGTCATGCGTCCGGCGAGCACCACGAACGTCTCGTCGCCCTCCATGAGGTCGTGGTACTTGCCCGGCGTCACGCTCCAGATGCCGGTGAAGACCCGCTCATCGGGCGACACGTAGAGGTCGCGGCTCATCATCCGCGGGTCGCCCTCGATGACGGCGCCGGGAGCGAACTCCTCGGGCTCCAGCGCCGCATCAGCGGCGCTGGCGATGATCGGCAATTCGCTCATCCTGTGCTCTCCGTCATCGCTGGGCGGACCCGGGCTTCTTTGCCGTGCGGATGACTTCGCGGGCGCAGTTCGTGCCGTTGGCGCCCGAGATGCCGCCTCCCGGGTGCGTGCCGGCCCCGCACAGGTAGAGCCCGCGGATCGGCATGCGGTACGAGGCCCATCCGCGCACCGGCCGCATGATGAACATCTGGTGGTCGCCCATGTCCCCGTGCAGCGCGTGTCCGCCGGTGGCGCCGAACAGTCGCTCCATGTCGAGCGGGGAGAGCGTCTGGCGGTGCTCGATCATCCCGTCCAGGCCGGGGAAGTACCGGCAGATCTGCTTGATGGCAAGGTCGGCGACGTCACCGATGATGTCGTCCCAGTTCAAGCCGTCGCGCAGCGTGTACGGCTGCGAGTTCATGTCGATGGTCATGATGTGCTTGCCTTCGGGAGCCAGCGACGAGTCGAAGACGGTCGGGAAGCAACACTCGACATGGGGATCGTCTTTGGCGGGGATCCCGGCGCGCGCCTCTGCCTGATTGAGGTCCATCTGCCGGATGCTGGAGTTCATCTCGATGATGCTGCGGTGATAGGGCTGGACCCCAGCGCCCCCGTTCAGGGCCGGCAGGTCCATGCGGGGTAGGCCGCTGAGCGCCAGGTTGATCTTGATGCTGGTGCCGTCGGTGATGAACGCGCGCAGGGAGTTGCAGAAGGCTGCGTCGAGCTCGCGCTCGCCGACCAGCCCGAACATGGTGGTCTTCGGGTCGGCGTTCGAGACGACGAGACCGGCGTCGATCTCCTCGCCGTTCGCGAGGAGCACCCCGGCCACGGCGCCGTTTCTAACGATGATCTTCTCGACGGGCGCTCCAGTGCGGACCTCCGCGCCCGCCTCGCGCACAGCGTCGGCCATGAGTCTACCGAGCACGCCGATGCCGCCGCGCACGAAGCCCCACTTGCGCACGCCGCCACCTGCCTCGGACGAGGCGTACTCGTGCAACAACGTGTACGCGGTGCCCGGCGTGGAGGGTCCCGACACGGAGTCGTTGATCGAGAACCATCCGAGACCCGCCTTGACCTCGTCGGATTCGAAGCGCTCGCCGAGGTAGGTCGTCGTGGAGGCCATCATCAGGAAGTAGGCCTCGAGCAGCATGTTGCGGTTCTTCACCGCGGTGCCCCCGAGACGGGTCAGTCGGGCCAGGTCGGAGACGCCGATGCCGGAAAGGTTCGGCGGCGTCAGGCCGAAGAGCGGCCCGAACCACTTGGCGATGGCCGTGAGATCGGTCTCGAACTTCGGGTAGGCGGCAGCGTCCTTCTTGGAGAAGCGCGCCACCTCCCTCACGGCGTCGGCGGCGCGTTCTTCCATCCAGAAGTGCGCCCCACTCGGGTAGACGTTGAGGTTGGGGCCGCACGGGTCGACGTACAGGCCACGCTCTGCGAGGCGCATGTTGAGCCAGATATGCTCGCCCAGCATCGCCAGGACGTAGGCGCCTGTGGACGCCCTGAAGCCGGGTGCGAACTCCTCCGTCACGGCCATGCCGCCGACCATCTCGCGTCGCTCCAGTACCAGTGTGCGGAACCCCTTGCGGGCAAGGTAGAAAGCCGCCACCAGTCCGTTGTGGCCACCGCCGACGACAACGACGTCGTAGCGGCGGTCAGACGGGCTCGTGGTGTTCATCAGGTCCTCCTGTCCATGGTCATCACGTAGGCTCGGCCCGCGCGGATGCGGGCAAGCGGTTCTCGAAGTACACAGCGCCCGCGTGCGGCCGCAGGCAGTGCGTCATCTGCATCGCCTGGTTGTAGCCGCCCACGTTGATGCAGGCGATGATGTCGCCCTCCTCCACCTCAGGCAGGGGGTAGTCCTCGGCCCAGAGGTCGTCGCCCTCGTTGATGTGGCCGGCGATGGTGACGTTCTTCACCGGCTCGGCGCCGGCCTTCTCGCAGAGCAGGTAGGGGAAGGGCATCCCGTAGATGAAGTGGTCATTCATCACGTTCCAGCCCATGTCGAGGCCGACGAAGGTGGTGCCCATGCGGTCCTCGACGCTGACCACCTCGCCGAGGAGGATGGCGGTGTCCTTCGTCAGGAAGTCACCCGGTTCCACAGCCACGGTGACGCCGAGGTCGCCGAAACGGCGCGCAAGGACGGCCGCCCAGGCATCGAGGTCCAGTGGCTCCTCGCCGGGCAGCTGAGGAATGCCGAGGCCACCACCTGCGTTGACTTCGCGCAGTCGACAGCCGAGGTCCAGCAGGCGCCGGCAGAGATCCTTGACGATCGTGCACGCACGGTCGAGATCCGCAAGGCCGTCCGACAGGTAGCCGTCGCCGACGTGGAAATGGACCGTGTCGATGATGAGCCCATGCTCGCCGGCCAGCGCGACCGCCTCGTCGAGCTGCTCGGGGTAGATGCCGAACTTGGTGGGCTTGGCGGCGCTGTAGAGTGACTCGCTCTCACCCTTCCAGGCGGCTCCGGCGCGCGGGTTGACCCGCAGCCCGACCGCGCGCCCGCTGCCTCGCCGCCCGAAGCGGCGGACCTGGCTCAGCAGGTCGAGATTGACGTGCACCGGGTGCGCGAGGATGACGTCGAGGTCGCGCTCGGAGAGGTTGGTGCCGGTGAAGCTGATCTCGTCGGCGCGCCAGCCGCACGCCAGGCCGTGAAGCAGCTCGCCGGGTGAACAGACGTCGACGCCGACTGCGCGCGAGTCGCCCGGCGCACCGAGAGCACGGAGAAAGGCCAACACCTCCGGTTCGCGCTGCGCCTTCATCGCCAGACGGACGCAGCCGGCAAGCCCAGCGCCAGCGAGAGCCGCCTGGAGGGCCTCGACCTGCTCGCGCAGACGCCAGAGGTCGAACGCGTACAAGGGGGTGCCGTGGTCTCGGGCGAGCCGCGCCGCATCGCGACCGGCGATGGCGAGTCGCCCGTCGTTGACCTCGAGCCCGGGTCTCTCCCAGAAGGCGCGGTGCATGTGATCTTCCCCGGTGCCACCCGCGACGCGCGGGCACTTCCTTACCGGGATGACGGTAGTCGATGAAGTGTCTACTGTCAACAACTGCTTGAGGGCCTTGCCGCGAGCGCTGTCGTATTGACGCCCCGCCACAGTAATTGTAGACTGTCGACCGTGAACAGCTGCATGACACGCGGCCCTTCGTCCAGACGCCTTGCCGCACGGACCCGCGTCCCGCTCCCGACTGACAGCGTAGCGGTCACCTCGCATGGTCCGTCAGCCGCTGCCATCAGCCCTTCCTGGAATCCGACCCGCAAAGGAAGTCATGACTAGGACTATCACAGATGTGAAGGCCCGCCAGATCCTCGACTGCCGAGGCTATCCGACGCTTCAGGTCGACGTCTGGGCCGGCGACCATCATGGCCGTGCAGACGTCCCGGCGGGCCGCTCCACGGGATCCAGCGAGGCGCTCGAACTGCGCGATCGCGACGCGGCCGTTTATCGTGGCTTCGGCGTCACCCAGGCGATCGCCAATGTCAACGACACGATCAAGCCGCGGATCGCCGGTCACGATGTCACTGACCAGCAGGGCCTTGACCGCCTTCTGCGCGAGGTGGACGGCACGCCCAACAAGGCGAACCTCGGCGCGAACGCCATGATCGGCGTGTCGCTGGCGGCCGCCCGCTGCTCCGCCGCCGCGGCCGGATTGCCGCTGTACCGCTCGCTTCGTTTCGACGCCTGCGTCCTGCCCGTACCCATGATCAACCTGATCAACGGGGGGCGCCTCACCTCCAACGATCTGGACTTCCAGGAGTTCATCATGATG
>Ga0315276_10001243_pt1 | contig 22778 bp, 17 predicted proteins | sample YL17G05_0_MG_FD_204542 | JGI IMG/M metagenome (GOLD analysis project Ga0315276, IMG submission 204542) | Sediment microbial communities from Yellowstone Lake, YNP, Wyoming, USA - YL17G05_0 | ecosystem: Environmental > Aquatic > Freshwater > Lake > Sediment | place: USA: Wyoming | collected... | reverse complement strand
ACCGTCGGCGCCGCCGGGTCGGGGTTGGTCCAGCGCAGGTGGAAACGCACCATCTCGCCGATGGTCTGCCAGTCCACGCTGCCCAGCGTCGGGCCGTTGGGGCTGCAGTCGCAGGCGGTGGCGCACAACTCGATCTCGGCCGGGGATCCGGCGCAGTCGAAGTGCAGGATGGGGCAGCAGGTGGTCCCGACCGGCATTCCCGGCGCCGCGGTCATCGAGATGAAGCCGGTCCAGCCCGGCGGGATGGGGTTCGGCGCCGGGGACAGGTCCTCGTTGACCAGCGTCGCGCTGAAGCCCGGGCACAGCCCGGACACGCTCCACGGGGCGGCCACCGCGCAGGTCGTGCTCTTCACGTGGATGTAGGAGGGCCCACCGCCCGGGCAGACGATCAGGTCGCCGTAGTGCCGCAGCACCTGGCCTGACACCCCGGGCCCGGTCCAGACGATGTCCACGTTGCCGTCCCAGATGGTGTCGGGCACGCAGGGTACGCGTTGGACCGCCGCCGTCCCCAGTGGAGACGGTCCGTTGCCGGGCCCTTGCTCGAGCGGTTCGGGCGGCAGTGCGGCCAGGGGCACGTCGAAGAACACGTCGAAGAAGCTGTTGGGTGCGATGGGCGGCACGTGGAACTGCCCGATCGGCCCGAAGTCGGGCAGGAACACCCCGAACTCCTGCGACTTCATGCTGCCGTCTACCGGCACCGTCAGTGCCCCCGGGTCCGGGTTGGTCCAGTGCAGGCGAAAGCGCACCACCTCACCGATGCTGTGCCAGTCCACGCTGCCCAGCGTCGGACCAGTCATTGCGCTTGCGAGAGGCGCGCAGAACAGCAGACACGCGCCGATGAGCATCGACATTCCGAGAGCACGTTTCATGGGATGTTCCTCGCGTTGGATACGGGCTTGCGGTGGGATGGAGTCACCGTCTCGACAGACGGCGGTGGGCAAGTGCGACGATCCACGGACGGACCGCGCGCAAGGGCAGCGTTGCGATACAGGGTTCGGTTCACTCGCGAGAGGTGTGGACGAGTCGGCTATGTGCAGAGCAAGCGGTGCGACCGTCACCTGCTGGGTTGTCCCGGTGTGCGCTGCCACGTGACAGGCAGGAGATAAATGGACCTACATATCCGGAGACAAGATTAGGCTCGCGCGTCGGACTCGTCAAGGGTATTCTCCGGGGGTATTCTCCGGGGGCCGCGGCACGGGTGACCGGTCGGGGCTGGTCCGATGGTGGGGGGGCCGGCCGCGGGCACGGCCCGGCGGTGCGGGGCTAAGTCCTGGATGACCCTCTCGAGGCGACCGTTCCCATGCAGACCTTCCTCTCGCAGACCGCCGAGTACGCCCTGCGGGCCATGGCCCGAATCGCGGCCCAGGGCAAGGCCGAGCCGTTGCGGGCCAGCGATCTCTCGGTCGAGACGCGGATCCCGCAGCAGTACCTGTCGAAGATCCTGCGCCGCCTCGTCCTGGCCGGCATCCTGGTGTCCAAGAAGGGCCGCGGAGGAGGGTTCACCCTGGCGCGCCCGCCGTCGAGGATCATCCTGCGCGACGTGCTCGCGGCAGTCGATGCCTATCCGCAAGAGGGGCGCTGTGCCTTCGGCCTTCACGCGTGCAGCCGGAAGCATCCCTGCGCGCTCCACGACGGATGGTGCCGGCTCAGCGACGACTTTCATCGGTGGGCCACGAAGACTACCTTCAACCAGATGCGTACGAGCGCCCCCGAGTTCGCGGTGGACCGGGCACGGGTCGCCCGGGAGCGCCTCCTGCCGGTCGCCCGCACGGGTTCGCGCCTGCGGCGTCGCTCCGGGGACCGGACGACCCGGACCCGGTGACGTCCGGGGGGAGCGCGCTGTAGACCCGTCCCCATGGCCCTTCGCGACCGGCCCCGCCGGACCCGCGCTGCGCGGGTACCCCCGCCGTCATCCGCGGCCGGTCTTCGTCCGCAGCCGCGGAATCATCAATAGGCAGGTTAGTGCCGGGGTGGCTCCAGCTCACCCGCGGGTGTGCCGCCCTGGAGTCGTCGCACCTGGACGCGGTCGCCCGCGCCGATGCCCAGGCGCGTGGCGCAATCGCCGCCGACCTGCGCGAACTCGAGCCGGCCGCTCGAGCCCACCACCGCCACCACCGTGCCCAGCGGGCGCTCGCCGTAGGAGCGTGCGAGGCCGCGGATCGTGTGGTCCAGCACCCGTACTTCGAGCGCCGGCTCGGCCACGTCGGGGAAGGCGCGCGCCAGGTCCTCGGCGTCGATGTTCGTGAGTGCATTGCCGAAGTGGTCCACGAACATGACGCAACCCAGGATGCTGTCTGCGCGGAACTCGGGTGCGGCGTGCGGCAACCGCACCAGGTCGCCCGCCTCGGGGCCCAGGCGGTCGGGCGCCACCCCGCCGGCGAGGTGCGCAGCGACCGGCGCGAAGACGTCACGGGCGTGGAAGGTGCGCGAGACCGGTTGGCGGAACCAGCGCGCTCCGGTCAGCGTCCAGGCGCGGGCTCCCGGATCACGCAGCGCCCACTCGAGGATCCCGTTGTCGGGGCCGACGAAGGTCTGTCCACGCGCCGCCACGGCCAGCGCGCGCCGAGCCGTGCCGACTCCCGGGTCCACGACCGCGAGGTGCACGGTGCCCGGCGGGAAATCGGGAGCGGCCGCCTCGAGCAGGAAGGCGGCGCGGGCGATGTGCCCCGGCGGTATGTCGTGAGTGAGGTCCACGATGTGGGCCTCGGGGCAGACCTGGTAGAGGACGCCGTGCACCACGCCCACGAACCAGTCCTTGCGGCCGAAGTCCGAGGTGAAGGTGATGATAGGGCGTGCCATGGTCAGCGACCTCCCGCGTGGTGCGCTGCAGCCGGCACTGTAGCCCATCCCGGCGCCGCCCTGCACGCGGGCTGGTGGGGGGTGTGACTGTCAGGAAGATGTTCAAGGACCGTGCGGCCGGCGCCTGCGCCCCGCACATCCGCTGTTGGAGGGCCCTCGCGGCCCGTGCTACCATTTCGGCCTTGTCGCAGCTCCCACTGACCCGAGAAGGAGTGGATCCCGTGAAGCGACTGATGATGATCTTGTCGTGCCTGAGCCTTGCGGCAATCGCGGTCTCGCCGGTGCGCGCCCAGGGCAACGCCGGCGCCCCGGTGGTCGAGAGGAGCCCCGCTCCGGTCGTCCCGGTGGATTCCCTGCCACTGCTCGAGAAGGCGGTCGCGAAGGACTCGACCAGGTTCGACAACCTCTTCAGGCTGGGTGTGATGTACCTGGACCGGGACAAGGTCAACGAGGCCATCAAGGTGCTGACCAAGGCGCACGTGCTGCAACCGAAGGACCACCGCGTCACCGTCAACCTGGGCGTCGCCTTCGATGCCAGTGGCACGCCGACCCTGGCGCAGGGTTACTACCGCGAGACGCTCGCTGCGTTCCCCGAGGACTCGGTGGCGTCGTGCCGGCTGGCCAGTTCGCTGTACTCCCAGTCCAAGCACGCCGAGGCCACGGCGCTGCTGCAGGAGATCATCAAGAAGTCTCCGCGCGCCTACTGCGCCTACTTCACGCTCGGCGTGGCCTTCGCCGACGCCGGCATCTACAGGGATGCCATCCGGATGTGGCGCAAGGTCGTGGAGATCGCGCCCACCTCGCCCGAGGCGATCAGCGCTCGCGAGAGCATCGACGTGCTGGAGAAATTCGTCGGCCAGTAGGCGCCCTGGACCAGGTCACGCCGGGGGCCTGCCCAGGGGCGGGCCCCCGGCATTTGAGCCCGCACGACACCGGCTGCCCGCCCCGCCCGGCCGCTCCGGCCGCCCGCCTTGCCTGGCCGCTCCGGCCGCCCGCCTTGCCTGGCCGCTCTTCCGGGGGCACTCTGAACGCCATGATCTACTTCGACCACAACGCCTCCACCCCGGTGCGCCCCGAAGTGGTCGAGGCCATGCACGCGGTACTCGCCGAGGTGTCCGCCAACCCCTCGAGCATGCACCGCGAGGGCCAGCGCGCCCGTGCCGCGGTCGAGTGCGCCCGCGAGCAGGTGGCCGCGCTGCTCCGTGCCCGCCCCGACGACGTGGTCTTCACCAGCGGCGGCACCGAGGGCGATCACGCCGGGCTGATCGGCGCCGCATGGGCCCTCGAGCCGCAGGGCCGGCGCATCGCCTTCGCGGCAATCGAGCACCACGCCGTGCACGGTGCGGCCGAGGTGCTCGCGCGCTCGGGCTTCGAGGTCGAACACCTGCCGGTGCTCGCGGACGGCTGGGTGCCGCCGGCGGCGTTGGACGCGCTGCCCGTGGGCACCACGGTCGTCGCGGTGATGCTCGCCAACAACGAGACCGGCGTGCTCCAGCCGGTGGCGGAGATCGCGCGACGCGCCCGCGCTCGCGGCCTGCGCGTCCTGTGCGATGCGGTGCAGGCCGCGGGCAAGATCCCGGTGGACTTCGAGGTCCTGGGCGCGGACTACCTGGTCGTCTCGGGGCACAAGCTCGGCGGACCCAAGGGCGCGGGTGCCCTGATCGTGCGCCCGGGCGCGCCCTTCGAGCCGCTCTTCCGCGGCAGCGACCACGAACGCGGCCGGCGCGGCGGCACGGAGAACGTGCCGGGCATCGTCGGCTTCGGGCTGGCCGCCGAGCTGGCGGCGCGCGAGCAGCGGGCCGAGGCCGTGCGCCTGCTCGCGCTGCGCGAGCGCTTCGAGCGGGGCCTGCGCATGGTCGTCCCCGACCTCGTGGTGCACGGCGCGCGCGCACCGCGGCTGCCCAACACCGTGAACGTGTCGTTCCCGGGGGCGCGCAGCGACCACCTGCTGATGGCGCTGGACGCGCGCGGCATCGAGGTCTCGGCCGGGGCGGCGTGCGCGAGCGGCGCGGTGGAGCCCTCGCCGGTGCTCGCGGCCATGGGCGTGCCGCGTGAACTGGCCGTCTGCGCCCTGCGCTTCTCGATGGGACGCACCACCACGGAGGCGGAGGTGGAGCAGGTCCTGGCCACGGTCGGGGAGGTGGTGCGCGCGGTGCGGGCGGCGTCCGCCGGGGGCGGCGCGTGAGCGAGCGGTTCCGCGTCCTGGTCGCGATGAGCGGTGGCGTCGATTCGGGCGTGGCCGCCGCGCTCCTCGCCGAGCAGGGACACGACGTGACCGGCGTGACGCTCAAGCTCTGGTGCCATGGGGATGCGCCAGCGGCGCCGCGCGCCTGCTGCACGCTCGAGGCCATCGAGCAGGCGCGCGCGGTCGCGCGGCGGCTGGGGTTCCCGCACTTCGTGGTCGAGGCCGGGGAGACGTTCCGCGCGCGCGTGCTGCAGCCCTTCCTCGACGACTACGCCACGGGGCGCACGCCCTACCCGTGCGCGCTCTGCAACCAGCACCTCAAGTTCGGTGACCTGTTCGCGCGCCTGGAATCGCTCGGCGCCGACCGGCTGGCGACCGGCCACTATGCGCGGATCGAGCCGCTCGCCGACGGCACGCCCGCACTGCTGCGCGCCGCGGACGCCGCGAAGGACCAGTCCTACGCGCTGGCGCTCACGCCCCGCGCCGCATTGCCGCGCCTGCTCTTCCCGCTGGGTTCGCTCACCAAGACCGAGGTGCGCGAGCACGGCCGCCGGCTGGGGCTTGCACTCTGGGACCGGCCCGAGAGCCAGGACCTGTGCTTCGTGCCCGATGGCGACTACGCCGGGTTCATCACGCGCAGCCCGGGCGGGACGCGCGGCACCGCGCCCGGGCCGTTCGAGGACTCCGAGGGCCGCAGGCTGGGCACGCACCGTGGCCTCATCCACTACACCGTGGGGCAGCGCCGGGGACTCGGGCTCGCAGCGGCCGAGCCGCTCTACGTGCTCGCGCTGGACGCCGGGCGCAACGCCGTGGTGGTGGGCCCGCGCGTGGCACTGCTGGCGCCGGGGCTCGTCACCGCGCAGGTGCACTGGCTCACGGACGCGCCGCCCGCGGACGGCGCGCGCGCCGTGGTCAAGATCCGCTACAACCACGGTGGCGCGGCCACGACGCTGCATCCGCGCGCGGACGGCGCGTGCGAGGCGCGCTTCGAGCAACCCCAGGCTGCGGTGACGCCCGGGCAGTTGGCCGTGTTCTACGATGGCGACCGCGTGTTGGGCGGCGCTGCGATCGAGCGCGCGCTGCCCGCGCGGGCAGCGCGCGCCGCCGGTTCCGCGGCCGGCGTGGCCCGCGCCGCGGGTGCCGCGCCCGCGCCGGTGACGCGATGAACGACCAGGCCCCGCTCCCCGTGCGCAGGCTGGACTCGTGCGTGGCCTGCGGCAGCGCCACGTTGCGGCCGCTGCCGCTGGTCTACGAGTTCCGTGGCTCGTTCCCGCTGGTCGAGTGCGACGACTGCGGGCTGCGCTTCCTGCGCGTGCAGCCCGCGGCGGAGGGGCTCGCCGCACTCTACTCGGCCGCGTACTTCGAGAACGACTTCCGCTGCGGGCGCAGCGAGGTGGCCTACTCCTCCGAGGAATCGTTCCGCGCCGAGAACACCAGCCTGCTCGAAGCGTTCGAGCGGCTCGGGCCGGACCCGCGCGAAGCGCGGGTACCCCGCCTGCTACTCGAGCTGGGCAGCGCCGGTGGCTGGCTGCTCAAGCACGCGCGCGAGCGCGGCTGGCAGGCGCAGGGCGTCGAGTTCTCCGCCGATGCCGCGGAGCGCTCGCTCGCGCTCGGCCTCGAGGTGTTCCAGGGCGACCTGCTCGCGGCCGCGCTGCCGGCGGAGTCGTTCGACCTGGTCTACATGGGCGACGTGCTCGAGCACGTGCCCGACTGCCTCGCGGTGCTGGTCGAGACGGCGCGCCTGCTCAAGACCGGCGGCCACCTCTACCTGCGCGGGCCCATCACCACGAACTCGCTCGCGCGCCGTCTTGCGCTCGCGCTCTACGGCGCCCTGGGTCGCACCATCGTGCTGCGTGAGCCGCCCTATCACCTCTGGGAGTTCACGCCGGGTCCGCTGGAGCACCTCTTCGCCTCGGCGGGACTCGAGGTGCTCGTGGCGCGGCAGAGCAAGCTCCCGCCGGGCAGGGCGCACGGCGAGAAGTCGGCGCTGCAGCGGCTGGCGATGGGCGCGGTGGACGCCCTCAACCTGCCGCTCACCCGCCTGCTCAACGCCGCCGGCGACCGCATCGTGATGGTGGGCAGGAAGCCGGCCTAACCCGCGGCCCGCCGGGCCACTGCCGTCGCGGCCCCGGCGGGCGGGACGCAAGCAAGATCCCGATTGACAGCGGCCCGATGGGGGGCGACCATTGACCTGTTCGACCTATGACCGGGTCGCCCCGAGCGGGTGCCGCCGCGGTCCAGCGACCGTCCGGCGGCGCCGAACCGACAGGTGAACCATGAGACACGCCCTTCGCATCTTCCTCCTCACGCTGGCCCTGGTCCTCATCGGCCTGGCGCTGACCCCCAGGGCCACCCCGGCGCAGGTGATCGATCCCTGCGCTCCGGACCGGTCCATTCCCTACGGCTGGCACCTGCGGCCTGCGAATCCGTGCGACGGTGACAGCGTCACGGTCGTCTTCACCGCGTGCCGGCCCTGTGTCGAGATCCTCGGTTACGAGCCACCGGGCAACTCGCTGCCCCTGCGGCTCAACCTGCGCATGCGCAACCTGTGCCTGCTGGGGGTCATGTGCCTGCCGGACAGCCTCGAGGTGCCGCTCGGACGGCTCGCGGTCGGACGCTACCAGCTGAACTACCGGGTCCGAGCCGGCGTGGTCGTGGGCGACTCGGACTTCTGCTACGTGGAGCGTCCCGACTCCCTGATGTTCACGGTCACCTGCGCCGGGCCGCCCCCGTCGTCACTACCCTTCACCTCGCTGATCCAGATCGGCCCACCGCCGCCCTGCGCCAGTTGCCCGCCGCGCATCTGCCCGAACGAGCCCATCCCACTCCTGGTCGCGGGCACGCTGCCCTCGAACTGCTACCGGTTCGTCAAGCTCGAATTGCTGCCCTCACCTCTCATGAGGCCGGGGCCCGTGCCGCCGGTCGTGCGCATCGTGATGGCGGAGAACGACTGCATGGGCTGGCCCTGCGCCGAGGTGGCGACCCGGTGGGAGGCCAAGACCCTGCTGCCGGGGCTGCCGTCCGGATCCTACGGTCTGATGATGCAGCTCGACGTCGTGAGCATGTGCGACTCGAACCAGGTGAACGCGACGTACCACGCCACCCAGTGGTTCACGGTGCGTGACTCCTGTGCGGGAACACCGATCGAGCCCTGCCTCATCGCGGACTGGGTGCACCCGGACCGCGGCTGCGACGATTTCATCGCGCCGGGGGGCGTGGCGAAGAGCGTCATGACGGTGATGTCGCCGGTCAGGCTCGCCGGCCTGCAGGGGCGGCTGTCGCTCTACCCGCCCGGCCTGCGGATCAGCCACCTCGAGCCGGTGGGGGCCGCCCAGGGCATGCACATCGCCTGGGTGCCGAAGGAGAACGGCGCCGAATTCGTCCTGTTCGCCGAAGCGGGAGCGCCCATCGGGGGCGTGCGCTGCGAGACGGGTGCGCGCTGCCAGCAGCCGATCCTGGCGGTCTCCATGGTGCCCGACACCGACGGCGTGCTGGCGCCGGTCACTCATCTGTCCTTCGATGGCTTGCTCGGCTCCGACTCGCTCGGGAACGCCGTGCCCGCGTGCCAGATCATGACCCTGGTGGTGGTCGAGTCGCGCATCTGCGCCGGACCGTCGTGCGATTTCAATCTCGACGGGCAGCTCGACGTGCGCGACCTCGTTTCGATGGTCCACTGCGTGCTCGGCAACGGACCGTGCCCCGACACCTCGCTCGCGCGGCTCGACTGCAATGGGGACGGGCGTGTGGGCGTGGACGACGTGCTGTGCTGTGCGCGCAACATTCTTCGCGGCGGCGAGCGTGACAGCATGGGCGGGCGGGCCGAGCCGAACGTGGCGGTCGAGATCGGCGAGCCGGAGTGGGAGTCGAGCGGGCTCAGGGTGCCCATCCGGGTGCGCGCCGCGGATCGTGTCGGTGCCGCGCGCCTGGCGTTGGCGCTGCCTCTCGACCGCTACGAGGTCACCGGCGTGGAAACCGGCGCGGGTGCCGGACAGTGGCTCGAGCTGCACGAGGTCGTGGACGGGCAGTTGGTGCTCGGGCTCATCGGCCTTGGTCCCGATTTCCCGGCCGAGGAACCCATGACTCTCGACCTCACGCTGCGGCTTGCCCTGAAGCCAGGGCGGAGCGCGGGCGGCGACGTCGGGCTCGCCGACGTGCAGCTCTCCGGGCCCGACGGAGTCACGCTGGAGATCGCGACCTCGCCGATCCCGGTGCCGCTGCCGTCGCCGGGGGTGCTCGCGCTCTCGATGGCGCGGCCCAATCCGTTCACGCACGAGACGAGCTTCGCGCTGAACCTCGATCGCGCCACGGACGTGGACCTGGCGGTGCACGACCTGAGCGGACGGCGTGTCGCCACGCTCCACCGCGGTGCGCTCGGCGCGGGGCCGCACGAATTCGCCTGGCGCGGCGTGCGCAGCGACGGCTCGGCCGCCGCGAACGGCATCTACTTCCTGCAGGCGCGCGTGGGCGGCGAGCGCCTGACCCGCAAGGTGATCTTCCTGCGCGGGAACTGAACGGCGCTGGCGCGCGACACGGGCGGGGCGGCTGCACGGCCGTCCCGTCCGTCCGTCGCGTCCTCCTCCGGCATCCTTTCGGTGATCGCCATGGGGTCGGGCGGGGCGGCTGCGGGAACGGCGTTTGCCTTTCAGGGCGGAGCGGGAGAACCTGAAGACAGGAGGTGCGAAGGTGCCCGTCGAGATGAGTCGCATCGAGGAGTTGTCGGCCAGGATCGCCAGGCGTCATCGGCCCGAGCGGATCATCCTGTTCGGTTCCTACGCTTAGGGCCGACCCGCGAACGACTCCGACGTGGACCTGCACGTCATCATGCCGTTCGAGGGCCGGGCGCTGCGACAGTCGCTCGAGATCCTGAACGACCTGAATCCCGACTTCCCCGTGGACCTGCTGACCCGGCGCCCCGATGACACGCGGCGCCGCTACCAGGAAGGCGACCCCCTCATACGTGAAGCCCTCGATCGTGGAAGGGTGCTCTATGAACGACACGACGCGGGAATGGTTCACGAAGGCTGAGGCCGGCTGCCGGACCACGGAGCGGGAACTGGTCGCCCGGGAGTCCCCCAACTTCGATGCCGTCTGCTTCCACGCCCAGCAGTGCGTGGAGAAGACCATGAAGGGGATCCTGCTGGATCGTGGAGTCGTTCCGCCCCGGACTCACGATCTGATTGAGTTGGCGAAATTGGTGCGCGAGATCTGTCCGGGCTGGAGCGCCCCGCGGGAGGACCTGCGCTTCCTGGTGCGCGCGGCGGCGATCTATCGCCACCCCTGCGAGTCGGCCGACCACGTCGAGGCCGAGGAGGCGCTCACTATCGGCATCCGCTCGAGAGCTTCGCTCATAGCGCTTCGCGGGAACTGAGTCGGCGTCCTCCGCGACACGGGCGGGGTGGCTGCGAGGCTGTCCCGCCCGTGTCGCGTTTGACACCCCACGGGGCGCTGCCTAGCTTCGGCGGACTCATGACCCCCGACGATCCGCAGAACCCGCCCGCGGTGGATGTGCGCGGGCTCACCCGCACCTTCCGTGACCGGACCCGCCTTCGGCGGGTGCCCGGGCGGGGCGAGCTCTGCGCGCTCGGCGGCGTGGACGTGCGCATCGAGCGCGGCGAGGTCTTCGGGCTGCTGGGCCCCAATGGCGCCGGCAAGACCACGCTCATCAAGATCCTCACGACACTGCTCTTCCCGACCGCGGGCGAGGCGCGCGTGGAGGGTTTCGACGTGGTCCGCGACGCCAACCAGGTGCGCAAGCGCATCGGGCTGGTGTCGGGCGGCGAGTCGAGCGGCTACGGCATCCTGACCGTGCGCGAGTGCTTGTGGATGTTCTCGCAGTTCTACGGCGTGCCCGGGAAGGTCGCCGGGCCGCGCATCGACGCGCTGATCGAGACCGCGGGGCTCGCCGAGCAGGCCCGCACCCGCATCAACCGGCTCTCGACCGGGCAGCGCCAGCGCATGAACTTCGCGCGCGGTTTCGTCAGCGACCCCGACGTGGTGTTCCTCGACGAGCCCACGCTCGGCATGGATGTGAACGCCGCCCGCGCGATGCGCGAGTACGTCGCGCGCTGGGTGCGCGAGCGGCCGGGGCGCACGGTGCTGCTTACCACCCACACCATGCGCGAGGCCGAGGAGTTGTGCGACCGCATCGCGATCATCGACCATGGCCGCGTGCTGGCCTGCGACTCGTTCGCGGGGCTGCGGTGCCGGGTCGAGGGCGGGCAGCACGTCGAGCTCGAGCTGCGCGCGGCCGACGGCGGCACGCCCGCGTTGCCCTCTCTCGCCGGTGTGCAGGCCGTCTGGGGCGCGCCGCATCCCGAGCGCGGCACGCGCGCACTCAAGTTCCGGCTGCCGCCCGGCGGCTCGCTGGCCGACGTGCTGCGCGAGCTGGAAGCGCGCGGGGCCCGCATCGAGGCCATCGCCACGCGCGAGACCTCGCTCGAGGACGTGTTCGTGGCGCTCGTGGGCCGCGGCCTCGAGGAGTCGGACGAGCCGGAGGACGACGGGGCCGCGCCCTCCGGGGCGCCGTGAGCGCCCTCGCGCTCAACCTGCGCGCGACCTGGGGACGCGCCTACGGGCGCCTGGTCGGCGCGTTCCGCGAGCCCACCTGGCTCATCACCGACGCCATCCTGCCGAACCTCGGCATGCTCGCCTTCGTCATGCTCTACCGCGCACTGGGCGCGCCGCGCTCCTTCGAGGCCCTGGCCGTGGTGGGCGGCCTGCTCGCGACCTACTGGATCAACGTGCTGTGGGGGATGGGGGCGCAGTTCTACTGGGAGAAGCAGAGCGGGCAGTTGCAGCTCTACTTCGTCGCACCCTGCTCGCGCATGGCCATCCTCTCGGGCATGGCGCTCGGCGGGTTCCTGCTGACCACGGCGCGCTCGGCGTTCGGGCTGTTCCTCGGCTTCGTCGTGGTGGGCGTGCGGGTGGAGCCCTTCAGCCTGCCCGCGCTGCTCGGCGTGTTCACGCTCACCATGGTGGCGCTCTACGCGCTCGGCATGGTGATGGCCTCGTTGTTCCTGCTCTGGGGGCGCGAGGCCTATCACCTGAGCAACGCGCTCTACCAGCCGGTGCAGTTCCTCTCGGGGCTCTACTTCCCGCTCAAGACGCTCGGGCCGCTGGGCATCGTCGCCGCCGGCCTCGTGCCGCTCGGGCTCGGCGTGGACGCGCTGCGCCAGGTGCTGCTCGGCGCGGGTGCGCACGCGCTGCTGCCGCTGCGCTTCGAGATCGTCGCCCTGGTCGTGCTGTGCGCCGTCTTCCTCTGGCTCGCGCGCGTGGCGCTCGCCTACCTCGAGTCGCTCGCCAAGCGCGAGGGCCGCCTGACGCAGAGGTGGCAGTGAGAGCGCTCGTTGCCCGCCTGCGCGCCTCGGCCTGGCTGGGGCTGCAGATCGAGTCCAACTGGACCGACCCGTTCCTGTTCACCGCCTACGCCATCACCCACCCGCTGGCCACCGCGCTGATCCTGGCCGGCATGTACTGGGCGGTGGGCGGCGCGGTCCAGGGCGCCGACACCTTCCGCGGCCTCTACCTCGGCAGCGCGTTCCACAACTACGTCGTCATGGTGCTGGTCGGCATGGGCTGGATGATCGTCGAGGAGCGCGAGGAGTTCGAGACCCTCAAGTACGTCTACACCTCGCCGATCGGCATGTTCAACTACCTGGCCGGCCGCTCACTGGTGAAGCTGGCGCTTGCGACCCTCAGCACCGTTCTCACGCTCGCGGTGGGCTGGTTCCTGGTGGGGCTCCGCTGGGACTGGGCGGCGGTCCACTGGCTGCCGCTGGTCGCGGCGCTGGGGCTCGGCGTGTTCGCCACCGTCTCGCTCGGCTTCTTCGTCGCCGGCTTCGCCATGGTCATGCCCCGAGCCGCGTTCACGTTGAACGACGGTATCGCCGTGGCGCTCTACCTGCTCTGTGGCGTCATCTTCCCCGTGGATCTGCTGCCGCGCGTGCTGCAGTGGGTCGCACTCGCGCTGCCGTTCACCTGGTGGTACGAGGCGCTGCGCCGCTTCCTGCTCGGCCACGGCTCGAGCACGCTCCTGAACGCGTGGTCCGACGGGGCGCTGATGCTCTGGCTGTTCGCGACCACGCTGGTCTTCAGCGTGGCTGCGCACCTCGCCTATCTCGCGCTCGAGCGCAGGGCGCGCCAGCTCGGCCGGCTCGACCAGACCACGCTGTTCTGACGGCCGGCGTCGCCGTCCGCGCTGCTCACTTCCGGCCGGCCGGCACCTCGCGCCCGCGAACGAAGACGGCCGCGACCGACTCGATGTTGCCGATGTCTTCGAGCGGGTCCTTCTCGAGCAGGACCAGGTTCGCCTGCATGCCCGGAGCGATCGAGCCGAGGCGGTCGGCCACGCCCAGCCACTCGGCCGGATAGAGCGTCGCACCGCGCAGGATTTCGACCGGCGACACGCCGCACGCGGCCATGCGGCGCATCTCGCGCGCCGTGCGGGGCGCGTCGCAGTTGTCCTGCCCCACCAGCATGCGCACGTGTTCTTCGGCGAACACGCGTACGCACAGCCGGCCCACCGAGTCCATGGAGGCGATGATCCGGCGGATCATCGCCTTCGCCGGTTCCGGAAGCTCCTGCAGGCCGCTGGCCTTCGCCGCCTGCGCGAAGGCGGCGACCTCGATGTCGTCGAAGACCTGCAGCGTCGGACACAGGCAGGCGCCACGCTCGCGCATCCGGGCGGCGAGGGCGTGCAGCTTCTGGACGTCCACCGACGCCGCGCCCAGCGCGGTCACCTTCGGCATGAACGACATGGCGGCCGTGGCGGTGCCCGGCTGGGCCAGCAACGAGTCGTGTTCCCGCTTGAGGTCGTCCTGCAGGACGATGGGCCACGGGGCCTTGCCGTGCTCGAAGCAGGTCACGCCCAGATCGAGGGCCAGGTCCATGGGCATGCGGTGGAAGAGCGGTCCGCCCGGGTCGTGGGCGACCTTGAGGCCCAGCCGGGCCGCGCCCTCGACCAGGTGACGGTAGATCGCCGAGTCGGCCTTGCCGAAGGTCTTTACGAGCCGCGCCCCGTGGACCGCCAGCTCGGCCAGCAGGCTGTCCACCTGCCGCTCGGAGTCGATGGGGCAGGTGAACCCCGGGAGCGAGTCGTTCATGTTGCCGTGGGTGAGCGGGCTCTTCTCCAGCATCGGGCCGGAGTAGAAGATCTCCGGGCCGAGCAACCCCTCGCGCGCCGTGCCTGCCGCATCGCCGGCCTTCCGCCCGCGGGCCGGCGAGGCGGCTGCCCGACCCTCTGCCGTGCGCCGCGCCATCTCCTGCATCACGCTGAGCGGCCCGCCCACGTCGCGCACCTGCGTTACGCCCGCGCGCACGAAACCCTCGAGCCCGCGCCGCAGGCTGTCCTCCGGGCTGAGCGTGAGGTGCGCCAGGTGCGTGTGGCAGTCGAAGAGACCGGGCAGGAGATAGCGCCCCGCGCCCTCGATCGTGCGTGTCGCGGGCGGCACCTCGAGCCCAGTGCCGACCGCGGCGATGCGGTCCTTCACGATCAGGACGTCCTGCGGCTCCGTCATCGCTCCGGTCCTGGGTTCGAAGAGGCGGACCGAGCGCAGCACGACGGGTGGGGCGACGGACTCCGGGTTCCCCGCGCCCGCACGGGCCGGCTGGCCTATGGCGACGGCGAGAAGCAGCAGGGCCGGGAGCAGGCGGAGGAACGCGGATCGGGATCGTTGCATGACAGACTCCCTTCCTTGAAGCGGGGCGGCCCGCAGCGGAGCCGGCCGCGCGACGGCGGCCCGCCAAGGGTAGCAGCCCGGTGCCCGTGACGCGACGTGCTGCGCGACCTGCCCCCGCGGGGCGCCTCTCACGGCCGACCCGCGGCAGACGGTCTCTCAGTAGCCGACCGTAAAGCGTTGACGGACGTGTTGCGGCTTCTCCACTTCATCCAGCATGGCGACGGCATGGTCCTCCACCGAGATCCAACTCTTGCCGTCCGCATCGGTCAGCACTTGGTCGCCGCCTAGGCAAAAGTGCCCGGTCCGCTCGCTCGACTCACTCATGGCGGGAGGGCTCAAGCAGGTCCATTCGAGGTCGGGTTCCGCTCGCAGGAGCGCGAGGACGTCGCGGTTGGCGCGTTCGCCGGTCTTCCATGCTTCGGGGAACGCCGGAGTGTCCAGGAAGAGGACGCCGGGGGTGACTTCGAGACTGCCAACGCCGCCCACGACCAACACGCGCTTCACTCCAGCCGGTCTTGCGCGGTGGAGGATGGCGCGGTAGGAGGAGAGATGCTGCTCGTACGTGTCCGGCACGTTCTTGTCCGGATTGTAGGCGCTGATCAGCGCATCGTGCCCGGCGATCTGCGCAGCCGTCTCGGCTTCGTCGGCAACATCGCCCTTGCGAGGGACCAGATTCGGGTGGGACGGCGATCTCTCGGAATGGCGCCCGATGGCGGTCACCTGCTGCCCACGGGCCAACGCTTCACGCAGAATGGCAGAGCCGATGAGGCCGCTCGCACCGATCAGCACGAGTCCCACGGACGCACCTCCTCTGCGGGAATTGCTGGCGCGCGCGAGCGGGCCTCGGCCGAGGCCACGAAGATCCCGATGCTGGCCTTCTTGCCGGCGCAGGCGGAGTCCGCGCACGCGAGGAGCCAGGCGCTCGCCACTGCGAGCCGGTCCCAGAGACGTCACGAGGATGAAAAAATCCAGAATCGACGGCGCCAGGCGCGACTCGAAAGATGCAGCGAGTGAGGCTCCAGCCTGGCGTCCTCCGCGGGGGCCGCCCTTAGAATTCGCCGCTTACGGAGGTTCCATGCTGAGTCCAAGTTCCGGCTTCCGCTCTACTCCTTGAAGCGCCGATCGCGCACGCGATCTGCGGCACGGCCGCGAACCCGACACACCTGACTCGGAGGACCACGATGCCCAAGTTCGTAATCGAGCGCCAGGTCAACGGAGTCGGCCGCTCCTCGACCGCTCAGCTGCAGTCCATGTCCCAGAAGTCGTGCGATGTCCTGCGCACGATGGGACCGGACATCCAGTGGCTCCACAGCTACGTCACCGGGGACAAGATCTACTGCGTCTACATCGCCGACAATGAGGCGAAGATCCGTGAGCACGCTCGCACGGCCGGCTTCCCGGCGGATGCCGTGAACCGGGTCAACACCGTGATCGATCCGACCACCGCCGAGCAGTTCTCCACGGCCGGCACCTGACGTTCCGGAGTCGCTGACGCTCGCGAGGGGGGACGGGCGATCGAGCCAGTCCCCCCGCCTGCGTCGTGGCCCATGCACCTGGCCGGGGAGTGGGCGCGAACTCCTTGCGCGCCGGATCGGCGCCCTCTGTGGCACCGGAATTGGCGGACACTCCACCTGCAACGGGCAAAGCCCCTCCGTTCACGCGACAGGTGCAGGCCGTTGCCGACCGAGCTGCGCACCGAGTTGCGGGGCCGCCTCGGGAAGCCGGTTCCCTTCGTGGAGCTGTCGTCCGGGGCCTTCGCCACGGCGGTCAAATGCTTCGCGGGCTTCCGGTTCCACGCCCACCAGATGCGGCGCACGTTCGCTTGCGTGTGGCTAGAGCGGGGTGGTAGTTTGGCTGGCCTGCAAGCCGTTCTGGGACACTCCACGATCGTCACGACGCAGCAGTACGCACGGCTATCGGACGACCATGTTTGGGCGGAGGCAGAGCAGATAAGCGGAAGTTCGGTAGCAGATTCGGTAGCACCCAGGTTCGCGAGCGACTCTCAGGACACCCGCAACACAGCAGCGGCCAGATAGTTGGAGGGATGGCCGAGTGGTTGAAGGCGGCGGTCTTGAAAACCGCTGAGCGAAAGCTCCGTGGGTTCGAATCCTACTCCCTCCGCCAGTTTAGTTGGAGAGGTGGCCGAGTGGCTGAAGGCAGCCGCCTGCTAAGCGGTTGACTGGGTAAAACCGGTCCGGAGGTTCGAATCCTCTCCTCTCCGCCAGTAACGGGTCCAGAAGCAAACGCGCGCCCTTAGCTCAATTGGATAGAGCATCTGACTACGGATCAGAAGGTTGGGGGTTCAAATCCTCCAGGGCGCGCCATCCCAACTGTGGGCCTGAAGGAGTCGCCATGATGCGTCGCGCCGGCTTCGCCGCGTTGCTCGTCCTTGCCGCCCTTGCCTCGCTCGTGCCGTCCGCCCTTGCCGCGAAGCAGAAGGGCAGCAAGCTGGACCTCATCACGACCGTGCCGGACTTTGCCTCCTTCGGAGTGAAGAGCATCGCCCTGCTGCCCATCGCCACGTTCGACCGGAGCCTGCCGGCCGAGCGCATGGTGGCGGACCTGTGGGGCCAGAACTTCAGGGGCACCGGCTACCGCTGGATCTCGGCCGCGACCGTGCGCGAGATGCTGCTGAGCAGCCTGGGCGACTCGACGGTGAAGGTGGTGCGCGAGCAGATGCTCAAGAACGTGCGGGTGGACTCGCTGCAGGCGCCCCTGCTCTGCGCGAAGCTGCGCACCAGCGCGGTGCTTTGCGTGCGGGTGGACCAGTGGGAGCAGCGGCCGATCCTGTGGAACCAGTCGGGCCGGCCGATGACCGCGGTGCAGCTCAAGGCGGCGCTGGTGGACTCGTCGGGGACACTGCTCTGGAGCGCTTCGGGCAGCGAGACGGGCGAGGGGCCCTACCACGACCCGAGCACGAACCCCGTCGGCGTGAGTTCGTCCAGCCTGGAGAACACGCCGATCACCGGCCAGGGCGGCCCACCCGCGTTCGACGAGGTGCTCAACCCATTGCTCCGGCGCTGGACGCCGCAGTTCCCGCGGCCCGCCGCAGCAGGCGAGCCCGCGAAGTAGCGCCCGGACCGCGCGCCGGCCACCCCGTGTTCATCCTCAGCGACGAAGACGGCATCCGCGCCGCCCTGCGCGATGCGCGAGCCGCAGCCGAGGCCGACGAGGTGCCGGTGGGCTGCGTGGTGGTGCACGACGGGCTGGTCATCGGACGCGGCCACAACCAGACCGTGACCCTGCAGGATGCCACCGCGCACGCCGAGATCGTCGCCATCGGGGCGGCCTCGAACGCGCTGGGCTCGTGGCGGCTGCTCGACTGCACGATGTACGTCACGCTCGAGCCCTGCGCGATGTGCGCCGGCGCGATCATCCTGGCCCGCGTGCCGCGACTGGTCTACGGTGCATTCGACTCCAAGGCCGGCGCCTGTGGCTCGGTGCTCGACGTCATCCACGAGCCGCGGCTCAATCACCGCGTCGAGGTGACGCCCGGCGTGCTCGCCGGGGAGTGCGGGGAGCTGTTGCGCGAGTTCTTCGCGAGGAAGCGCCGCAAGCCGGACGGTGGCAATGACGGCGGCCCGGAGAACGGCCTGGAGGACTGAGCTGCCACCCCTGGGCCAAAGAACCCGATCCGGTTGGGACCGAGCCACCCCGCTGACTCCGCGAGAATAAAGCTGCATCTCCGCAGGCGTTCTGCTATTGTCAATTCATCTGAGTAGAATGCGCCGACACCGGGACCTCCGCCCGGCCACGCGTGGAGTTTCCGAGTCCCACACGTGATCCATTCGTGAGTCGAGGCGATCGAGTTGACTACTTGCTCTGAATTCATTCCGGGCGGTCGTGGACGTCCGCCTGGACGTGCTGCAGGCCTCATCCCCTCCTGGAGGTCACCCGTGTCCTGGCTATTGCACAGTTCTCGCCGGTCCTTCGCGCGCCTTGCTCTCGTCGTGTCGCTGGCCTGCTTCGCGTTCGGCGTAGCGCCCGCCCGGGCACAGTCACCGGCGCCCGCCTATTCGCCGGGCGAGGTCCTCATCAAGTTCGCCCCCACCGCCAGCTCCGCAGACATCCAGAGCGTCCGCAGCGATCTGGGAGCGACCCAGCTCACGAGCCTGTCCTGGATCGGGGCGAGCCGGGAGCGGATCGCCAACTACAGCGTTGACGCTGCGGTCGCCCGCTACCGGGCCGACAGCCGCATCGCCTTCATCGAGCCCAACTACATCATCAGGCTCGACCGCACCCCCAACGACGCCCTCTTCTCGCAGTTGTGGGGCATGCGCAACACCGGTCAGACCGGCGGCACGCCGGGAGCCGACATCCGGGCCACGAACGCCTGGGACATCAACACCGGATCGAGTTCGGTGCTGGTCGCCATCATCGACACCGGCATGGACTACACCCACCCGGACCTCGCCGCCAATGTCTGGACCAATCCGGGCGAGATCCCGGGCAATGGCATTGACGACGACGGCAACGGATTCGTGGACGACGTCCATGGCTATGATTTCGTCAACATGGACGGCGATCCGATGGACGACCACAGCCACGGCACCCACGTGTCCGGCACGATCGGGGCAGTCGGTGACAACGGCGTCGGCGTCGTGGGTGTCAGCTGGACCGTGAAGCTCATGGGCCTCAAGTTCCTCGATGCGGGCGGCAGCGGCACCACCTCAAACGCCATCCTCGCGGTCCAGTACGCGACCCAGATGGGCGCGCGCATCATGAGCAACAGCTGGGGCGGGGGCGCATACTCGGAGGCCCTGCGTCTGGCCATCCAGGCGGCCAGCGATGCGGGCATCCTGTTCGTGGCCGCGGCCGGAAACTCGTCCAGCAACAACGACCTGTCGCCCCACTATCCGTCCAGCTACGACGTGCCGCTCCTCGTCTCCGTCGCCTCGACGGACCACAACGACCTCCTGTCGTCGTTCTCGTCCTACGGACCCACCAGCGTGGACCTCGCCGCCCCGGGCAGCGACATCCTGAGCACGCTGCCGGGCAACACGTACGGCAGCTATAGCGGGACCTCGATGGCGACGCCGCACGTGAGCGGCGCGCTGGCGCTGATGCTGGCGCGCTACCCCGGGATGTCTGGCGCGGATGCCAGGTCGAAGTTGCTGGCGACCGTGGACCCGCTGCCCGGCCTCGCCGGACTGATCCTCACGGGCGGGCGGCTCAACGCGTTCACCATGCTGGCCGAGCCCGACAGCCTGCCGCCAGCCGCGATCGGCGACCTCGGCGTCGCGACGGTGAACGGCGACTGGGTCACGCTCGCCTGGACCGCGACCGGCGATGACGGCACCGAAGGACGCGCCAGCCGCTACGAGCTGCGCTATTCCACCTCGCCCATCACGGCGGAGAACTTCGCCGCGGCGACCCCGGCTCCCGGACCCGCGAACCCGCAGCCGGCGGGAAGCCCGGAGACGGTGCGTGTGAGTGGCCTGGCCTTCAGCACGGGCTACTGGTTCGCCATCAAGGCCTTCGACGAATACAGCAACCCTTCGCCGGTGTCGAACATCGCGACCGGGACGACGCTGCCCGAGCCCGACATCGCGGTGACGCCCGACTCGCTGAGCGCCGACCTGTACACGGGCGGGCAGGCCACGCGCACGCTCGGCATCTCCAATTCCGGAGCCTCCGATCTCTCCTTCCAGGTGGCGACCACCGAGCACGCGACGGTGGCGGTCACGCCGGCCGGCCAGCCGCTGCTGGCGGTCGGACATCCCGTGCCGCTGGACCAGATCGCGGGCACCGGAATCCGCACCGAGGTGCAGCTCGGCACCGGGTCGGTTCTCGACCGGGACGCGGTCGCTCACCCCGGGCCGCAGGCCCCGCCGCCGCTGCGCGTCATGGGTACGGAGGTGTTCGGCAGCATGCAGAACGCCTACTTCGCCGGACCCCGCACGCGCGGCAACATCTTTCACTGCACCACGACGAGCCGGCTCGACGAGCACCGCCTGTACCTCGACCCGTCGGCGCAGACCCAGCTGTGGTTCCTCGTGTACGAGGGCCTCGCGCAGATCGGGTCGTACCAGCTGATCAGCGCGTCGAACACCTCGCCCGCCGGACCCGGCGCGGGCTGGTACAGCTCGGGGCCCGTGGATGTGCAGATGGAGGCGGGGCGCTACTACCTGATCGTGGCCTCGTTCGAACAACCCTGCTATTACTTCAACCAGATTGACGTCTCCCCCTACCCGTTCCAGGCATCGTTCGGCGAGTTGATCACCGGCGCGGGCTGGGGCTGGGCGCCCAGCTCGGTGTTTCCACCGGAATCGGCCCAGCAGGTCCCGCCGGAGGCGTTCGGCTCGCCGGTCGCCTACTACCAGACACTGGTGACGCGACCTGGGCCGCACTGGTTGACGGCCGCCCCGACCGAGGGCGTGGTGCCCGCGGGAAGCGGTGCGGACGTCACGGTGACCTTCGATGCGACCGGCGCGCTCGGCGGCGATTACGACGGTGACGTCGTGGTCACGAGCAACGACCCGGACGAGTCCACGGTGAGCGTTCCGGCCCATCTGCACGTCACCGGGGCGCCCGAGCCCGCGTTCTCGCCCTTGTCGTTCGCCTTCGGCGAGCTGTTCATCGGTGCGGTCCACACCGACACGCTGCTGGTCCGCAACATCGGTACCGATTGGCTGGACGTCACCAGCCTGAGCACGGACGTGCCGGTGTTCTCGGTCCAGCCGACGAACCTCCAGCTCGCCCCGAATCAGAGCCAGATCGTGCTGGTGCGCTTCGCTCCGACCGAGGCGGGACCGGTCACCGGCACGCTGACCATCCTCAGCAACGACCCGGACGAGCCCACCCTGGCGCTGCCGCTCTCGGGCACCGGCCTGGTGCCGCCCGACATCGCGGTGACGCCCGATTCGCTGAGCGCCGACCTGTTCACCGGTGAGCAGACCACGCGCACGCTCAACATCGCCAACACGGGGCAGAGCGACCTGTCGTACAAGGTCTTCATCGGCGAGGCAGACACGCTGCCGGTGGGGGCCCGTATCTCGCGCCTCTTTGCCTCGGCCGACCCCGGCGCGGAACTGCATGACAGCACCGGCGGGACGCGCCCCTACGACGCCGGTGCCTCCCCGATGCGCCCTCCGCTCATGCCGGCGCTCCAGCCTGGCAGCCGGGCCGCTTCGGGTGCCGCCCTTCGCATTCTGATGGTCAACACCGGGGGGGACGATTCCGAGATCCGCGGCCTGCTGGCGGCCCTGCCGGACGTCGCGGTGGTGGACGAATTCGGCCCCTCCGCCGGGGTACCCGCGCTCGACCTGCTGCGCCAGTATCACGCGGCCATCGTGGTCTCCGGCAACGCCCCTGCCGACCCTGCCGGCCTCGGGAACGTCCTTGCGGACTACGCTGACGGAGGCGGCGGGGTCGTGCTGACGCTCGCCTCCTTCATCAACGGCTTCAACATCGGCGGGCGGTTCCTGACCGGAGGCTACTTCCCGTTCACCCTCGGCAACGGCCCGGTGGCGGGCTCGACGCTCGGTTCCTACAATCCCGCACACCCCATCATGCGCGGCGTGACGACCCTCTCGGGCGACCTCCTCGGGCAGATGGCGCCCGCGCCCGGGGCGCAGCTGGTGGCGTCGTACGCGAACGGACTCCCGCTCGTCGCCACGCAGGGACACCGCGTGGTCGGCGTCAATCTCTTCTTCGGCGGCAGCGGCTACTGGCTCGGCGACGTGCCCACGCTGCTGCGCAACGCGGTGTCGTGGAGCGGTGGCGCGGCGTGGCTGTCGGCCGCGCCGACACAGGGTATCGTGCCCGCCGGCACCAACGTGGACGTCACGGCGACCTTCGACGCCACCGGCCTGTTCGGCGGTGACTATCGCGCCGACCTGGTGGTCGAGAGCAACGACCCGGACGAGTCCTCGGTGGCCGTTCCGGCGCATCTGCACGTCACCGGGGCGCCCGACATCGCGCTCTCGGACTCGTCGTTCGCGTTCGGCGAACTGTTCATCGGCGCGGTCCGCACCGACACGCTGCTGGTCCGCAACGAAGGCACCGATCTGCTGGATGTCACCAGCCTCGGCACCGATGTGCCGGTGTTCTCGGTTCAGCCGGTGAGCTTCCAGCTCGCCCCGGGGCAGAGCCAGATCGTGCTGGTGAGCTTCGCT
>Ga0315276_10001242_pt1 | contig 22779 bp, 16 predicted proteins | sample YL17G05_0_MG_FD_204542 | JGI IMG/M metagenome (GOLD analysis project Ga0315276, IMG submission 204542) | Sediment microbial communities from Yellowstone Lake, YNP, Wyoming, USA - YL17G05_0 | ecosystem: Environmental > Aquatic > Freshwater > Lake > Sediment | place: USA: Wyoming | collected... | reverse complement strand
CCACTCTTGTTGTGCCCAGTCCGGGGATCAGAACCAGCACGCGGGCTCGTGGGAACAACAGCACATAGGCTCCTAAGACACCGGAAATGGCGCCGCTTGCTCCGACCATGGGAACAGACGAGGACGGATCGGTCAGGGCGTGGCTCAAGGCGGCCAGAATCCCGCATGTGAGGTAGAACGCGACGTACTTCGCATGTCCCATGACGTCTTCAATGTTGTTCCCGAAGACCCAGAGGTACAGCATATTTCCGATGAGGTGCATCCAGCCGCCGTGGAGAAACATACTCGTGATCAACGTGGCGTAGGGGGGAATGGCCACGCTCATTTCAGGGAGGTTGGCCTGCCCGAATACGAGGGCCGGGATTGCCCCGTACTGAAAGACGAACGTGTCTCCTGAGCCGGCGGGGAGGTTTACCTGGTAGAAAAATACGAGGACGCAGGCCGCGATACAAGCGATCGTAACCACCGGCGTCAGTTCGGTCGGGTTGTCGTCGTGCAGAGGGATCACGGTGCCATCACGTGGAGGGAGATCGGCGCCGGTCGATGACCGATCGGGGCAGTGCCGGGTTATCCGGCAAGGTGCCATCAGGGCCAAGCAGGACTGAAAACCCTGCGGCATGCGTATGGCCTCCACCACCGAAGGAGGCGGCAATGGCCCCCACGTCAGTTCCGTCCTCTCGCGAACGCATGCTGTAATAACGGCGTCCATCGCGATCGTGCCACATGACGCAGAACGGATGTTCCGCGGACAGGCGTTCGCCGATCTGACTGGTCAGGACCGCGCTTTGGACCGACGGCACGACGGCTCCGTGAAAGTCGATCAACATGGCCTGCGCAGCGAGCTTACTCACGAGTTCGTTTTCATAACGTAGGATGGCTCGACCCTCCTGTTCCAACTCCTTCTGCTTGAAGTTGCTCCAGAGGTGATAATCGAATGGATAAGAGGCAATGGCCGCATTGATTTCCCGGCTGGAGGGGAGTGTCCAGGTCCAGAGGTCCTTATCTTGGATATAGTTGAGGAGCCACGGCGTCGGCTGATCATGTGCCCACTCCCAGGCTAGGACCGCTCCGGACTTCTTCATGTCGAAATACGCATAAGGAAGGCCGATGAGGGCATTTTCCGCGGTGATGTGATGATCGAGCACGAGGAGCGCCTGCGTCTGAGCGGCCATAGTTTCCAGGGTTTCTCGGGCATAGCTGAAATCGACGATGACGACTCGTTGGTCCTGTAGCTCTGCGGGAGGAGGATTCCCGTGTTTGACGGGAATGAACCGAACTGTGGGATATTGACTCCAGATCGCCCAGGCGGCGCCGAACCCATCGGCACAATCGGCGTGATAGAGAACGACTGTGGGGGGTCCAGAGAAGGGGTGCTGTGTGCGAGAATCAGCCATCGTGGCGGAGCATACCATGATGCTCTGCTGAGACTAAAGCGTCTTTGTGAGGAGAGGTCAGAGTGCGTTGAGATGGTCGATCAACTGACGCAACCGGCTCGCGCTCCGGCGGTTGGAGATAAAGGTCAACCGAGGCAAGTCCCTCAGATCCGGCTCGTCGAGTTCTTCGGGGAGAGGCCCACGCAATTCGAAGGTGCCCTCAGATAACAGATCGCCAAACGCTTCATGAAGGCCGGCCACTTGTTCGGGGGAGATACTCGTTTTCAGCCGCATGGCCAATAGCCGGCCCACATATCGAATGGAGTGGAATCGGCGGTAAAAACTCCTAATCTCATCGATCGCGTCGTCGACGGACGTGGTGATTTTGAACAGGCTGAGATCTTCAGGGTTGATCAGTTTACGGGCCAAGAGTTGGCGTATGACGAAAGCGTACCATTCGTCCCAGTAGTCGCAACCGGGAGCCTGGAGACACACGATCGGCTGGGGATCACTCTTGCCGGTTTGGGCGAGGGTCAAAATTTCAAAACCTTCATCATGCGTCCCGAAGCCGCCTGGGAACAATGCAATGGCGTTTGCTTCTTTCTGAAAGATTAATTTGCGAGTGAAAAAGTATTTGAACGTGACGAGCTTAGGGTCATCGGCGATTGTGGTATTCGGGCCTTGTTCGAAGGGGAGCATAATATTGACCCCGAAGCTGTTCTCGCGTCCAGCACCCTCCTGGCACGCGCGCATGATCCCGTCGGCCCCCCCGGTAATGACCATGAACCCTTCCTCGACAATCTGACGGGAAAACTGGAAGGCCATAATATAATTCGGATCATCCGAGGCGGTGCGGGCCGAACCGAAGATGCTGACCTTGCGTCGATCGCGGTAGTCCTGAAAGACGCGGAAGGCGTGACGCAGCTCTTTCACGGCGCGGTTGACGATCTTGAGGTCCAGGGCGGCGAGATGAGAATCGTGGAGCCGCAGCATCCCGACCAGGAGTTCCTTCATGACCGCGGCCTGCAGGTCGTCTTCCGGACTATCCAGCAGGAGACGAATTTGGTTGAGCAACTCTTCGTTCGAGGGGAGGGGACGGGAACGGGAACGAGAACGACTCTGGGAGGTCTTCATTGGGTTATCCATATGCGGTTATGATTCCATCTTGGGTAGAAAAATACTATCAGGTGATCGTCTGTGGGTCAAAAGAACGGAGAATATGTGCGAGGCTAGGAACGATCGGAGGAGGGAAGCATGGTCTGAAGTGCCCAGGCCCTGATGCGCGCGAGATCGGACGATGAGAGGTCAGTGAACTGAATATCGACATGCCAGACGCGGGTTCCGCTTGAGGTCTCATCGGGCTCTGCTTCGAGAGTCTCGCTGGCCAGAACCCTCCCGCGAATGGTCAGGGGAGTGTTTTGACCAGAAATGGAAAACGCCAGTACGACGTTCGCCTTTGGCGTGAGCCTCGTCGCCGATTCGACCAACGCGCCGATGTGGTTCAGCTGGGTGATCATGGCGTTATAGTTGAGCCCCTGCGCCGATGCTCGTCCGACCACACTCACCACGGCGGGGATCTTCGTGCGGCGTCGGGGAGGGGTGAGCATCAGGTCTTGTGCAGTGAGCACCCCAACCGGTTGGTTTTGTTTGGTGACAATCAAGAGAGAGGCACCTGTCGCCATCATGAGAATCGAGGCCTCCGCTAAGGCCTGATCGTACTCGATGAACTGTACCGGGCGTGTCATGATCGTCCGGACTTCGATGTCGTGCGGTTCGAGCCCCTGCGCGACGACTTTCTTGACGATGTCAGTCGGCGTCATCAGGCCGAACTGCGCGTCGGTATCCTTCACCAGCAGGCAGGGCGCCTGTTCTCGTTCGAGTAGAAGAGCAGCCTCACTGACGGAAACGTCTCCGGGAATTTGCACGACTCCTGGTGTCATCATATGGGCAACCACAAGTGGTAAAAGATTTGTAGCCTTGGAGGGTTTGTCACTGGCGTCCGGCATGGGAGTAAAACCTCTTCCGACTCGCGCCAGCACGATTCGTGAAGGTTCCGCCCCCGGCGACGTAAGCCAAGTATAGCAGACGGGCCACCCTCGTCCGTGACTGGGGCTTCCCTTGTCAAACAAGGGGTTCGGCGAATAGACTAAGCCAATTGTTGGAGCAGCACAAGGCTTGATCGATGGTTGATCCCGATTTTGTTCAGCAAGACTTTCACTGTCGCCTCAGGCAGATTTCCCCACAGGGGATGGGGCTGTCAGTTGACGTCTATTCTCCCGATCTGTTCGAGCTGGTGAAAAAGCTCAGGGAGCAAGGACTCCAGCCGGGCTATTTCGAAGTCTTTAAGGCGACGACGACCGCCCTGATAACGGTTCGACAGGCTCTGCCGAGTATACCGCTGGCTTACCACGGGGAAGGCCTGTGGATCACCCAGCCGGACGTTCAAGAGTCTCCGTTCTTTCAGCAGGATGTCGGTGAGATGGTCACGCAACTCAACAGTATACAGAGCCTCTGGCTGAATCATGAATGTGCAATGAAGCAGATGGCAGGCTACTCGTTCGGCACCTATGTCCCGCCATTATATACGCCGCTGAGTGCCAAGGTGGTGGCCGGCAATATTGCGACGGTTCAGCGGGCGATGGACCAACAGGGGGGTCGGACAGACGGGACCGCGCCGCTCTTTCTCTTGGAGCTGCCACCTCTCACCTATTTCGCTGCCGGCACGATACCAATTCCCCATTTTTTTCGACTCGTGACGGCTCGAGTGCCCTGCGGTCTCGTTTTGGACATCGGACATCTCTGGACGGTCTATCGCTATACTGCTGCCTGCAGACGGATGTCTCTTGAGCAATTCGTCAAGGAATTCCTTGACGAATTTCCTCTGGAGCGGGTTGTTGAAATCCACATGGCCGGGTTGGCCTGTCATGAGTCGGCTGGTGAGGTTGAGCGAGGTGAGGAACGTCCTGCCTGGCTCGATGCCCATGCCGCGCCGATTCCATCGATCCTCTTCGCCATGCTTGAACAGGTCTTGGTCCACCCGAACCTCGTCAGCCTCAGGGCGGTGGCGCTCGAAGTGGACACCAAGCCGATCCATATAATTGTGGAGGAGTATGCAGAGGCCGTTCGGCGTTTTTCCCCCGTCGTTCAGCAGGCGATGGCCCGAGGAATGGCCACTGAACGGTCAATGGATCGGGCGCTTCCTCCATGTTCAGCCCAGGAGCCGATAGGACAATCTGACCGGCAACAGTTGGGCGACGACTATGCGCGCTACGCGCAAATCATCTCGGGACAAGCTCCTGTTACAGGATCTGAGTGGCAGGAGGTGGCAACGGATCAGGTAGGACTCACGTGCTATCGCACATCCTATATACCGTACGAGATTCTCCATTGGGGAGGAGATCTCGCCGAGATGTTTCCGCAGACCTGCCGGGCGTTAGCGGAGCGCGGCGTCTGTCTGACTGAGTTCGTGGCCTTCTGGTTTCGAGCGCCACGACCGCTCACGCAGTCGTATGATTTCTTCCTTCTCAAGATCGAACGGTTTCTCGAGTTTGTAGCAGAGCGCGCGCCGGGTGCACATGCCTGCGCGGAACAGGAAGGCGACATGTTGCGCCAGGCCTATGCTCAGGCGAATGAAGTGGTGGGATCTGTGATGGAGATGGAGCGAGCCTGATGAGTTTCTGGCAATCATTCACCGGACCGATCATCGGCATGGCGCCGATGGATGGGGTCACTGACGCGACGTTTCGCCATACTGTGGCCATGCACGGGAAGCCGGACGTTTCCTTTACGGAGTTCACGCATGTGCACGACGTCTGCTGGGGACCGGAGTTCCTGTTGGACTCCCTCCTCTATCATGAGGCTGAACGTCCGATCGTCGCGCAGCTCTATGGGAAAGATCCGGACCTCTTCTATCGGGCTGCCCATGCAGTCTGTGAGTTGGGGTTTGATGGATTGGATATCAACATGGGCTGTCCCTCGCGCAGTGTGGCCTCATCTGGATCAGGAGCAGGGCTGATCCGAACGCCGGATGTGGCCCATGCGATCATGCAGGCCGCTCGACAGGGGATTGCCGATTGGGCAGCCGGTCAGACCCTTGAGGGAGCGGGGCTCAAACCAAGCAGAGTGGCGGCGATCGAGCGGATGAACGAGCAGCGGCAGGATGCCCGTCCGCTCGTCCGCCAGAAAATTCCCCTGTCTGTCAAGACACGTCTCGGCTACGACGTGGTGGTCGTTGATCGTTGGATCAAACACCTACTCATGGAACAGCCAGCCGTAATTTCCCTGCATGGTCGTACCCTGGAACAAATGTATCGAGGGGAAGCGGATTGGAGTGCCATTGCGCGAGCGGCAGAAATTGCGCGGGGCAGCGGGACCTTGCTGTTCGGCAACGGCGACGTGCACAGCCTCCAGGAGGTCGTCCGTCGCGTGCGCGACACAGGAGTCGACGGCGTCCTGGTCGGGCGAGCCACACTCGGGGCCCCCTGGTTCTTTCGTCAGAAAGAGGAGGCGCGAGTCCTGCTTCAGCAGCATCTGCCAGGTAAGGGGCCTGAACCGGTTGTGCCGCCACTCGACGTTCGCTTCGAGCTGTTGCTCGATCATGCCAGACGGTTCGAAGCGGCCTGCGGGCCCGGGCAGTTTCGCCGGATGCGCAAACACCTGGGGTGGTACTGCAAAGGGTTTTCTCATGCCGCTTCCCTCCGAGCCAACATGGTTCGAGTCTCGTCTGTCGCCGACCTGGAGCAGGTCCTCGCCAACTTTCGCATGACCTGTGCGAATCTCACTGAGGTCCATGACCAGGTGCTGCTCGAGCCCCTTGCCTCAGCTGAACCCTCTCCGGCGTTGTAATGTCACTCATTCTGGCTTCAACCTCTCCGCGCCGTCGCGAGTTGCTCGCCCTGCTGGGCATTCCATTCGATGTAAAAAGTCCGTCGTTTGAGGAGCGCCTGGAGTCTGGTCGGACCGCGCTAGAGCAGGTGCAGTTCTTCGCGCAGGGCAAGGCCCGTTCGGTTGCAAGGCAAGAGCCGGAGGCGATCGTACTGGGAAGCGATACGGTGATTGAGTTGGATCATCACGTGCTCGGGAAACCGGCCGATCTGGCGGAGGCCCGCGCGATGCTTCGGCGTCTGGCAGGCCGTGATCATCGAGTACTTACGTCGGTCGCGATCGTCTGTCAAGCTCGCACGATTGATGTTGTCGCCCTATCCGCGGCCGTTGTTCGGATGAAGCTCTTCGATAACCGAGAGCACGAACGCTACCTGGCGACTGGAGAAAGTTTGGGCAAGGCCGGCGCCTATTCGATCCAGGGAGCAGGCGGCAACCTAATCGAGTCCGTCGATGGTGATTTCCCGACCGTGGTTGGCCTACCGCTTTGTCTGGTCGCCCGGTTGCTCACGCAGGCCGGAGTGAGAGTGCCGGTCGATGTTGAAGAGCTGTACGTCATCAAGCCTTATCCCAACTGGGTTCGCTTCTCGGGCTGATTGCAAAGGGGTAGGGGTTTTCGTACAATGCCGCCCCATCATTCGTTGTCTTGCTTACGGAGGGAGTTATGATCGTGCGATGCCTGACATCAGTGGCGCGAGTTGGTGGCGTCGCCACCTGTGCAGTCGTGGGCCTGTTGACGGTCGTCGGCCTCCAGTCGGCCCAGGCGATCGATGTGAAGCTTTCCCCAGAAGAGGCGCAGAAGGCCTTAGAAGCCGGGCGGGCGCCGATGGAGAAGGCCAACACTCCGGAGGACGTCAAAAAGGTCCTTCAGCAAGCCTCCATGGTCACGCGGGTGGGAGCCGATCCAGAGAAAGATCCCTGTGGAGCCAGTGCCATCCTTCGGACCAAGCGCTATCGACTTGAAGCCTTTGGCCGACAGGAAGCGGCGGAGTCCAAGAAGCGGAAGACGGATGTGCGCATGCCAGAAGAATTCATCAAGAAAGTCATGGACATGTCCAATATGGAGATTGAAGTGCAGCTGTGTGGCGATGACGAATACTTTGCAGAGGGTGCCTTGATCGAGTTGCAACAGGGCTCCAAGAAGATCAAGCCCATCGATATCGGAAAAGCCGAACGTGGCCGAAAGAATGAGGGAAGCGGGCCGACATACCGGTCGCGTTTTACAGCACTGTTTGCATATGAAAAATTTGATCCCAATGCGGCGTCCGTTTTTGTCGTGAATTTTCAGGACGGAAAAGAGGCGAGAATCGCTGCCGATTTCTCCAAGGTGAAGTAGGCACTGTCCTTCAATCCTGTCCCGAGACAACCTGAGGCAACTATTCCTATTGTCCGGCGAGCGGTCGCCTGTGGCTGTTCCCCGCCAGATACGTGGCCCTGCCCTTGCAGAACCAAGTCTGTTAGTTGACTGAAACCTCAATGATAGAGCGAATATTGGGGCGTTCATACCCAAAGGTGTGGTTTGTCTGTGGCTTTTCGCGCCAGAGCGGCCTTGCCCCTTTCTAGAGCAAAGGGCTGGCCTCTGACGTCTGGCCAGCAGAGAAGGAGCGTAGCATGACCGAAGAGTGGGGCGCGATTCTCGCCGTCGATGACGATGCGGAAATGCGGGAGCTTGTCCACGATGTGCTCAAGGACCGCGGGCATCAGGTCGCGACGGCAGGGAGCGGACAAGAGGCCTTGAAGCTGTTGGCCGAGCAAGACTATGCCGTCGTGTTGACGGATTTGCGGATGAAAGGGATGCTGGGGACGGAGTTGTTGGCAGAGATCAGGCGTCTCTATCCGGACATCGGGGTCATTCTCATGACAGCCTTCGGGTCCGTGGAGACCGCAGTCGATGCGATGAAGCATGGGGCTGCTGATTACTTGACCAAGCCAGTGAAAAACACCGAGTTGGTTCGCGTCGTGGAACGGTCCCTCCGCGAAGCGGCGCTACGACGTGAGGTGAACAGGCTTCGGCGCGAGGTCCACAAAGAGTACAGCTTTCATCAGATCATCGGCAAGAGCAAACCGATGCAGGAGATATTCGATCTGATCCGGCGCGTGGCCAACAGTCCAACGAATCTACTGATCACCGGCGAGAGTGGGACCGGCAAGGAGTTAGTGGCTAAGGCGATTCATTACAATAGCGATCGCCAGGATGCGCCGTTTATCCCCGTCAACTGTGCCGCCATTCCGGAACAGTTGCTCGAAAGCGAACTATTCGGCCATATGCGAGGCTCGTTCACGGATGCGAAGATGGATAAGCGAGGCCTCTTTGAAGAGGCGCAGAAAGGTACGTTACTCCTCGACGAGATCAGCGAACTGCCATTGATGCTGCAGGCGAAACTGTTGCGAGCGATTCAGGAGAAAGAGATTCGTCGCGTGGGGGCGAACAAGCCGATCGCCATCGATGTGCGTATCATTGCGGCGACGAATCTGAACCTGACGGAAGAGGTCAAGGCCAAACGTTTCCGGGAGGATTTGTATTACCGGCTCAATGTGATCGAGCTGTGCCTTCCCCCCCTGCGTGAGCGCCGAGAGGATATTCCGCTGCTCGTGAACGCGTTTATGACGAAGTGTGCGGAGTCTCGCGGGAAGCGGATACAGGGTGTGAGTGAATCCGCCCTAGCGATGCTGGTGGATTATGCCTGGCCTGGTAACGTACGTGAATTGGAAAATGTCATTGAGCGGGCGGTCACGCTCAGCCGAAGCGAGCAGGTTGTCCCTGATGATCTCCCGTCAACGATTCAGGGGGCCCGTGGCGATCGGCGCGTGCTCGATGATGCAGCTGAACGGACTCTGCCATTGGATGAAGTGGAGAAAGAGTATATCCTTAAGATCCTCGAGAAGACCGGCGGCAATAAATACCAGGCCGCACACATGCTCGGGATCGATCGCAAAACATTGTATCGAAAGTTGGGTGAAATTCAGCACAAAGAGAGTACCTGACTTGCCAACGCGTCTGGTTTCATGAGATCACGGGCCAACGTAGGCCTCCTTCTGTAACGGTTCATTCGTCCTCACGCCCCATGCCGCCCTCAACCTCTTCACCAAGTGCCAAGATCTGGATCGGACTCCTGACCGTCCTCCTGCTGCTGAGTCTGAACACGGCCGTGTCACTGCTGGGATCCTATCGGCTGACACAACTCCGGGAGCGAGTAGAGCACATCCATGCCGAACTCCTGGGTATTGAGCGCCTCTACTCGACCGCAGTCGACGCGGAAACCGGACAACGCGGGTATCTGCTGACGGGGGAGGAGCGATATTTAGAGCCCTACCGGCAGGCGTTGAGTCGAGTAGGTCAGGAGCGTGAGCAGCTCCATTCCTTGCTCGCGGACGATCCCGCCCAACAACCCCGGTTGCAGCAGATGAATCAGGATATCGCCGGCATACTGGTCGAGCTTCACGACACCATCGAGCTGCGCAAGACGAAGGGGTTTGAGGCGGCCGTCGCGGTGGTCACCGCTGATCGGGGCAAGCGATTGATGGATCAGGTGCGCGCGGTCCTCACCGAAATGGAGCAGGAAGAGCAGGATCTTCTTGCAAAGGTGCAGGCCAAAGCGGTGATGCACAATCGCATCATGCTCACGACCTTCGTCCTTGCATCGTGCTTGGCCGGTCTTGGGCTCATCGCTACGCTGTACCGACTTCCTCGGGAGCTGCGGGAGCAACAGCTTGCCGAAGAACGGTTCCGTTCCATGGTGGAGGCGGCGCAGACGGGGATGGTGGTGGTGGACCAAGCCGGCGCCATGGTGATGGTCAACAAGCTTGTGGAACAGCAGTTCGGGTATCCCCGTGAGGAACTCGTTGGACGGAAGATTGAGATGCTCGTGCCTGAGCGGTATCGGACTCAGCACTGGGACCAGCGGAGCCTGTTTTCTTATGCACCGACTGCACGGATGGTGGGCGCCGGCCTGGATCTTTCCGGTCTCCGGAGAGATGGGACTGAGTTCCCGGTCGAGATCAGCCTGAATCCGATCCAGACACCGGAAGGGGTGCAGGTGCTGGCGTCCATCGTCGATATGGCTGAGCGGAGGCAGAGCGAGCAGGTAATCCGGCACAGCGAGGAGCGGTACCGGCGTCTCGTGGAAGTCTCGCCCAATGCCATCTTTGTGAACCGGGGGGATCGCATCGTCTTCATCAATGACCAAGGGGTGAAACTCTTCGGAGCCAAGCATCCCGATGACATTGTGGGGAAGTCGCCGTTGGAGTTGATCCACCCCGATGATCATGCTGCCGTTCGTGCCCGTATAGAGCAATTGGTTGAGGGGCGCGAGACGGTGCCGCTCGTCGAAGAAAAGATCGTTAGGCTGGACGGCAAGGTGGTCGATGTGGAGATCTCGGCAGCTCGGTTCATCGATCACGAAGGGATGGGGATTCAGGTGGTGCTCCGAGACATCAGTGAGCGCAAACGGTCAGAACAGACGCTCCAGAAAGAGCGAGACTTCATTGACGCGGTGCTGGAGACCGCTGGGGCGCTCGTCGTCGTACTGGATCGGGACGGGCGGATTCTGCGATTCAATCGAGCCTGTGAACGGACGACCGGCTACTCCTCTGAAGAGGTGGTGGGCCGACATACGTGGGACCTGTTCGTGATTCCTGATGAAGTCGATGCAGTGAAGGCGGTGTTCGAGCGGCTCCGGGGTGGCGAGCCGCGCAACGATTATGAAAATTATTGGAAAGGGAAGGATGGGTTTCTGAGACGAATTTCCTGGTCGAATACGGTGCTCTCGGATCTCAACGGCACGGTCGATTACATCGTGGCAGCCGGCCTCGACATCACCGATCTCAAACACATGCAGGAACAGCTCCGCAAGACTGAGCGGATTGCAGAACTCGGCACACTCGCCTCCGGCATGGCGCACGAAATCGGCACGCCGATGAACGTGATCCTGGGGCGCGCGGAGTATCTGCTCCAACGGGCCACCGACGAAAGCACCAAGAAGGGTCTCGCCACCATCGTCACCCAGGTCGAGCGGATCACTAAGGTTATGAACCAATTGCTTGCCTTTGCCCGGCGGAAAACCCCGGAACGGCGTGTGGTGGATCTGGGCCAAATCATCGACGACAGCCTGGAGATGTTCCACGAACGGATGACCCACAGCCGCATCACGGTGGAAAAGGTGATCGAAGCGAATTTGCCTTCTGTCCGTGCTGACCGGGACCAGCTCATCCAGGTGCTGATCAATCTGGTGATGAATAGCATCCATGCCATGCCGGAAGGGGGGCGGCTCAGGCTGAGCCTTGATCGAGAGAACAGTCACGTGCGCCTCGGCGTGTCCGATTCCGGCCACGGAATGCCGGAAGAGATCCGCTCGAAGGTATTCGATCCCTTTTTCACGACGAAAGATTTCGGGAAGGGAACCGGTCTAGGCCTCACGGTCGTGAAAGGCATCATCGAGGAACATGGCGGGGCCATCGCTGTAGAGAGTGCCGTTGACAAGGGCACGACGTTTTGGATCCGACTCCCCCTTGCCGGAGCTCAGCCCGCGGATATTCCCTAACCAACACCAATCAATCCCCTCTTCCTCAGAAATTCGATCGCCAGGCGGATACGCTTCTGTCGCAATCTGCGACAGGGGCGGGGTGACATCTGTCGCAATTCTCAGCAGGCCTTGGTGTTTCCTCTTCCTCCAGCCTTGCTCATTCCGAGGAAATCCCAAGCAATTGGCACAGTTCTGGGATCCATCACTTCTCGCCAGCAAGGGGGCAAGCCTGCACGGGTTGTGCATAGAGTCCCACTAGAGGGTGAAGAAGACCTGACGCAGGGGGCAATGGAGATGACACAGGAGAAGAAGCCAGCTGTGGTGCTCATCGCCGAAGATGATCAGGAGATGCGGAGTCTCCTGTGTGATGAGTTGTGTGATCTGGGGGTATCCATCCGAGAAGCGGCTGATGGGGACGAGGCCCTGCGGTTGGTGCTCGATGCTCGCCCCGCACTGATCCTTACGGACCTTCGCATGCCAGCCGGGGGATTGGACTACATTGCCAGGCTCCGGACGTTTGCTCCGGGTGTGCCAATGGTGCTGATCACCTCATTCGGAGATCCTCAGACCAAAGCCCATGCATTGGCTATCGGTGTCGAGGCGTACTTCGATAAGCCGGTTCGCCTCGGCGAACTCAAAGGAGCCGTACGGCGTCTCTTAGGCCCGGCAGAGGATGGAAAAATCAAGTGAGACCTTGTATGCTAGTGGCTCTTCAGCATGTGAGAGGTGTGAGATGGCCGGATCTCAAAAACATCCTATCGTTATTCCCTCGTATACTGATCCCATCCTCGTAGCTCGACTAGAAGCCATCAAGCAGTTAGCGGGTGGGTTCTCCGATCGAGTGGCGGTCTTTGATCGTGATTTCAACGTGATCTATGCGAATGAATCCGCATGGTCTGAGGAAGCATCCCAGTTGTCTGACCATTCGGCGAAGTGCTATCAGGCTTTTGCTCACCGGAACGATCCCTGTGGCACCTGTCCGGTGAAGAAGATGTACGAATCGCCCGACATCCGCTCCGTGGCCTGTTCCTCCGGAGGGGATGGCACTGCCTGTGGGATGCATCAGGCGTTTCCGCTTGTCTCGAGCAGCGGCGAGGTCGAGTCCGTGCTGGTGCTGTTCAAGACATCGCCGAAGCCTGTGAAGCAGACGAGCGGTGAGCGTGTGGTCGTGAAACATGAATCGAAGCTGGGTGAGTTGATCGGCTCGAGCGCGCCGATGCGAGAAGTCCTCGACATGATTCGGCTCGTGGCGGACAGTTGCGCGACCGTGTTGATTCAGGGGGAGAGCGGTACCGGCAAGGAACTGGTTGCCAAAACGATTCACCAGACCAGCTATCGACGGCATAAACCGTTCGTCGTGGTTGATTGCGGTTCGCTGCCGGAAACGCTGTTGGAGAGTGAGTTGTTCGGCCATATGAAAGGGTCCTTCACCGGTGCGCATGCCACCAAGCGTGGACTTTTCGAAGAGGCGGATGGCGGGACGATCTTCCTGGACGAGATTGCCGACACAACCGCGACGTTTCAATCCAAGCTGCTGCGGGTGCTTCAGGAAGGCGAGGTCAAACGGGTCGGGGGGAACCAGCTGATCAAGATCGACGTGCGAGTCATTTCGGCTACGAACAAAGATCTTGTCGAACTCGTCAAGGCCAAAACCTTTCGGCAGGACCTGTATTACCGTCTCGCGGTGCTGCCGTTGTCACTTCCTCCGCTCCGTGACCGGCAGGAAGACATCCCGCTTCTGGTGCAGCACTTCGTCGCGGCGTCCTGCAAGCGCCACCGGCAGCCAGTCCGGCAGGTGTCGCCGGACGTGATGCAGGCGCTCAGTCAGGCCTCATGGCCGGGCAATGTGCGGGAGCTGCAACATTATCTTGAACGGGCGGTCGTCACCACTACCGGTCCCGAGCTCAGTTGCAAGGACATTGTGGCGATGGGGTCGGAAGCGGCGGGGCACGATCTCCGTACCGTTGCGCGCAGGGCCACCCGTCAGGCGGAACGTGCGCGGATTCTTCAGGCGCTCCAGCAAACAGGGAGCAATCGTGCAAAGGCCGCCAAGCTCCTCAAGATCAGCCGGGCCAGCCTCTATACCAAGCTTCACACGTATGGGATGCGCGACGTATAACGCGCGAGAAATGCGAGAAAGGCGCGACGTGGACAGCTTGGATTCCTGCCTCGTCTCACCCGTCCCCGCTAGTCTCGCTCGGCTATGCTTCCTAATCTTGCGCTGCCCATCCGTGCTCCTCACGTCTCATTCTCCTGTTCAGAGCCTTGGTATCTGCCCATTTCCGCCCCATATTCCCATAGTAACCGTCAAAAATATTAGACAGTCCATCTGATTGAAACTAAAGCGTTTGCTATTTAAGCTTACTCATGTTGTCTAGCTTTATAGAAATTTCACCATCCTACGGCTATCCGCTTCACATGGTCGTCGGTGGTGAATCGTGAGGATTGGAGCGGCGTACCGGCTTATTTCTACCGGTGTCTGCACTGAGGCACATAAGCTGCGTATACGTAGCGCTGCTGGTGGAGGTCTGGGTGATTTTGGACCGGCCTCCGGATGACCCTCTCCTCTGCAAGGAGGAACCCTTCACCAGCTCTTATGGATAGGCCGAAGGAAGAGAAGGAAACTGTCAGCAATCAGCTCTCAGGAGAAGGTTGAGCGTTGAAGGCTGATAGCTCACAGCTGACAGTCCAAGTTGGATTTCAACCATCCGCCTGGTGAGGCGGGCATAACCGGGGAGGCCGAACTATGAGGTCTTATGTGTTTCAAGCAACGCGCAGGCGGCGCCATACAAGGTTAGCGTTGATGCTGCAGAGCGTCCTGCTGGCCGGCAGTCTGGTGGCAACACCAGGGCTGTTTGCGGCGGCACCAGGAGGGGAGTCCCATCAAGGGCATGCCACTCCAGTTGCAATGCCGGGCTGGACTCAGCAATTGAAGGGGCAGACCGTGGTGGAAAATGCCATGGAGGGTCGTGCCGGCAATGCGGAAAAGATGGAGATGCAGCACCATCGCCTGATGGAGAAGCTCGAAGGGCAGGCGCAGAAAGATGCCAAGGCGCAGCAGACATCTGGCGCGTTCAACGAGATGTCGATGATGCACCAGTACATGGGCCAGGATGGCAGCAGCTTCCTTCTCATGTCGGATGCGTCCAAGGGCGAGCCGGTGATGACGTCGGGCGGGAAGTGTCCAGCCGGTGTGCCGGTTAAGCAGTACGATGTCTCGATGATCAACGTCGAGATCTCGCTGAACCGCTGGCTCGATTTCTACCCGGGGTACATGTATGCGCTGACCCAGGATCTCGATAAGGTTCGTGCCGAGGAAGCCAAGAACAAAGCGGCTCGTGAGAAGGACGGCTTCGATCCTGGAGCTGTGACCACCGGGTTGCAGGGTGATATGATTCAACCTCTGGTGCTCCGTGCCAACCAGGGCGATTGTGTGAAAATGACCCTCCGCAACCAGATGGAGAGCGAGGAGGGCAGTCTGGTCATCAGCGCCTCCAGCATGATCGTGAGTGCCACCGGTAAACCGGCCCTGACGACGAATCCTGAGTCCATCGTGGCTCCGGGCAAGGCGCAGGAGTTCGAGTGGTATATCCATCCGCAGATGCAGGAGGGGGTCCGGCAGTTCCACTCCTACAGCCATGACCGTGAGTTGACCGTGATGGGTCTCTTCGGCGCCTTCATTGTGGAGCCGAAGGGCTCGAAGTATCTGGATGCGCTGGGCACCGGTGCGGCGCCCGAGACCAAGAGCGGCTGGCAGGTGATGATTGACAACGGGTCCGGACCAGACTTCCGCGAGTTCGTGATTTTCTATCACGAGATCGGCGACGAAGCCTTCCGTCCGTTGAACAAGAAGGGCGACTTCCTCCCGCAGCGCGATCCGCTGACCGATGCGTATCGTCCGGGCGGTCGCGCGTTGAACTATCGTAGTGAGCCGTTCGGCATCGGTGAAATGCACCTCCAGCATGAGTACTTCGGCTTCGAGGACGAGTCGATGGCCTACAGTGCTTACACGTTTGGCGAGCCTCCAACCACGATTCCGCGTGGCTATCTGGGCGAGCCTGTTAAGTGGCGGATTGTCCACGGTGGATCGGAGGTATTCCACTCTCACCATCCTCACAGCGGATCTATCCGCTGGCAGCGGAGCCCGGGCACCGAGCCGAACAACATGTGGGCGATGGGTCAGGATGGTCCGGTGAAGTATCCGGTCGTCCGGACCAAGTCCGATCGTGTGGACGTCGAAGTGATCGGTCCGGCTGAAGCCTTGGACCTTGAGCCTGAATGTGGCGGCGGTGGCTGCCAGCATTTGGCCGGTGAATTCCTCTTCCATTGCCACGTTGCGCACCACTATGTGGCGGGGATGTGGGGCTACGGCCGGTTCTACAACACGCTGCAAGTCGGCGCGGCCCGTACCGATACGATGCCGGACATGCGGGAATTGCCGGATCGTCAGGGCCGTATGAAGCTCGGTGTGTCGTCCGACAAGCTGATCGGGACGACCGTCGATTGGTTTGGCAAGACGTTCAAGATTGTCGACAAGAGCCAGAAGACCAACTGGAAATCTGATCCAGTGGTTGTGAACATCAAGGATTGGGTCGAAATGTTTGTGCCGGCCCAAGGTCAGCCTGGTCACACGAACGATGAGAAGGGCCAGATCATGGCCTACGATTCGACCGTGTGGGACTGGAAGTGGGATGGCAACATTGCCAGAGGCGAGCGGGAAAGTACTGCCAAGAATCCGAAGTACCCAGCGGCAGCGAAATGGGATGACAGCACCAGACCTGCGATTCTCTTCGACCCGACAACGGCCAAGATGTCCTGGCCGCTCTTCAAACCGCACTTCGGTAAGCGTGTGCCGTTCTCCGCGAATCATAGCGGTGCCCCATGGCTGGAACCGATTCACCAGGACGCCAATGGTGATCGGACCTCCGAGCCGGCACAGCCGGGCGAGCAGGGCCGATGGAGCCTCTGCCCCGACAATGCCAATCGCAAGCATTACAACATCCATTTCGTGCGCATGCCGATTACCTTGGCCAAGAAGCAGGGGAAAGAGCCGGCCATGGTGGACAAGGATGGTCTGATCTACGTACTCCATGAAGAGGAGAACCTGACCAGAGCCAATGACGACCTCAAGCTGCCTGCGGTCATCCGTGCCAACGTGTATGACTGTGTGGACTTGTTGTTGACGAGCGAGTGGGACGACGACGATTACACGAATTTCCAGTCGTCCAAGATCAACATCCATCCCCATTTCTTCCAGTTCGATACGGGGAATTCGGATGGTGTCATCTCCGGGTTCGAGTATGAAATGTCGGTCCGGCCGTTCACCATGTTCGGGAAGAAGACCAAGCATGGGTTGCCGGCACCGATGGTTGCGAAGCTGACAGCCGCCGTGAAGACGGGTGAATCGTCCATCAAGATTCAGATGGCGCCAGGCGCCACGCTGTTCCATGTCAACAGCGAACTTATGGTCGGCATGGATTGTTTGGAAAAGGGTCACGATGCTGCGGCTTCATTGCCGCGGGACAAGAGCTGTCAGGAAGTCGCCCGGGTCAAGGACATCAAGGGCGATGTCGTGACATTCTTCAAGCCGCTGAAGCAGAACCATCCGGCGGGCGATCTCGTGTCGCCAGAGTTCGTGCGCTATCGGTGGTGGGTGGATGTCGATTTGGGAACTGTGTTCTGGCACGACCATGCATTCGGCGCGACGACCTGGCCGCATGGCGGGTTCGGCGTGACGATCGTGGAACCGTTCGGGTCCACCTATCACGATCCGAAGAACGGCAAGTTGGTGTACAGCGGTCCCATTGCCGATATTCATAGCAATGAGCCGATCGGGGCTGGCGTCAGCGGGAGTTTCCGTGAGTTGATGGTGTCGATCCACGACACCGTTCCGCACACGGTGAACACCATCGAGGCGGGCAACCCACCAGGGCAGCCCATCGAAGTGGCGCTGGAAGCCGGCAAGACCATTTCCTTCCAGATGCCGGATAAGATCATGGCGGCGCCGAACAAGTATATCAACGGCGGCACGCATACGACCGGCAGCGGTTTCAACTTCCGCGCGGCACCGTTTGCACAACGCTTGTCCAACAATCCGGATACGTCCAAGCTGTTCAGCAGCGCGATCCATGGCGATCCTGGCACGCCACTTTTGCGGGCGTACACAGGAGACACCATGGTGTTCCGTCTGTTGCACCAGCTCATGAACGAATCCCACGTCTGGACCATTTCAGGCCATACCTTCCTCACGGAACGGTATGCGGCAGATGCCAATCGCAAGAACTCGATTCACGTCGGGATTGCCGAACGGTATGACCTCGTGACCAAGGCCGGAGGATTCCAGGGCATGCCGGGTGATTACATTCACTTCAACGGCCGAAGCTCGCACTTCGCCGAAGGTGGATGGGGCATCCTGCGCGTGCTCGATAAGGAAGTGGCGGATTTGAAGCCACTCCCGAAGGGAACCAATCCTCTCGGGATTCCTGCGACGCCGAGTTCCGTTTGTCCGTCCGATGCCCCGGTGAAGAACTTCAACGTCGTGTCGTTGGACCGTCCGTTGAAGCTCAACCCGAAGGCGCCAGACACGATCGAGGTCGACTTCGAGCGCAAGATCGAAATGACAGTGCCGCAAGGCAAAATCTACGCGCTTGAAGAAGAAGCGACCACGGTGGCGGGCAATGTGATGCCGAATCCGCTCACGTTGCGTGCCAATCTGGGCGACTGCATCAAGGTCAATCTGAAGAACAAGATGAAGGCAAGCCGGGCGTCCTTCTTTGCGCCGGGCCTGGCCTTCGATCCGAGAGACAGCCAGGGCCTGAACGTCGGGAACAACCCCGGCGATCAGACGATTGCCCCGGGCGAGAGCCGGACCTATACCTACTACGCGCATCCGGCGAACAAGGAAACGGCGTCGCTGGTGTGGGATGGTGGCAACATCGTCGTGAATCCGCGCAACGGATTGTACGGCGCCATCGTGGTCGGTCCGCGCGGGTCGCAGTATCGCGATCCGGTGACCGGTGCGGATATCTCGCAGAAGAACTCCTGGAGAGCGGACGTCATTGTGGATGTCAGCTTGCCGGAGAATGTTGGGAAGCGGAATTACCGGGACGTGGCCCTCTTCTTCCAGGACGAGGACAACATCATCGGAACCGCGTTCATGCCCTACGTCCAGAACGTGGCCGGGTTGACGTCGGTCAACTATCGCGCGGAACCGTACAAGTTCCGTGAGGAGCAAGGCTGCTCGCTGGGCAAGATTTTCCAGCCCTGCGTCGTGGACAAGCCCGAAGATCCGGTGACGCCTCTGATCGAGGCGCATGCCGGTGACGCGGTCCGCATCCATGTGATCGGCGCGAATAGCGAACAGAACGGGATGTTCGGGGTTGAAGGCCATGAATGGCCGATCGAGCCCTACATGCCCGGCGCCGACATGATCAGCGTGGTGGAGTACGCCGGGTCCGAGACCCTCGATGTCTTCATCCGTGGCGGTGCGGGCGGCCCGTATCGTCAGGTGGGAGACTTCGTGTATGGCAATGCGCGGCTGCCCTACTCGCAGTCAGGACAATGGGGCTATCTCCGTGTGTTGCCAGCCGGTGACTCGCGGATCCAACCGCTGGGTGCTCATGGAACGGGCGCCAAGCGTGCGGATGTGCAGGTAGAGCCTCGCGCTATTCCGACGGCGATGAAGTAGTCGACAGCGGAATAGTCTCGGTCAAGAAGGGGGGAGCTGCGCGTAATGTGTGGCTCCCCCGTTCTCTTAGAAGAGGGACAGAGTTCGGCGGGAAATATTCACCCTATTGAGGAACCACGGATCACGAATGGCAGGGCACAGCGACATCACGGCGCGGCGAATCGGGGTAGCCCTGGCAACGGGTCTGCTGGCGTGGGGTCTTGTGTCGAGTGCTGCGGTGCGTGCCGATCATTTGTCTCCCAAGCATGACCCCTGGGCACAGCCTTGGGAGATGGAGCGGCTGGCGTTGCTGGAGGTTCCCGAAGGCATGGTCTCTGTGCCGGGAGGGCCGTTTTTGATGGGCAGCAATCCCAAGGTGGACCGCGCAGCAGGTCCTCAGGAGCAGCCGCAAAGGTCCGTGTCCCTCGAAGTCTTCGATATCGACCGGTATGAAGTCACCAACGTGCATTACCTTCGATTCGTGTTGGGTACAGGGGCGGCCTGGCCGGAGTTTTGGATGCAGGATCCCTTTCTCGAAAAGATCGCCTCGCATCCGGTTATCGGGGTGAGTTGGGAAGAGGCCACTGCCTATTGTCGGTGGGTAGGGAAACGCCTGCCGACCGAAGCGGAGTGGGAAAAAGCTGCGCGCGGTGAGGATGGGCGGGTCTTTCCATGGGGGAACGAACCAGCCGGGTGGATGAAAAGCAATATTGCGCATTCGGGATCGAAACGCGGGTTTAAGTATCCGCCGCTGGCCAATGTGAACCGGTATGACAAGGGCGTCAGTCCCTACGGGGTCCATCAAATGGCCGGTAATGTCAGTGAATGGGTGTCGGATTGGTTCGACCCCGCGTACTACCGGAGTAGCCTGCCGGACAATCCGACGGGGCCGGCTACCGGCGAACTCAAAGTATTCCGCGGTGGGTCCTGGAATGAAGATCCGGAGGTCGCGCGCTCCGCAGGCCGGAATGGCGGCACGCCGGATCGCAGAAGTTATTTGACGGGATTGCGATGTGCGAAATCAGGAACAAGCAATCAGCCATCAGCACCCAGCTATCAGCTGACTAAGACTCCCTAAGCGGCTGAATGCTGAAATCGGACAATTACGAAAACAAGGAGATCGGATCGTGAGTGTGACGCGAGTGGAGAAGTTGGTGACAGTCAATCGTGTGGTGAATGCGGTCATTGTGGCTGCAGTGGCCTTGGTGATTGCGAACGTCGCCTGGGGACTCGATACGCAGGACGTGACGATGGAGTGGACTGAGGCCGGTAAACAGCTCGCCGCAGAACGGGTGGCCACGTGGAAAGCCAAGGATGACATGGTCTTGGTGCCGGCCGGTGAGTTTGTGATGGGCAGCGATAAGAAGACGGACCGGCTTGCGTATCGCGGCGAGACGCCGCAGCGGCGCGTCTATCTGGATGCGTTCGAGATCGGCAAGTACGAAGTGACGGCCTTGGAGTATCTCGGATTTGTGCTCGCGACGAACCGCTCGCCGCAAGTGGACTGGCGGTATGACGGTGGAAACTTCCAGGAAGTGATGGCGCACCATCCCATCATGCACGTGTCCTGGTATGACGCCGATGCCTTCTGCAAGTGGAAAGGGAAGCGCTTGCCGACAGAAGCGGAGTGGGAGAAAGCGGCGCGCGGGGTGGACGGGCGGCTCTTTCCCTGGGGCAAAGAATATGCGGGGCCGAGCCGGGCGAATTTTGGGAGAACGGGGCTTTCCGGTCCGGTGCGGGATCGTCCGGAACGACTGTTATTGTACCCCCCGATTATTTCGGTCGATAAGTATGAGAATGCGGTGAGTCCGTATGGGCTCTATCAGACGATCGGGAATGTGTCTGAATGGGTGGCCGATTGGTACGACCAGGATTATTACGCGGTGGCACCGGACCGGAACCCCAAAGGCCCGGAGGCCGGCACCCAGAAAGCCTTCCGGGGCGGCGGCTGGATGGACAGCACGACGACCATGCGGGTCGCGATGCGGAACGGGACCGATCCCAATACGAAGATCAACTGGATGGGATTCCGCTGTGCGCGGGATGCCCAGGACGCGGCAGGCACGACGGTGTCACAGCGTGCGCCGTAAAGGAAGGTGACTGTGAAGTGTTTATTCACCAAGCTGATGTCTCGGGCCGGCGAGTGCAAGTCAGCAGAACATTCGGGGGACAAGGAACGTCTTCCGATGGGCGCTCAGGGAGGGGGACATCATGCAAGTTCGGAAGAGCAGCAGGAACATTGGAGTGTGGGGTGCCGCGATTGCGATCGCCGGGGGGCTCGCTGTTTGTGGTGTGTCGCCGGCTTCGGCTGAAGAGGGCACCGGCAACCAGGTGTTCTATCGAGGCGGATTCGTGGCAATGAGCAGCAGTAGAGGCAACGAGTTCTTTACCGACTGCGGGCTTGGTGCTCCTAACACGTGTGGGCAGAACAATAGCACCACCGGGTGGTACGCGGGAGCCGGGTTAGACCTCGTCATGTCGAAGAATGCCTGGGGAGGGATGGACAAGACCTGGGTGGTCGGAGAAATCGGCCTCCAATTCAACCGCTTCAATTCACAGAATGTTAACGGTGGTGTGAGTGGGGCAACATCAGGTGGTCTTACGGCGAAGACACAACTCACGTCGGTGACCATCGACGTGGCCCCGAAGATCAAATTCATGGAGGGGAGTGCCTTCAGGCCTTGGATCATCCCCGTGGGTTTGGACATCATGGTGATCAGCCCGCCCTCGAATCAGACGCAGTATCTGGATGTCGGAGTCCAGTTCGGCGCCGGTGTGGAGTATGAACTGTGGAGAGCCTTCAAGCTCGGGGTGGAAGCGCGCTACCACCTCATGGCCAACATGACCAATACGAACAATAGTTATGGTCAGATCGGGCCCTACGTTGGAATTTCATTCTGACCAGGAGTGATTGCCTCGTCGAGTTCTCTCATGCGAGCGCAAGAAAATCTCCGGGAGGCACGATGAACCTCGTCGTCCATATTCCTCACGGTGGTACCGACGTGAATGGGGCTGCATTCAGTCTCGCTCAACGGGCGCCGAGTTATACGATGGAGGGGAGGGGATTAGATCGCATGAGCATGGCGATTTTCCCCGCACTCCCGACCGGCCTTGATCTGGCGGTGCAACTCGCCGGTGAAACGATTCAGATTCCTGGGGCCTGGGCGAGCATCAATGCCCGTCCCCTCTCGAGCCTTGCAAAGCTCTGGCAGCGGCTGAACTGTTATCGTGATGGTCTGAACGCGCCGGATCGCGAGCGGTACTGTCTGGAGAAAACAGCGTTCTTCAGCACCCTGGTGGGGTGTGACGGGCATCGGTGTCTTGTTCCATGCCAATT
>Ga0315276_10001241_pt1 | contig 22797 bp, 30 predicted proteins | sample YL17G05_0_MG_FD_204542 | JGI IMG/M metagenome (GOLD analysis project Ga0315276, IMG submission 204542) | Sediment microbial communities from Yellowstone Lake, YNP, Wyoming, USA - YL17G05_0 | ecosystem: Environmental > Aquatic > Freshwater > Lake > Sediment | place: USA: Wyoming | collected... | reverse complement strand
ACCCAGAACTATTTTCACGAATCTGGGTCAAATCGTGATTTGTGCGCCAGAAACTCAAAGTGGGAGATGTGTATTTTGTTATGGCTTTACAGGACTTTCGGCTAAAGATATTCGGCAGCTTTTGAAAGATTTAAAGATTGCTATTCTTTTTTCTTCGCAAGAGATGGCCGATCTTCCACCCGAGTTTCCGAAAGTGGAAGGCATTGAAAAGCATACAGAGTATGCTTTTGGAAGGTGTATGTTAGGCTAAGAGCCAATCCCTTATCGCAGTTTCGCGATGAGGGATCTTTTTTTGGAGAAAATTATGGTATAATAGATATTAGGAGGGATACAGATATCCTCGTTTTAATGAGGCAATAATTATTTTTTAATTCAATTCAAGATGATTAAAAAACAAAACTCAAAAAATCATGAAGTTCGCGTCAGAATCGCGCCTTCTCCAACCGGTTTTTTTCATATTGGCACAGCCAGAACCGCGCTCTTTAATTTTCTTTTTGCTAAAAAAAATAAAGGATCTTTTATTTTACGGATTGAAGATACAGACAAAAAACGTTCGCAGAAGCATTTTGAGCAGGATATTATTGATGGGCTTGAATGGCTTGGTATTCTAGAGGATGAGGGTTTAGTTAAAGGCGGAAAATTCGGACCTTATCGTCAGTCAGAAAGAACACTAATTTATCAAAAATATTTAAAGAAACTTTTGAAAGAAGGAAAAGCATTTTATTGTTTTGAAAAAGAAGAGATCGAACAGGGAATAGGCGAGTTTAAAGAGGCGCATTTTTCACAGGATCGGGATTTGCCTCTGAAAGAGGCCGAGAAGAGAATAGCTCAAGGAGAGCCACACATTATTAGATTTAAAACGCCTCGCAAACAGAAAATCGTCTTTGATGATTTGATTCGAGGAAAAGTTGAGTTTGATAGCGAGCTGATTGGTGATTTTTCAATTGCCAAAAAAATCGATGAATCGCTTTACAATTTTGCCGCAGCGATTGATGATTACGAGATGCAAATTAGCCATGTTATTCGTGGAGATGATCACATTTCAAATACCCCCAAACAATTATTGATTCAGGATGCTTTAGAGTTTTTGCATCCTCAATATGCTCATCTGCCTTTGATTTTAGGGCCAGACAGAACAAAGCTTTCTAAGCGCCACAACACCGTTGCTTTAAAAGATTATAAAAACGATGGCTATCTTCCTGAAGCTCTTGTTAATTTTATGGCATTTTTGGGTTGGAATCCAGGCACTGACAGGGAAATTTTTTCTTTACCAGAATTGATTGACACTTTTTCTTTAAAACGAGTCCAGTCAGCAGGCGCAATTTTTGATTTAAAAAGACTTAACTGGATTAATGGTTATTATATTAGAAAGACGCCTATTCCACAGTTGATTAAATTGGCCAAGTCTTATTTTGCAGATGAAGAAGTAAATCAAGATTATTTAGAGAAAATTTTATTGGTTTCGCGCGACCGGCTTAAAAAATTAAGCGATCTTCCGAAAGATACAGAATTTTTCTTTAAAAAACCACATTATGAAACAAGTCTTCTTTATTGGAAAGACATGAAGGCTGAAGATGTTAAAAAGAGCCTACAAGCATCTTTGGGAATATTGCAGGGTTTAAAAATTTATCAATTTAAAAAAGAGGATTTAGAAATAATGTTGCTGAAACAAGCAGAATTATTTAATAGAAATGATCGGGGTGGTCTATTGTGGCCTTTGCGCGCCGCGCTCACAGGACTAAATGCTTCTCCGAGCCCTTTCGAAATAGCGGCGATTTTGGGCAAAAAAGAAAGCATTAACAGAATTAGAGAGGCGATTAAGAAGATCTAATGCATATTTAACATTTTCTATTAATAACGATCTTTAATTAATGCGCTTTATTATTATTAAAATTATCGTAGTTTTTTTAGGGGTAATGTTTTTTTATGGTTTTATTGGAGGCAAAGAAAGCAAAGCTGAAACACTTGAGACATTGCAGCAAGAAATTATCAAAATAGAACAGGAAGTGGCAAAATTAGAAGAAAATTCACGCCTATATCAATCAACGATTCAAGACAAAAAACAAAATATTACCTCATTAAGCGCGACTATCAGTCTTTTTGACAAAAAGATTAGAAAATTAGAGAATGATATTTCTCTCACATCTCAACAAATAATTCTAAAAAATCTTTTAATCCAAAGCCTTGGCATTGAGATTGAAAAGACTGTTTTAGATATTGATGGAAAAAAAGTAACACTTGGCGGCCTATTGCAGGTAATTAATGATTTTGATAAAAAGGGATTGGTTGAGATTTTTTTTGAAGGCAATAAACTTTCTGATTTTTTCGATCAGGCGCGCTATTTGGAGGTTATTCAGCGCAATTTAAATCAGGTTTTAGCAGACGTTAAGAATCTTAAAGATGAACTTGAAGTTCAAAAAATAAGTTCGATTGCCGAAAAAAACGCGCTAGAAGAACTAAAACAAAGAACCACGGTTCAAAAATATGCCTTAGATGAAGAGCGCATCAACAAAAAAGATCTATTATCTAAAACTAAAGGAGAAGAATCTAAATATCAATCATTATTAGCTCAGACGCTTAAAGAAAAATCGAGTCTTCTTAAAGAAGTGGCAGTTTTAGAAAAAGAAGTTGAGCGCAGGAAAAATTTTCTTTTTTACACTGAATCAGGCCAAATTCCTCCAAGAGGTACAAGAATTTTTCTTTGGCCAGAAGATGATACTATTTTAACACAGGGTTATGGCATGACAGATTTTGCAAAAAGCGGAGCGTATGGCGGAGCAGGACATAATGGTATTGATATGTCCAGTGGTAGCGGTTCTCCGATTAAAGCTGCTGCCGAAGGAGAAATTTTGGTTTTTGGCTATAATAATGGTTGGGGAAATTGGGTGGCGATTAAACACCAGAATGGCATGGTGACGCTTTATGCCCATATGATTAAATCGACTACGCGAAAAGCAGGCGATAAAATCGACTCTGGTAGCGTTATTGGTTATGAGGGATCAACCGGTTTTTCTACGGGTTCACACCTTCATTTTAGCGTTTATTCCAAATTTTTTACTTATCTTAAAAATGATCAAGTTTATTTTAATTATTTTGACGGTACACTAAATCCACTCAATTATATGTAATTTTTAATTGACCGTGGAAAGATCCTATTTACTATTATGCGACGCAAACTTAGTTATTATTTTAAAAAACGCAATAAAACAAAGAAAAGATTAAAATTTAATCTTTCCAGAAAACTTCATCTTTTAAAACGATTTTTCAAGAAGAATTTTCGCTTAATCAATAGGAAGATAAAATTAAAAATTCGCGTTTTTCGAAAAAAGACTCATTTTGATTCAAAAATCGCTCTAATTTTATTAAGCATAATTTTAATAGTTTGCGCCCTTTGTTATATTTATCGACAAAAACCAGGATTTTTGATTGCAAAAACAAACTACGAAACAGACAGTTTTATTGTAAATTATAGTTCTCAAAAGTGGCACCTGGAGGATAAAACCTTGATTCATGAAATAGCGTCTGGTTGCGCTTTTGTTTTGGATAACGCTAGGCAAAATATCCCTTCAGTTTGGAAAGAAGCAGAAACGAGGGCTAAAATAGGAAACAATGAATTCAAAATCATGATTTATCAGGAAGAAGGATATAAGGTTCCATGGTTAATTATTTATCAAATGTCGGACAGAAATGATCTTATTTTCAAATTAGTCAACATCGGGCTTTTTCTTATCAATGACTCAGGGGCTTTTAAGCAGTGCAAAAGCGATGCCGAACAAATTTTAAAAACCCTTAATCTTAAACCTTGATGGTTAAAAAAAGAATTTTGGTTTTATTCGGCGGCAAATCTCAAGAGCATGAAGTAAGTAAAAATTCGGCTCGCTCTGTTGTTTCGCAACTCAATAAGGAAAAATACGAATTTTTGGCAGTTGCTATTGATAGAACTGGTAAGTGGAAAAGCCTTACAAGCTCTAACCATCTGTTGTTAGGAGATAATTTTCAGTATAAATCTAAATCTAAGGATCTTTCTATAACCAAACCGGCGATAAAAGGTATTGACGTTGTGTTTCCTGTTTTGCATGGGCCTTATGGAGAGGATGGAAAAATTCAGGGAATGCTTGAAATGCTAGATTTGCCTTATATTGGTGCAGGAGTCTTGGCTTCGGCATTGGGTATGGATAAAATTAGCCAAAAAAAGATTTTCGCTTTTGAAGGGCTACCGGTTATCCCTTGGTTTTCTTTTAGTAAATACGAGTGGCAAGCAGTGCAGCTAAGAATTTTAGAAACGATCAGTCGGAAATTTCACTATCCTCTTTTTACCAAACCAGCTGAATTGGGGTCAAGCATAGGAATTACAAAGGCGCACGATTTAAAGGAATTAAAAGAAGGCATTAGAGATGCTTTATTATATGGCAATGAAGTAATTGTTGAACAGGGGATTAATGCTCGTGAAATCGAGTGCGCGATTTTAGGCAATGAAAATCCTCAGGCATCTTTGCCTGGAGAAATCATACCATCAAGAAAATTTTATGATTATCGGGCGAAATACTTAGATAGTAAATCAAAGTTGATTATTCCAGCTAAAGCTTCTTCTCGGATAATCAAAAAAATTCAGGATTTTTCTCTAAGAAGTTTTCAAGCCATAAAGTGCTCGGGAATGGCAAGAGTTGATTTCTTGCTTGAAAAAGATACAAATATTTTATATTTGAATGAAATTAATACTATTCCTGGATTTACAGAAATTAGCATGTACGCGAAGTTATGGGAAGCTACTGGAGTAGGGTATAGTGAGTTATTAGATAGGTTAATAACTTTAGCTATTGCGCGTTATAAAGAAAAATCTAAAAGAGAAAAGAAAGCGCCGAAACCGTGAATAGATTATGCGACATTAGAGAAAAAGATAATTTTTAAAAAGAATGATTATTTTAAACGTCTTAATATTATGCGACTTAAAGTAGGCTAAAGTGAGCGAGAAGGGCTAAAGAAAGAAATCAAAAGTTTTTTATAATTTCTTTTAAAAAGAAATTTTTTTATTTATTTTGATTTTTTATTCCCTATTTCTGAATTCCCTTTTCTTTTTAAAGAAAATTTTTATTTTTTGTTTTTATTTCTTTCAATTCATAATTTTTATCAAAATTACGAGAAGATAGAACTTTTAAGATTATATTAAAAATAGAGGAAAAAGGGGACGAGTCTTAAGACTTGCCGTATAATAAAAATGCACGGGAAGCGATTCTCGTGCGTCGTTTTTTGTTGATATTGCACTGTTTTAGCTTATTTCTAATCAGAAGTGAAAACCAGGCCCAATAGTTAGTTATATGTCGTATAATCTATAATGTGCGACCAATCATGTTCCGATTTTTTCTATTTCCCCTATTTTTAAAATTTATAACTTAAAGAAAGTTATTGAAAAACTTCTTAATTTTAAAAAATCTAATAGGCTTAAGTTCTAGAGATTGATAAACAGCTTGCGTTGCTTGATGGGCCCAGGGGGTTAATTTTTTATAATTTTTTAAAACTTTATTTAAAGTTATAAAGCGCACGATTCTTCTATTAGGGCTAAATGCTGTTGATTTATAGGGTACTCCGTCAGAAATCAGAAATTCTTCTTTCTTTTTGAGATCACAAAGCGAATAACCTTTTCTTATAAAAGTCAGTTGGCCATTTCTCATACAGTAAATACCTGGTTTAATTTCTTTTTGATTGCGCGCCCAACATTTTTTTTGATTGTGTAAAACTAGCTGGGCGCCGGTTTTTTCTTGTTGCATAGTTGAGAGAATTTCAGGAAAAATGCGTCGCATAACATTATCACATTTTTTACTTAATTGCAAAAAAGATAGAATATGAAGCATTAAAATAGGTATTTCTTTATTATTTTCTTGTACCATGGTTAAAACAGGGAAAGATCCTAATAAACGAGGATTGCATTCAACCAGATAAATCTTCTGAGATTTTTGATCGTAGATAAAATCTAATCCAAAAATTCCTCGATATTTTTGTTTTGCCAAATATTCCCCTATTTTGACAACTAACTCATAAATAGAATCGAGTATTTGTTTGGTGAATTTATTTTTTGAGAATGTCCAGTCATGACCACACCACAGTCCATTACCGATTTTGGTTTTTAAATTATAGCATTCTGGTTGATCAAGAATTTGATATTGAGGATAAGTATAGGCTATGCCCCAGGGAGTAACGCAGCCAGTGATACTAGGAGAAGGTCCGTGGATAAATTTCAGGGCCAAGGTATTGTTTTCGAGATTGGGCAGAATATTTCTAAATTGATCCTGGTTTTCTATGAAAAACGTTCCTCTTCCGCCTCCTCTGGCAGGATGTTGAATGACTAAAGGAAGACCGTACCTTTCTTTGAATTTTCCGAAATTCTTTAAGATATTTTTTGGATCTTTAACTATTTCTCCCGGTGACACAGATAAGTTAAGGTCTTGCGCGATTTTCCTAAAAGTAATTTTATTTTCAAAGAGTTTTTTCCCGAATCGATAAGGATTGGCAACTAACAACCACTTTTTTTTCTGGATGATTTTTTCCATTGCTAAAAACGGCTTATAAACTAAAAAAACAGGTTGTCTGTTTTCAAAGCTTTCAATATATGCTTGAGTTTGCGGATGTTTTATGAGGGTATTGGAGTTGCGCGGAGCATTAATATGGCTTTTTTGCATATCTTTTTCTAAAGAAAAAATGCTCACGCGCTTTTTTATGAGGCGATTTTCTAATGGGTTGCGTAAAGAAAGAATCTTATAATGAGGAATGAAAAATTCAGGACCCAGACGGTTAAAAGCATTAACTCCTAAGCCAAAAAAAACATAGCGTTTTTCTAAATCCTGAAAAATTGATTGAATAATTTTATGAAGCTCTTTATTTCTTGCTTTTGCCATATTAGACATATGTTCTAGTGTTTTTTAAGAGCTTCGATACCTGGTAATTTCTCGCCTGCTAAAAATTTGAGGAGCGCGCCGCCGCCCGTTGAAACAAAATCTATTTTTTTAAGCAGTTTGTGCTTTGTCAATAAAGCGATACTCTCCCCTCCTCCTACCAGTTTATAAGCTTTTTTATTATTGACAATTGCTTCTAGGATTTTTTCAGTACCTTGGCTGAATTTTTTCACTTCGGTATAGCCCATTGGGCCATTCCAGATAATAGTTTCAGCGTTTTTGATGATTGCATTAAAAAGCAGGACTGTATCTGGTCCAATATCAAGAATCATCTTATCTTTATCCAGTTTTCCTACTGGTTTGATAAAAATAGGCGATTTCCCGTCTTTCGAGGATGAAGCGATAACGTCAACTGGAAGGTGAAGTTTGGGATTTGTGATTTCTAATTGGTTAAGATTCTTAGCCATCTCTTCATCGATAATAGATTTTCCGATTGCAATTCCTTGAGCTGCCAGAATAGTATTAGCCAGAACTCCTCCTACCAGTACCGCGTCGCATTTCGGGAGGAAGGCTTGAATTAAGTTAGTTTTTGTTTCTGCCTTAGCTCCGCCCATGATAAAAATTAATGGCTTTTTTGCTTCATCTTTAATCTTGATAAGAGTATTTATCTCTTGTTCCATTAAAAATCCGGCAGCTGAAGGCATTAATTTTGGAAGTCCTGATATCGAAGCATCCTCACGATGAGCCGTAGCAAAAGCTTCGTCTATATAAATATCTCCTATCGTAGCTAATTGTTTAGCAAAATTTTGATCATTTTCTTGTTCTTTAGGGTGAAAACGGATGTTCTCAAGCATTAAAATATCTCCAGAATGCATTGCTTCAGGAAGAGACGTTTTATTATTGGAAATCAGATAAACTGTTTCTGTTAATGGTTGTAATTCTTGAGGGAAGAAAGCAGCTTTATTGTTAAAAACAGTTAGATGTTTTTTAAGTAATTTAGCAAGAAAAGCCGCAATTGGTTTTAATCTGAAATCTTCTACTACGTTGCCTTCAGGCCTGCCGAGATGACACAAGATGATAGTTTTGGCATGATTTTGCTCCAAGTATCTAATCGTTTTTAGAGTCGCCTCAATACGCCAGGAGCTTTCTAGATCAACCTTCCCTTCCTCTATTGGAATATTGTAGTCAGCTCTTAAAATTACTTTTTTATTGCTTAGCTTTTTAAATTCAGTGATTTTTTTAATCATGATATTGGTTAGATAAGTTGTTTTATTATTGCCACAAATTCTTGGGCATCTAGGCTTTTAGCGCCAACAATGGCTCCTTCCATGCTCACATCTATGGTTAAATTTCTTATATTGGTTGAATTTACGCTTCCGCCATAGATTAGTTTAATTTTTTGTACGGGATTTTCGATGTGATAATAATCAGTAATAATTTTTCTAATAAGATTATTCATCTTAAAAAGTTGAGTTTGTGAAGGAATTTTTCCTCCTTGGGTGCTAATCGCTTCAATTGGCTCATAAGTAAAAATGATTTTTTCAATTTGTTCTTGGGAGATGCCTTGAAGGATATCTATCAAATCTTTTTTAAAATTCTCGATGTTTTTTTCTTCCGGATGCAAGATTAGGATCGGCGTTATTTCAGACTTAAGAGCAAGCAGTAATTTTTTATTCAACATTTCATTGGTTTCTTTAAGATAAATTATTCTTTCAGAATGACCAATAAAAACATATTGGCATCCTAAATTTTTGAGCATTAACGAGGAAATTTCACCTGTATAAGCCCCAGATTTTTCCCAGAACATATTTTGTGCTCCTATGGCGAAGAGGTTAGGACTTTTTTGTTGTAAGTCTTTGATAACTTTAATCCATGGATATGATGGCATCAAAATCACATTCACTTTATTTTGATAGTTGATTTTTTTAAGACCTTCTATAATTTTTTCTGCAAGCTCTTTTGTTTCGGCTTCGCTTTGTAAATTCATTTTCCAATTAGCGATAGCGTATTTTTCATTAGTCATTTTTTTAATTTAAGTATTTAAATCAATGATAGCTTAATATTTTTTAGCGTTTATTTTAGTTAAATAATGCTCTAAAATAAAGCAAGCCGCGCGGGAGTCGATGTTTTTCTTTTGAGATTTTGTGTACGAAAACATCTTCGCTAATTTTGTAGTGAAAATTTCACTCGAAAATTCTAAAGGGACCGAGATTGCTTGTTCTAATTCTTTACCAAAAGTTTTAGTGATTTTCAATCGATCGTTTTGTTTGATTTTGAAAGGATAAGGAAGACCCAGAATGATTTTTTCGATTTTTTCTCTTTTGACGATTTTTTCTAAAGTAATGATTATTTCATCGAGCGATAGATTTTCTAATGGTTTTTGAGGAGCGATCCAGTAGCCATCAGTTATTGCTAGGCCAATGCGCTTTTCTCCATAATCGATAGCCAAAAGTTTCATATTAGGAAATGAGAAGTAGTAAAAAAAATTATTGTGTTAAGATTTCCGCTCCATTTTTAGTTACTAAAACTGTGTGTTCAAAATGAGCAGCAAGAGAGTTGTCTTTTGTTAGATATCCAAAATTATCGCTGCTTTTTTTAATTTGATCACTGCCAAGCGATGCCATTGGTTCAATAGCCAAAACCATGCCTTCTTTTAGAATTGGTCCAGTTTTTGGGGAGCCATAATTTAATATTGAGGGTTTTTCATGAAGTTTTTTGCCGATGCCGTGGCCAACTAAATCTTTGATAACAGAAAAACCATGATTTTCAATGGTTTTTTGGATAATGGAACTTATTTGTCCTAGTTTTATATCAGGCCTTATGCTTTTAATAGCTAAAGCTAGAGATTTCTTAGTAATTAATAGTAGTTTTGCTGCATTTTTTTGAATAGGAGGAATAGCAAATGATATCGCTGAATCTACATGAAAACCGTCTTTGCAAATTCCTAAGTCAATAGTAACAATATCTCCTTTTTTGACAACTTTGTTTCGATGCGGTAAAGCATGAACTATTTCATCGTTCAGAGAAACGCAAAGTGCCGCCGGATAATTATTATATCCTTTAAAAGATGGTTTGTATCCGTAATTAAAAATGAGCTTGTTGGCAAGCTCTTCTAATTGAAAGGTTGAAATATCGGACTTGGTCGCATTTTCGAGTTTTTTAAGAATGAGGGCAAGTACCTGGCCGTTACGTCGCATAATATTTATTTCTTGCTCGTTTTTTATAGGAATCATAAATAAGATACAATATCTTCAAAGACTTTCTCGATTGATTGTTCTCCATTGATTTCAATGACGATACCCAAAGATTTTAAGTATTCAATAGCTGGGAAGGTCTCATTATTATAAACCTTAAGGCGAGTTTCAATGACTGATTTGTCATCCATTGCTCGCTTACCTAGTTCGCCGCCACAATAAGGGCACTTTTCAACTTTACCGATGAGATCAGGATTAATAGGTTTTTGACATGTTTCACAAATGATTCTTGAAAGGTTTCTTTTGAGCGTTTCTTCGGGGCTAATTTTGATAAAGAAAAGCCTTACTTGATTGAGGCCGGTTCTTTCTTTAAGGATCTGAATTGTTATAGTTGCTTCTTCAGGAGTTCTGGCAAAACCTTCTAAAATTAAGCCTTTGTTTAAAACATCTTTACTGACGTTTTCCATTTTTTGCATTAACCATTTTCCAAGCACCTTTCCATCTGTCAGACGACCTTCGTCATAAGCTTTTTTAGATTCTATCACTTCAGGGTCATTAGGATCGGTTTCAAATTTTTCTCTTACTATTCGATTGGCCTGGATCATTTCTAAACCAAATTTTTCTTTAAGCATTTGCGCTTGAGTACCTTTTCCGGATCCAGGAGGGCCCGCTAAGAGAATAATTTTTACTTTTGGAATCATTTTTTTATCTATTGATAACTAAAATGCTTCATAATCGCGCATAACAATTTGAGCCTTAATCTGTTTGACGGTTTCTAGTACGACTGATACTACGATTAGTAGCGCAGTGCCTCCGATCATAAATTGAAAAGTAGCGATACCGGTTAATCCTTGGATTATCATAGGCAAAATGGCAATTATACCTAGAAAAAAAGCTCCGATTAATGTGATGCGATTGATAATATAGCTGATATATTGAGAAGTATTGATGCCTGGACGGATTCCGGGAATAAAACCACCACTTTTTTGAAGGTTTTCAGATACATTTTTAGGGTCAAAGGTTACAGCTGTATAGAAATAAGTGAAAACAACAATCAAGACGAAATAACTGAAACCATAAAAGATTTTATTTTGGAAGATGCTATTAAGGATGTGAGCAAAATTAACTAAAGCAGGGCTAGTGGCTCCTGAGAGGAAATTAGCGATCATGCCGGGAAAGAGCAAGATAGAAATGGCAAAGATAATCGGGATTACGCCCGCCTGATTAATTCTTAATGGCAGAAAAGTGCTTGCTCCGCCATACATTCTATTGCCTCTGATTCTTTTAGCATAAGAAACGGGAATATTTTTTTGACCTTCGGTGATAAAAACAACGCAGGCTATTACAATCAAAGCCGTGATTATGAAGAGAAAATAGGATAAAATTTTAGCTGGGTCCCAGGTGGAAACAGTCTGCCACAATTGGGTAGGAATTCTGTCAACAATACCAGCGAAAATAAGGAGAGATACTCCGTTACCGATTCCTTTTTGAGTAATTAATTCACCTAACCACATCAAAATCATTGCTCCTGCCGTAATTGTAATAATATTGGTAAAAAGTTCTATTGGCAGGAGAGACGATGAGATAACGCCTTGTTGTTTAAAAAGATTGATAAATGCAAAAGCTTGCAGCATTGATAATGGCACTGTGGCAATACGAGCATATTGTTCAAATTTTTTACGGCCTTGTTCGCCTGCTTCTTGATACATTTCTTTAAGGCGCGGGGAGATCATAGTCAAGAGTTGCATAATAATTGTAGCAGTAATGTAGGGGCCTAGGCCTAGCATTGCGATTGAAAGGCGGCTCAGAGCGCCTCCTGTTAGAACGCCCATTAATCCAAAAAACTGGTTACCCGAGAAAAAACTTTTGAGTTTCTCAGGATCGATGCCAGGAATGGGAATGGCAGTAAATAATCTTGATATGGCAAGGATCGCTAAAACAATGAGAATTTTGTTTCTCAGATCTTTGATATGAAAAATGCGGGTAATTTTTTCAAGCATAATTGGTATTTATATAGTTGGCGGCTTAAAAGATGAGCCCTTCTTTTCTTGCCGCATCAGCCAAAGCTTTAACCCTGCCGTGATATTTATAGCCGCCTCTATCAAAAACGACTTCTTTGATATTTTCTTTCTTTGCAGCTTGAGCAATTATTGTGCCAATCTCGGCAGCCATGGCAGTTTTAGATGATTTTGAATGAGATTTTTTTAAACTAAGACTTGTGGCATATGCTAAAGTTATGCTTTTTTTATCATTGATAATTTGGGCAGAAATATTTTTTAGACTTCTGAAAACAACCAAACGCGGACGTGAAGAAATCATTCTGATTTTGCGATGAGTTCTTCTTCTTTTGAGAAGTTTTTTTTGGTTAATTTTTATTGACATGATTTTTAAGTTTAGAAACCAGCGCTGACTGTTTTTTTACCTTCTTTGCGACGGATAATTTCATCTTTATATTTTATACCTGCTCCTTTATACGGTTCGGGCAATCTAAAAGAGCGAATTTTAGCGGCAGTTTCTCCTACTAATTCTTTATCAGGGCCTGTGATAATGATTGAATTTTTTTCTGTTTTAAATTCTATGCCTTCTGGTGCATCGAATTTAATTTGATGGGAGAGACCAAGCGAAAGAATCAAAGTTTTTCCTTCAATAACTGCTTTATATCCGACGCCTTTGTACTCTAGTTCTTTGCTAAAGCCTTCCCCTGTTCCCTTAACCATACTATTTACTAAAGAGCGCAAGGTGCCCCAAAGGATTTTTGTTTGCCTAAGAGTATCGTTAGGAGATAAAATAATGTGATTATCTTTTATCGTCAAAGTTAAATTATCGGGAATTTGTTTTGTTAGAGTTCCCTTTGGCCCGATAATTTTTATGATTCCGTTATTAATTTCTGTCTTAATATTTTCAGGAATCATTATAGGTTTTTTACCGATTTTTGACATAGTTTCAATGAGGATTTTAGGTTACTGATTTAGTATTTTTTGAAATTACCTTATTTCGCAAAGCATTTCTCCTCCCAGTCGACGTTTTTTTGCTTCTCCGCTTGTCATGATGCCTTGAGATGTTGAAAGGATAAGAATGCCAAATTTAGGCACGCGGAGATCATCATAACCCATATAGATTCTTCTGCCTAAGTGACTGATGCGCTTTATTTTGGTAATTGCTGGATGTTTGTTTATATATTTTAATATCAATTTAAGACGGTTGGTTTTGTTAGTTTGTGTTTCTTTGCTGAAATCTTCAATGAATTTTTTATCTTTAAGGATGCGAGCAATCTCAAAGGTTATTTTTGATGTTGGCACGAAACAAGCTTCTTTTTTAACCATCAAAGCGTTCTTAATTGAGATTAACATGTTGCTTATGGGATCCATGATGTAAAGTTTAAAATTAAAAATTATTAGGTTTACCAGCTTGATTTGCGGACGCCAGGAATTTCTCCTCGATTTGCTAATTCTCTAAAACAAATACGGCAAAGCCCAAATTTTCTTAGATAACCTCTCTTTCTGCCACAGCGAAAACAGCGTCGGATGAGTCGAGAAGAAAACTTCGGTTTTCTATTGGCTTTAACAACTAGTGAAAGACGTGCCATAGTTTTTTATTTATTGTTTTTAAAAATTAAACCTAGTTTTTTAAAAAGCAAGAGTGCAGCATCTCTGGTAGGTGTTTTTGTAACCAGTGTTATCTCTAAGCCAAAAATATATTCGGTTTTTTGTTGTCGGCTTAATTCGGGGAAAGCAGACACTTCTTTTAACCCAATAGTTAAGTTACCATGTTTATCAAGAGAGTCAAGATTAAGTCCATCAAAATCGCGCATTCTTGGTAATACAACTTTGATTAATTTTTCAAAGAAATCATACATGCGTTTATTGCGAAGTGTCACTTTTATGCCGATAGGCAATCCTTCTCTAATTTTGAATGCAGATATTGCTTTACGCGCTTTAGTAAGGACAGGTTTTTGTCCAGTGATTAAGCTAATGCCTTCAATGATGCTATCTAAGGATTTTTTTTCTCGAGAGATGCGACCGACGCCTGAATTAATCACAATTTTTTCCAGATGAGGCGCAACAAATTTATTCTTTAGTTTAAGCTCTTTCTGTAATTGAGGCATTAGTTCTTTTTTAAAAATTTTGTCGAAATCAGACATAAAATTATACAAATAATATAATTAATTAATCAATGTTGGCCATACATTTTTTACAGAATCTGTTTTTCCTTTTTTGTTCTATTCTGAAGCCGATGCGTACTGCTTTTTTACATTTTGGACAAATCAATTTTACATTAGCTAAAGAAATAGGAGCAGGAATTTTAATTCTTTGGCCTTTTTCGCCTGCTCGGCGAGGTTTAATATGGCGCGTGATCAGATTTAAGTTTTCCACAAGTAATTGATTGTTTTTTGGCAAAACTTTAAGCACATTACCTATCTTTTTAACATCTTTGCCTCGCGTAATGATAATTTTATCGCCTTTTTTGATTTTCATAATTTTAGATTACATCTTTAGCCAAAGATATGATTTTTTCAAAGCCTCGTTCTCTTAACTCGCGCGGAATAGGACCAAGAATACGCGAACCTTTTGGCTCTTTGTTATCAATGATAATGGCAGAATTTTCATCAAATCTTAGATATGTTCCGTCAGCGCGGTGAAAAGGCTGTTTTTGGCGCACAATTACTGCTTTTACAATTTCGCTTTTTTTAACGATTTTTCTAGGTTCAGCGATTTTTACTGTAGCAACAATAATATCGCCAATACGGGCATAGCGTCTTTGTGAACCACCGAGAACTTTGATGCATTGAATAATTTTAGCACCAGTATTGTCGGCAACATTTAATTTGGTTTCTACTTGAATCATATTGAAAAATTTAGAAAAGATTATTTTTTAAAAACCGAAATAATATTCCATCTTTTTTTTCCGCTTAATGGTCGTGTTTCTTCGATAATGACCTCGTCGTTTGTTTTGAATTGGTTATTTTTATTATGGGCAAAATATTTCTTGTAATGATGATAGCGTTTTTGATAAAGTGGATGTTTTTTGATGGTCCATACTTTAACAACCGCTGTTTTTTGCATTTTATCGGAAATGATAACGCCTTTGAATTGTTTGCGGAGAGGTTTTCTGGTACTAACAGAAGTTATTTTTTGTTTTTTTTCGGTCTTATTTTTGATTGTTTTCATGGATTTTGCAATGTGCCTATGAGCAGTTCATAGAAATTTATTTGGATTTGATTGTTTTTTCTTTGAGAATCGTGAATGTTTGAGCAATTTTTTGTTTTGTTTGGTGAATTTGATGAAATTTTTTAAGTGTTCCCATTTCTTTATCAAAATTTAAATGCGCTAGCTTTTCCCTAAGCAAATTTAAATCTTTTTTGAGTTCTTCAATATCTTTTTGGCGGATTTTATCAATGTCTTTCATTGTTTTTTATTAGTTAATTTTTACGAATTTAGTTTTAACAGGAAGTTTATGGGCTGCTTTTTTTAAGCCTTCTTCGGCAATTGTTTCGCTTACTCCATCAATTTCAAAAATAATAGTGCCGGGCTTTACCACTGTTACGAAATGATCCACTTCGCCTTTGCCGCCTCCCATAGGTACTTCAACGCCCTTGCTAGTGATGGGTTTATCAGGAAAGACCCTAATCCAAATTTTGCCCTCTTTTTTTAAATAGCGGGTTAGATTGCGTCTCGTGGCTTCGAGTTGTCGCGAGGTTACTCTTTTGATACCTAGAGACATCAAGCCGAATTTACCAAAACTTATTCGATTACCTCGCCGGGCTTTGCCCTTATAAACTCCTTTTTGCCATTTTCGATGTTTTACTTTCTTGGGTAGAAACATATTTGTTTAGAGCTTGCTAAAGATTAAAAGAGATATTTTTCAATACTTTATGTTTTGAGCGTCTTCTTTATAAACCCAAATTTTGATACCAATTGCTCCATAGGTTGTTCTGGCAACATCTTGGGCAAAATCAATATTTGCCTTAAAGGTTTGGAGTGGGATTTTTCCTTTACTTAACCATTCAGTTCGAGCAATTTCTGCGCCGTTAAGGCGACCCGCTAATCTGATTTTAATGCCTCTGACTTCTTTGCCAAGGGTGATTTTATCCAAAGTCTTTTTCATGATCCGTCTATATGGAAAGCGCCTTTCTAATTGTTCTGCAATACTGTGGGCGATTAATTGAGCATTGCTTTCGGGCTTTCTTACTTCTTCTATATCGATTTTTAAGACCGTTTTGGGAGAGATTATTTTCAGCATTTTTTTTCTTAAAAGTTCAATATCTTTGCCACTTTTACCAATAATTAAACCAGGCCTTGCGGTGTTGATAATAATATTGAGCTGATTTTGAGATCTTTTAATTTGAATTTCTTCAAGAGCAGCGTTTTTTAGGGTTTTGCTGATTTCAGTGCGAATTAGATAGTCTTCTTTAAGATTATCTTTATATTTTTTTAGGCTGCCTTTATTAATTCTTGAAAACCATTGCGAAGACCATTGTTTATTGATGCCTATGCGAATTGCTTTTGGATGGACTTTTTTTCCCATGGTATTTTTTAAGATTGAATCAAGTAGTTTTTTTAGAAAGCTTTTCTTTGGAAGAATCTTCTTTTTGTATTTTTTGGTTCAGTTTTTTGCCCAGAAGAATCTTCAAAGAAAAATGATTTTTTAGTTTTTGGTTCTTTGGTTGAGACAACTTCCTTTGCTTCAATTTTGGTGACTATTTTTTCGTTATCTTTTTCTTTGGTTGATTTGGCAACTTTTTTAGTTATTTTTCCTTCTTTTGCTTCAAGCTCTAGTATTACATGCGAAGTCCGCTTCATGATAGGGTATGCTCGACCAAAGGCCCTTGGACGCCAACGTTTTAGGCTCGGTCCTTGATTGACAATGACATTGGTAATATAAAGTTTGCTTTCGCTAGTAATATTAAAATTATGATGAGCATTTGCAAGAGCGCTTTTTAATAATTTCAACATTGGCAAAGACATTCTTTTGCTAATGTTTTTTAACTGATTTTGCGCCTCTATCACCTCTAGTCCTTTAATTAAATGGGCAACTTGCCTTACTTTTCTAGGGGCAATATGACAATGATTGAGTTGGGCTTTAATGGTCATAGTTGTTAGATAGATTTATTCAGAAAAATGCTTTGTTCTTGCAGTAAGCTAGTTTGTTTTTTCGCTTTCTTTAGGAGTAGCTTTTTTTTCTTCTTCTCTCTGAAGTTTTCCACCATGGCGAACAAATTTTCTTGTTGGAGAAAATTCGCCTAGTTTGTGGCCGACCATTTCTTCAACGACTTTTACCGGTATATGATCTTTTCCGTTGTGGACGCCAAAAGTAAAACCAATCATTTCAGGAATAATAGTGGATTGGCGCGACCAGGTTTTGATTTCTTGTTCGCCCGGTTTTATTTTCGCCATTTTTTTCAGAATATTTTGATCAATGTAATAACCTTTTTTGAGAGATCGAGACATGATTTAAGTTTAAAATTTAAAGTGAAACATTGAAAATTATCGACGGTGTTTAATGATTAATCTTTCAGAATATTTTTTCCTTTTTCTGGTTTTTTTGCCGAGCGCTGGTTTTCCCCATGGAGTTTTTGGATGTTTTAAGCCGATCGGGCATCGACCTTCTCCGCCACCGTGAGGATGGTCTACTGGATTCATGGCAGATCCTCTTACTGTTGGCCTGATGCCGCGCCAGCGTGATTGGCCTGCTTTTCTTAGTTTTCTAGTATTTGCCTGAGGATTAGAAAGTTGACCAATACTAGCAAAGCATTTGGCCAACACAAGCCTTATCTCTTTTGATGGCATTAAAATTTGAGCATATTTACCTTCTTTAGCCATTAATTGAGCGTAATTTCCTGCTGAACGTACTAATTTTCCGCCGTTTCCTGGTATGGTCTCAATATTATAAATAAACGTGCCTGTAGGGATATTTTCTAAACGCATTCGATTGCCAGGAGCAATCGATGTTTTATCAGCCGTAAGAACAATATCATCGATTTTTAAATCACAAGGAGATAAAATATAGTTTTTTTGGCCATTGGTATAGATAATCCTTGCAATGAATGTTGAGCGATTCGGATCATATTCTATTTGTTCGACGCGCGCAGGAATATTTAGGTTTGTTAGATTTGAAAAATCTACAATACGGTACTTTTGCTTGTGTCCACCACCTTTATGCCTAACAGTAATTCTACCATGCGATCTACCAGCATGATTTTTTTTAACTCTCAATAATTTTTTAAAAGGTTGATTTTTATTCATGGAAAATTACTATTTTTTGGGAAAAAGAGTTAATTTTTCACCTTTTTTTAACGAAATGATAGCCTTTTTATAACCAGATTTAAAACCCATTCTTCTGCCCTTTTGTCTTTTCTTTCTTTTGATATTGATAATGCCAACCTTAATAACTTTTTTACCATAAAGCTGATGCAAGGCTTGCTTAATCATGATTTTATTAGCGTTAACGGGTACTTTGAAAACATATTGAGATTGTTCTTCTTTGGTAGTGGCTTTCTCGGTAATATGAGGCGTTTTTAGTGATCGAACAATTATATCCCAATTAATTGCTTGTCTAATCTGGGGAGTAGCAGTGATGGTTTTAGTATTTTCAGAATTTATTTTGTTAATTTTTTTGGGCATATTATTATTGCATCAATTTCTGGCAAGATTAGTTTTTGGTGGCCGGAATTGTGTCGAGTAAATCCTTAAAGCACTTTTCCATGATAATAATTTTTTGCGCTCGAATGAGCATTTCCGAATCAATATTGTTTTTAATAGTTACTTTAAGATATGGAATGTTTTTACTTGCTAATTTTAGATTCTGATCAATTTTTTCCACTATTAATAAAATATTTAAGGTTGTTTTTTTTATTGCCAGAATTTTTTTAAGAATCGTTTCGAGTTTTTTTGTTTTTGATTCATTCAATGGCAATTCATTTAAAATAAAGATATCGTTATGGATGATTTTTGTTTTTAAAATTCCCCAGAGAGCCAATTTCTGCATTTTTTTATTAATTTTTTTATCAAGAGTTTTTCTGTTAACGGGTCCAAAAGTAATTCCACCACCGCGCCATATAGGAGAACGATTTGATCCATGTCTGGCTCGGCCTGTGCCTTTTTGGCGCCATGGTTTTTTTCCACCACCGCTTACCTCAGAACGATCTTTAGCATGGGCCCAATGACGGCGTCGATTCTTTTGTCCTACACTGACAACCTGATGGATTAAATCATGAGAAATCCCAAGTTTCTCTAAATTCTGGGGTAGAGTTATTTTTTTCTCAGTTTTTCCTTCAATGTTGTAAAGATTAACATCCATGAAATTATTTAGAAGTTTTAGTAATTTTTAACAAACCGTTAACATTGCCTGGCACGGCGCCTTTTACAATTAGAAGGTTGTCATCGTGATCTATTTTCATGATTTTAAGATTCATAATAGTGGATGTTGTGCCACCCATTCTTCCTGCCATTTTCCGGCCCTTAAAGACCCTGTTTGCATCAGTTGCCCCGATTGATCCAGGTTGTCTAGTGGCATGTTTTGTGCCATGAGTTTGCGAAGCGCCTCGGAAATTATGTCTTTTGACTACTCCCTGAAATCCTTTTGCTTTTGAAGTACCTGTTATTTTAACTTTATCGCCTACTTTAAAAATATTTATCTTAATTTCTTGACCGGCGTTAACTTCGAGAGGTTTTGCTAAACGGAATTCCCTGATATATTTTAAAGCTTTTTCTTGGTTGAGATTTTTTTTAATATGACCAAGCAAGGGTTTATTGGCTTTTTTCTTGGATAGAAATCCTATTTGTAAAGCCTCATACCCATCTTTATTTTTATTCTTGATTTGAATGATTGGACAAGGGCCAGCTTTGATTATGGTGACAGGTATTACTTCTCCTTTGGTACCAAAAATTTGAGCGTGTCCCAATTTTATCCCTAGAATAAAATTAATATTTTGTTGAGCTTCATTAGTCATTAATGATTATTTAGAGAAAATCTATATAGAGGATTTTAAACGCGCATTTTACCAAAAAACCCGGATTTAACCGGGCTTTCTGATGATTCTTGATAATAGAATCCAGTTAATTTCGGTTAAATTCTTTCAGCCTTAAAAGTTAATTTGAAGGCCAAATATCATTGATTTTAGATTAATATTTTATTTCGACATCAACGCCGGCAGGAAGATCTAGTCTTGATAAAGAATCAATGATCTTAGCATTCGGGTTAATAATATCAATCACTCGTTTATAAATGCGCATTTCATATTGGTCGCGAGCGTCCTTATGAACAAAGGTTGAGCGATTCACGGTCCATTTATGGATTTCTGTTGGTAGTGGTACTGGTCCACAAACTTCAGCTCCCTGTCTTAGGGTGTTGTCGATAATTTTGCGCGCACTTTCGTCAATTAAACGATGATCGTATGCTCTAATTTTAATCCTGATTCTTGTTTCTTCTTTGTCCTGATTTTTAGCAGAAACTTTAGTTGTCGGTTCCTGTACTTTGACTGCTTTAGTTTTTGTTTTTTTAGATGGAGCAGTTTTTTTCTGATTAGTTGTAGTCGTCTTTTTAGTTTTAGGCATACAATTTTTGATGCTAATTTACTTGATGATTTTAGAAACTACTCCAGCACCGACTGTATGGCCGCCTTCTCTAATAGCATAACGCTGTTTTTCTTCTAAGGCCACATCTTTTTGGAGTTTAACTTTGAGACTAATTGTGTCGCCTGGCATTACCATTTCTGTTCCTTCAGGAAGTAAAACTTCTCCAGTGACATCAGCTGTGCGAACATAGAATTGAGGTTTATAACCTGTTGTAAAAGGAGTATGGCGACCACCTTCTTCTTTGCTTAGGATAAAGACTTCAGTCTCGAATTCGCTATGAGGAGTGATTGAACCGGGAGCAGCCAAAACTTGTCCTCTTTCAACATCTTCTTTTTTGAGGCCTCTTAGAAGGATGCCAGCATTATCGCCTGCCCTACCTTCATCGAGACTTTTATTAAACATTTCAATGCCTGTAACAGTAGTTTTTTGAGTAGGTTTTAGGCCGACAATTTCGATATCATCATTTAATTTAACCTTTCCTCTTTCGATGCGACCAGTTACAACAATACCGCGGCCTTCAATCATAAAGATGTCTTCAACTGGCATAAGGAACGGTTTGTCGGTATCTCTGATTGGTTCAGGGATAAATTCATCAAGTGTTTTTGCTAATTCCAAAATTGGCTTAGCTACTTCATCATCAGCACTTTTTGCCTCTTCAAGAGCCTTGAGGGCGGAGCCGCGGATAAAAGGAATTTTATCGCCATCGAATTCATATTTTTTCAATAATTCTCTGACTTCTGTTTCTACCAGATCAATAAGTTCTGGATCGTCAACTTGGTCAACTTTATTTAAGAAGACAATAATTGAAGGAACGCCAACCTGACGTGCCAGAAGAATATGTTCACGTGTTTGAGGCATTGGGCCGTCAGCAGCTGATACTACTAGAATAGCGCCATCCATTTGAGCAGCGCCGGTTATCATATTTTTAATATAGTCAGCGTGTCCCGGAGCATCAATGTGAGCATAATGCCTTTTGTCAGTTTCGTATTCAACATGAGCTAAATTGATCGTAACTCCTCTTGCTCTTTCCTCAGGGGCTGAATCAATTTCATTAATGCCCTTTTTAGATGCCTTAAAACCTTTAAGTGCCAAAACTTTAAGAATAGCAGCCGTGAGAGTAGTTTTTCCATGATCAACGTGGCCGATTGTGCCGACATTGACATGGGGTTTTGTGCGTTCGAATTTTTCAGCCATGGATTTAATTAATCGTCAGAGAATTTTTTTGTTGTTTTTTCTCGAGATTTTATCAGCAAGAACTATTTTTTGAGTCTTGCATTATTCTTGAAAAAAAAGAACAAAAACTAAAACCTCCGACATAAAATACAAATTTTATCTTTAGTATTCCTATATTAAGTTATTCAAATATGAATGTCAAGAGCTAATCCACAGAAAGGATTAAAAAGAACACGTTTTTAATTACGAGCACGTCCTGTTTTTCCTGTCTGTTGAGAAATGATTTTTTGAGTAATATTTTCAGGTACCTGTTCGTAATGACCGAATTCCATAGTATAGATTGCTCTGCCTTCAGTCAATGACCGTAGGTTTGTAGCATATCCGAACATTTCAGATAAAGGAACTTGAGCGTCAATAACTTTCATATTTGTACGTTCGCCCATATCAGTAATTTTCGCCCTACGGGAATTGAGATCTGCGGTCACATCTCCTAGAAATTGCAATGGAGTGATAACTTGAGTTTTCATAATTGGTTCAAGTAAGACGAGGCGCGCTTTTTTACTAGCTTCTTGAAAGGCGATCGAAGCCGCGATTTTAAAGGCGATTTCTGATGAATCAACTTCATGATAAGAACCGTCATAAAGCGTTGCTTTAATATCAACAAGAGGATAACCAGCAAGCACTCCCCTATCCATAGCTTCTTTCACACCTTTTCCAATAGCAGGAATAAATTCTTGAGGGATAATGCCGCCCTTAATTGAATTGACAAACTCGAAACCCTCTCCTCGTTGTTTAGGTTCAATTTTTAACCAGACATGCCCATACTGACCGCGGCCTCCTGTTTGGCGGATATATTTTCCTTCTGCTTCAGCTGTGCCTAAAATTGTTTCCTTATACGCAACCTGCGGTATGCCAATGTTGGCGCTTACACCAAATTCGCGAAACATTCTGTCAACAATAATTTCCAAG
>Ga0315276_10001239_pt1 | contig 22813 bp, 18 predicted proteins | sample YL17G05_0_MG_FD_204542 | JGI IMG/M metagenome (GOLD analysis project Ga0315276, IMG submission 204542) | Sediment microbial communities from Yellowstone Lake, YNP, Wyoming, USA - YL17G05_0 | ecosystem: Environmental > Aquatic > Freshwater > Lake > Sediment | place: USA: Wyoming | collected... | reverse complement strand
TTCAGTTCGTACACCTTGATGCGGATGGTCGCGTGCGGGCAGACCAGCGCGCATTTGTTACACTGAATGCAGATCGACTCATCCCACACCGGGATCTCAAGCGCGATGTTCCTCTTTTCCCACTGCGCCGTACCGGTCGGGTAGGTGCCGTCCACGGGCATCTTGCTCACCGGCAGCTGGTCGCCGAATCCCGCGATGATCTGAGCCGTGACCTCCCGGACGAACTGCGGGGCCTTCACCGAGACGACCGGGGGCATCTCCATCGTGCTGGTGACCGTCGCCGGGACCTTCACCTCGAACAGGTTGGCGAGGGTCTGATCGACCGCCGCGAAGTTCTGCTGAACGATCTGGTCTCCCTTCCTGCCGTAGGTCTTCTTGATGGAGTTCTTGATGGCGGCGATCGCCGCCTCACGGGGCAAAACGCCGGAGATAGCGAAGAAACAAGTCTGCATGATCGTGTTGACGCGCGCACCCATGCCGGTCTGCTGCGCGACCTTGTACCCGTCGATCACATAGAACTTTATTTTCTTGCCGATGATCTGTTCCTGGATGTGCTTCGGCAGCCTATCCCACACCGTGTCGGGACCGTAGATGCTGTTGATGAGGAACGTGGCCCCCGGAATGGCCGACTTCAGCACGTCGAACTTCTCCAGAAAGAACCACTGATGGCAGGCGACAAAATTCGCGCGATCCACGAGATAGGTCGAATGGATCGGACGCGGACCGAACCGGAGGTGCGACGTGGTGGTGGAACCGGATTTCTTCGAATCATAGACAAAGTATCCCTGGGCGTAGTTGTCGGTGTCCTCGCCGATGATCTTGATGGAGTTCTTGTTGGCGCCCACCGTGCCGTCGGCGCCGAGGCCGTAGAACAACGCGCGGACAACGTCGTCCCTTTCCGTGGTGAAGGAGGCATCGTAGTCGATGCTCGTATGTGTGACGTCGTCGTTAATGCCCACCGTGAAGTGATTCTTGGGAGAAGGCTTCTTGAGCTCGTCGAGCACCCCCTTCACCATTGCGGGAGTGAATTCCTTCGACGACAGGCCGTAGCGGCCTCCGACGACAAGCGGGAACGAGGAAAACGGTGCACTTTTCGTGGCGAGCGCTTCGGCGATCGCGGTGACGACGTCCTGATAGAGCGGTTCGCCTGCGCTCCCGGGTTCTTTGACGCGGTCGAGGACGGCGATCTGCTTCACGGAGGCCGGGAGGGATTTGACGAAATGGGCGGACGCGAACGGGCGGAAGAGGCGGATTTTCAGCAGACCGATGTTCTCCCCCTTCGCGTACAGGTAGTCGACCGCCTCCTGTGCCGCCTCGGCACCGGAGCCCATGAGGATGACGACCCTTTCCGCTGTTGGTGAACCGACGTATTCATACAGCCTGTACTGGCGACCCGTGATTGCAGCAAAGGTGTCCATATTCTTCTGGACCACGTCCGGGCAGGCGTCGTAGAACGGATTGACGGTCTCCCTCCCCTGGAAATAGACGTCGGGATTCTGCGCGGAGCCCCGCATGACCGGGTGATCCGGCGAAAGGGCGCGCTTGCGGTGCTCCTGCACGAGCGCGTCGCTTATCATCGCCCGCATGTCGTCATCGGCCAACTGCTCGATCTTCATGACTTCGTGGGATGTGCGGAAGCCGTCGAAGAAATGGAGGAAGGGAACCCGTGTCTCGAGGGTGGACGCCTGTGCGATCAGAGCGGTGTCCATGACTTCCTGAACGGAATTGGAGGCGATCATCGCGAACCCCGTGGAACGGGTCGCCATCACATCGCTGTGATCCCCGAAGATCGACAGCGCCTGCGCCGCGAGGGCCCGGGCGGAAACGTGGAACACCGTCGAGGTCAGTTCGCCCGCGATCTTGAACATATTGGGGATCATCAGAAGCAGTCCCTGCGACGCGGTGAATGTCGTGGCGAGAGCGCCCGTCTGCAGCGCGCCGTGAATCGCGCCGGCGGCCCCCCCCTCGCTCTGCATCTCGGTGACAGAGGGAACAGTCCCCCAGAGGTTCTTCTGGCCTGCTGCGGACCACTCGTCCGCCCATTCCCCCATATTGGAGGAAGGGGTGATGGGATAGATGGCGATGACTTCGTTGAGTTTGTGAGCGACAAACGCCGCGGCTTCGTTCCCGTCAATTGTGACCGTTGTCCGTTTCATCATCCTGCCCTATATATATTGAGGTGTACCCATGTAATTGTCAGATTTAGTTCAAGCTTGGTACCCCTGTTACGTCCAATATCATGCCATGCGACACCGGCGAAAATGGACAAAAAAGGGGAACTTCAGTGCGGGAAGTTCCAATAAATAGGAAAGAGGAAGATGATGTGGGAAAAGCCCTTCAGAGGGCCGGTTGCTGCTGTGTCATGCAGTGCAGCGTTCCCAGTCCCCACACGAGATCGACTGCGTGGATGCCCACCACAGGCCGGCCGGGAAAAAGTCCAGAGAGAATCCCGAGTGCAGATCGGTCATGGGGATCGTTGAAGGTCGGGACGAGGACGGCGCTGTTGGCGATGTAGAAGTTCGCATAACTCGCAGGGAGCCGGACTCCGTCGAAGACAAGAGGAGAGGGCATGGGAAGAGACACGATGTCGGGATGGGAGCCGTCCTCAAGACGCATGTCGTTCAGCCGTTCGCGGTTCTCATGCATCGGCCGGTAGTTCGGATCGGAAGGATTCTCTTCTTCACACAACACAATGGTTGATGCATTCACGAAGCGGGCAAGATCATCCACGTGTCCATGCGTGTCGTCGCCCGCTATTCCCTTACCAAGCCAGAGGACATTTCTGATGCCGAGCGCGTCATGCAGCGCCTGTTCGTATCCATCGCGGCTCAGTCCGGGATTACGCACCTGCGTCGAAGCGTCCAGGAGGCATTCCTCCGTCGTCATCAGTGTCCCCGTCCCGTTGACGTCGATGGCCCCCCCTTCAAGGACAAATGGCCCCTCGCCCCCCTTTGGCGTGAAAAGCCGCAGTCCGAGCTTCTTCGCCACACGGGCGTGGATCTTCCGGTCCTTCCGGCAATCGGGATACTTCGCCCATCCGGAGAAATGGAAATTGTTGATAGCAAGCTCGGGGGTCGGGCTCGTGCGACGGACGAAGGACGGGCCGAAGTCGCGCGTCCACCCCCGGTCGGTGGGAAATCGGAAGAACTCGATCTGCGATGAATCTGCCCCGACCCGTTTCAGAATCCGGCGGGCGGACTGTTCGTGCTGGGGGGAGTCAACGATGATGCGGACCTTCTCCCCCGGGATGAGCGCCCGGGCGATCTCCCCGTAGACCCAGGGGATCGGTGTGAACCTTCCCGGCCAGTCACTTTTGTTATGCGGCCAGCCGATCCATGTGGCGTCATGTCGCTGCCACTCGGCCGGCATGCTGAATCCAAGGGCGGCGGGTGTCTCTGTGCGGGGGGCTATGGCGTGGTGCTCCAGGGGTCGTCGTTCAGGAATCGGCTCGTTATCCCGCCGTATGCATCGATGCGCCGGTCTCGAAGGAACGGCCAGTTGCGCCTGACATCTTCAATGCGGGCGGTGTCCACCTCGGCAAGAAGAATTTCCTCCTTCTCCGCCGATGCCTCGGCGAGAACGAGGCCCTGCGGATCGGCGATAAATGAGGAACCCCAGAACTCAATGCCCGGGGCGCCGTCAAACGGGATTTCATGGCCGATGCGGTTGACCGCGGCGACGTAGATGCCGTTTGCAACCGCATGCCCCCGCTGAACGGTCTTCCATGCATCGCGCTGGGCTGTGCCCTGCTCTGCCTTCTCCCGCGGATGCCATCCGATGGCTGTCGGGTAAAAGAGGACATCCGCCCCCTGCATCGCTGTGAGGCGCGCCCCTTCCGGGTACCATTGATCCCAACAGATGAGCGTACCGATCCTTCCCGCAGAGGTTGTGAACGCTTTGAAGCCGAGGTCGCCGGGAGAGAAGTAGTATTTCTCGTAGTAGGCCGGATCATCGGGAATATGCATCTTCCGGTAGAGACCAACGATCGTCCCGTCGGCATCGAGGATTGCCGCGCTGTTGTGATATACCCCCGCCCCCCGGCGTTCGAAAACAGGGGCGATGAGGACAACGCCGAGGGCTTTGGCCGCCCGCCCCAGCGCATCGGTCGTCGGGCCCGGTACGGGTTCGGCAAGATCGAAGAAGGCAGTGTCCTCATGCTGACAGAAGTAGCGGGTGCGGAAGAGCTCGGGGAGACAGATCACCTGTGCTCCCTGTCTCGCTGCGTCGCGGATCATCTCTTCCGCCCGGCGGAGGTTCTCATCCGGGCGTGGTCCGACGGACATCTGGATCAGTCCGACGGTGAATCGACGGGGAAGAGGGGCAGGGTTCACAGAGTCCGGTTTCTTTCGAATCGTGCGAGGCGGCGCGACGCTGCCGAATTTCCTGAGACAAAATATACCCTCACTGCTCCTGAAAATCAAGGGAGACGTCGCTTGACAATCGGACGATTTTCCGGTATGTTCACGCATGCAGTGGTCACGGCGGACCTATCTGACGATTCTCTTCGGGGCAACGGCCTGGTGCGGGATGCTGCTGGTTGCTCCGATCGCCGCTTCCTCCGGATCCCCGGCGCTTGCGGGCGTGTTCTACGATTTCTTCCGGCCGATCTGTCATCAGATCGACGTGCGTTCCCTCCATCTGTTTGGACTGCCACTGGCTGTCTGTTCCCGGTGCTCATCGATCTACGTCGGGTTCCTGGCCGGCACGCTGGCGTACCCGCTCATCAGGGATCTCCGTCGTCCCGTCATGCCCGGCCGTGCGTTCCTCGCGCTGATGCTCCTGCCCATGCTTCTGGACGTTGGGGCAGGCATGCTCGGTGTTGACGATCCCGGAAATGCGGGACGCATGGTCACCGGGGGATGGTTCGGACTCCTCATCCCGTTTCTCATTATCCCGGGGGCGATCGAAGGAGTCGCTCAACTGTCTGTCCATCGCTCCCCACCCTCGATCCAACCAGAGAAAGGACCCACCGATGCCTGAAAAGCCAAGCAAACTGATGCCGGCACTCTACGGCGGCATTATCATGGGGGCCATTTCCGGCATCCCCTTCCTCAATCTCGTGAACTGCCTCTGCTGTGCCGGGGTCATTCTCGGAGGGTTCATGGCGGTCTTCTTCTACAATAAGGATTTGAAGCCCGGAGACCCGCCGCTGACCAACAGTGACGGACTGCAGCTGGGTGCGCTGGCGGGAGTCTTTGGAGCGATCGTCGGGCTCGTGGTCATGGTGGTTATTCACTTTGCCCTAGGCGCGGCGACCAACGAAGCGACCAGCGGCATGATCACCGCGCTCTATGACAAACTCGGCATACTGGACAAGATGCCCCCCGAAGCCATCGAGCAGATGCAGGAAAGCATGAGATCCACGGCCCTCTCCCCGCTCACGATCATACCTGCGTTCTTCATCGATCCCCTCTTCGGACTCATCGGAGGAGTGATCGGGTATGCGGTATACAAGCCGAAGGGACCCGCCGGGCCGTCGCAACCCAAGGTGGTTGCCTGAAATGTGGCGCTCCCCCGTCCGACCGCCGCCCCGGATGTGATGTGAGGGAGAACAGGTCCGCAACCCCTCAGGGGGGCTCTGTTGCCCCCCTGAGGAGTCCTTTTTCATACCATACTTGCTTTTTCTCCCCTCATTCTCGTTCTTACCAGGCCCGGTACCCGACGCAGGTTGCTCTCCGGAATTCCCGAAAAACAGCTCGCTCGTCCCACATGGCTCCCCAGGCACAACCGGACACACCAGAATCTTCCGCCCAAGATGAAAACCGCCGGCTGAAGCGGGCGGTGGAAGAGCTCTCCATCCTCAACGATCTGGCCCGCGCGATCGGCGCGTCCGTCAATCTCCAGGACATCATGCGGACGATCGTCCATCGCTCCCTGCGCGCCATTCACGCAGAGCAGGGGGTGATCACACTTGTGGACCGCCGGGCCAACGACGCGATGAAGACGTATGTCCGCACCGCGGTCACCTCGCTGGACGTCCCCCAGTTCCATTTCAACCAGAGCCTCCTCGGGTGGATGCATCTCAACAAAAAGCCTCTCGCCATCACCGATCCCCAGCATGACGAACGATTTAAAGGGATCGAATGGGAAGAATCCATCCGGTCGCTCCTGTGTGTGCCGATGATGACGAAATCGACCCTCGTCGGCGTGCTGACCGCATACAACAAACGTGAAGGGACGGTCTTCACCGAGGAGGACCAGCGCCTGCTCGCGATCATTGCCGCCCAATCGGCCCAGATCGTGGAAAATGCACGTCTGTACGAAGAGGAGCAAGCCCTCCATCGCATGAAAGAAGAGGTGCGGCTCGCGGCGACGATCCAGCTGGATCTTCTGCCGAAGATCCCCCCTGTCGTGCCGGGGTACGATATCGAAGGGAGAAGCATCCCCGCGCAAATCGTCGGCGGCGACTATTTCGATTTCATTCCGATCGACGGGACGAGGCTGGCGGTCTGTCTGGCTGACGTCTCGGGCAAGGGTCTTCCCGCATCGCTCCTGATGGCCAACGTGCAGGCCACCTTGCGCGGCCAGACACTCTCCAGCCCGTCGGCCAGCCTGTGCGTCGCCCGCTCGAACAAGCTCCTCCACCTCAGCACCAGCACCGAAAAATTTGTGACGCTCTTCTATGGGCAGCTTGATCCGCAGAAGCACACGCTGACCTACTGCAACGCGGGGCAGGACAATCCGTTTCACTATTCGTCGGGCAAAGAGGTCGCCCGCCTGCGAACGGGGGGGATCGTGTTGAGCATCATGGAAGAGTTTCCGTTCCAGGAAGAGACGCTGCAGCTGGCCCCCGGCGACTGCATCGTGATGTACTCCGACGGTATCACCGAAGCGTTCAATCCCGACCTGACGCAGTTCGGCGAGGCACGCCTTGCGGAGGTGATCTCTTCCTGCCTGAGCTCATCTGCGTCTGATATCATTGACGCGATTATCATGGCGGTGCGAGCGCACGCAGGAAGCGCGCCGCAAGCGGATGATATGACGATCGTGGTCATCAAACGTCTTCAGACGAATGAATGACCGAGACGATGCGGCCGGCCCCCGGGTCGTCCGGGCAATGCGCGGACAGTTTGCGAGGGAGATGACATCCCTCGATGATGTGTTCGAATTCCTTACGCGCTTCTCGGAGGCCGAACGGGTGGATCCCTCCGCCTCGTACGTTCTCAACCTGGCCGTGGAGGAGTTCTTCACGAACATGATCAAATACGGGGGTGAACCCGCTCAGAACATCGTGGTGGAAGCGATGCGCGCGGGGAAGATCGTGACGGTGCGTGTGGAAGGGAAGACACCGGAGGCGTTTGACGTCACCCGTCCGACGCAGACCCAGTTTGACATGCCCGCGATGGAACGAAAACCCGGCGGGCTGGGGATTCACATCGCAAAAGAGATGCTTGACGGACTGCGGTACGATTACGTCGACGGCATCAGCCGCATCACCCTGATCAAAAACCTGGAGAAGTAGCCTCATGTTCACTATTGCCGTCAACGACGCGGGCGTGATCGAGATGTCGGGGAGATTTGATGCATCACAGACCGACCGCGCGCGCGAAGTCCTCCTCCAGCTGAATGACTCCGCCGTCGTCGACTTTGCGAAACTCGACTATATATCCAGTGCCGGGCTCGGGCTGCTCCTGGCCACAGAACAGCGGCTCAACAAGTCGGGGAAGAGCATGACGCTCGTCCACATGAACAGCATGATCCGGGATGTTTTTAAAATTGCCCGTTTCGACCTTATTTTCAAGATCGTGGAAGCTCCGAAGTGAGCCGGGGAGGGAAAACGACCAACTTTTCTGAGTGTCGACGGTATTTATGACAGAGCGCACCGATGAAGAGATTGTCCGGCACTGCCGGGCGGGGGACCACGGGGCCTTCGACCAGCTTGTGACGCGCCATCAGAAGACAATCTTCAACATGGCTCTCCGGATGGTGCGCGACCCGGACGATGCGGCAGATGTCACCCAGTCGGTGTTCGTCAAGGTGTACGAGAATCTGGACGGCTTCAACGAGCGGTACAAGTTCTTCAGCTGGCTGTACAAGATCGCGGTGCATGAATCCCTCAACATGCTCCAACACAAGAAACGGTTTGAAGGCCTCACCGGCGTCGAGATCGGAGAGGAAGCCGAAGAGGGGAAGGACGACGCCTCGGTTGAGCAGGAGAGAAGGATTCAGGACGGGCTGATGATGCTGAAGGTGGAGCACCGGACCGTCGTCGTTTTGAAGCACATGCAGGGACTTTCGTATGAGGAGATCGGCCGGATTCTCGATCTCCCGGAAAAGACAGTGAAGTCGCGCTTGTTTACCGCGCGTCAGGTGTTGAAGGAGTTCTTGACAAAGAAAGGTCAGTCATGATCGAGCCAAAATTGCGCCAGCTGATTAACAGGGATGTCGACGGGGAGCTCTCCGATAAGGAGCGGGCCCGTCTGAGAGAGTCTCTGCGCCGCAACGGGCCGGCCCGCCGCCTGCACAGCGAACTCCTGGCGTTGAATTCCGCGCTGGCGTCCCTTCCGGCGGCCGAACCTCCGGTCCATCTTGCCAACAGAATTCGCGCCGCAGTCCACGCGGGCGACCCTCTCGTCGTTCCGGCGCATCGCAGGTGGCACCACGCAATCCTCGATTATTTGCCAATACTCTACCACCCACACCGTTCGCAGGAGGAGGAAGCCATGGAGCAGGATAAGGAAGGGCCATCGAAATCGCCCAAGCGCTCAATGCTGGTCGGCGCCGCGGTTCTGGCAATATGTGTGGTCGTCTATTTTGCCTACTATTTCCCGGCTCCTCTCGATGACGTCAGCGGGACGATCGGTGCGGCGAAAAAATACCGGTCCGAGCAGATTTCGGACAAGGACGTGAAGCTCGCGGAGCAGGGAAGCGCTACGGCCACCGCGGTCAAGGACCCGGCGGACGAGAACGCAGCGATGGAACTGCGGAGCACGGCGTCCGCCCTCGGGAGGACGGCACGGGAGCTGAGTGCGAAGGTGGGATTTGACCGTGCTGCGGCGGACAACCTGGCCCGGGCGGCCGCGGAGCTCGGCAAGACGGCACAGTCGTTGCTCGATCGCCAGACATCAATGGAGAAATCGGCGGTGGCCGACATGCAGAGCCAGGCGGCCGCTCTTGAAAAGAGTGCGTCGGCGGCGCTCGGCCGGACCGTCAGCCGCTCTGCAGCCGCTGACCTGGAACGCAACGCAGCGTCCCTGGAGCGGACGGCGATGGCGGCCCAGCCGGCGTTCGATCGGACAGCGGCCGCGGAATTTTCGCGGACGGCTCTGTCGCTGGAGCGGGCCGCAAAAGAACTCGAAGCGCGTCAGGGCTTTGACCGCGCCGCGTCCGCTGACCTGCAGCGGACCTCCGCCGCGCTCGACAGAACGGCACAGGCGCTCAGCCGAGGCAGCAGCATCGATCGTGCGGCGGTGGCGGAGCTGATGCAACAGGCGCGGAACCTCGACCGTGTTGCATCGACCATGCTCGAAGCGAAGGGCGCTCTCCAGCGCGCCGCCGTCTCGGAACTCGGCCAGCGGGCACAGGAGTTTCAGAAACAGGCGTCAGGGCTCGAACGGACGATGAGCACAGCCCTGGAGCAGAAAGCATCCAGCGACCAGTAACCCGTTCCAGGAATCCGATCGTCGGGGACGCGGCGTCGTGCCGCGTCCCCCTTCTGTTGGTATCACCCCCGGAGATAGATCCCCATGCAGTGGGAGGAGAGACGCAGCGCTCTGATCATCTGCGTGAGCGCCGTCCTGTGCGCTCACCCGTCCCCTGTCGCCGCCCAGCCCTTTGTCCGTGAGACCGGTAACCTCCGGATGGTCTATCTGGATATGGCGCATTCCTACCTTATCCCCCACGCGGCCGCAAGTTTCGAAAATTCCCTCCGCTTTCACCGATCGCTGTTTAACTATACCCCCACGGAGAAGGTGACCGTGCTGATGCATGACTTCAATGACTACGGCACCGGTGGAACGAACACGATCCCCTGGAATTACATCAGCATCGGTATCGAACCCTATGACTACGTGTATGAGACTGCGCCGACCAACGAGCGGATGAACTGGGTGATGAACCACGAGCTCGTGCACGTGCTCGCGACCGACAAGGCGGCAGGGGTCGATATTCTGTTCCGCTCTCTCTTCTGCGGCAAGGTCGCCCCCGTCGCCGACAACCCCCTCTCGATGCTCTACAGCGCTTTGACCAGCCCCCGGTGGTATTCCCCCCGCTGGTTTCATGAGGGGATCGCGGTGTTCCTCGAAACATGGATGGCCGGCGGGATCGGGCGCGCGCTGGGGTCCTACGACGAGATGGTCTTCCGGACGATGGTTGCCGACAGCAGTTACTTCTACGATGACGTGGGTCTTGAGTCGGAAGGAACCACGATCGATTTTCAGATCGGGGCGAACTCCTACCTCTACGGGACCCGCTTCGTCAGCTATCTCGCATACCACGAGGGACCTGAGAAGCTGCTCGCATGGTTCAACCGTACGCCGGAGAGCAGGCGCTACTACGCGTCCCAGTTCGAGGAGGTCTACGGCCGTGCGCTCGGCGACGAGTGGGACCGGTGGATCGCCTGGGAACACCGATGGCAGAAGGCGAATCTCGACTCCGTCCGCCGGTTCCCCGTCACGCCCACGCGAGCCGTTACGCGGGAAGCCCTCGGCTCGGTCTCGCGGGCCTTCCTGAATCCCGCACGTCACGAGCTCTATGCCGCGATGAACCTCCCCGGACAACTCGCCTCGATCGCCAGGATCGACCTGAACACCGGCACCATCCGGAGGATGTGCGACGTCGTTTCCCCGGCTCTCTACTACGTGTGCTCGCTTGCCTACGACGAGTCCTCGGGGACGCTGTTCTATACGACCCATAACAGCTCCTCGTGGCGCGACCTCTGCCGCGTTGATGTGGTGAGTGGGAAAAGCCAGGAACTGATCAAGGGGGGGCGGATCGGTGATCTCGCGTTCAACCGGGCGGACTCCTCGCTCTGGGGGGTGCAGCATCACAACGGCTACTCCACCCTTGTGCGGATTCCACCCCCCTATACCCTCTGGAACGACCTCCTCCCTATTGCCTACGGGAAGGACCTCTATGACATCGACATCTCACCCGACGGCCGTTTCCTCGTTGCCGCCATGGTTGAGATCAATGGCCGCCAGCGATTGATCGGGATGAAGACCGACAGCCTTCTTGCCGGGCTGACTGGCTATGAGGTGCTCTACGAATTTGAGAACAACTCTCCGATGAATTTTGTTTTTTCGGATGACGGCCGCTTTCTGTACGGAACCACCTACTACACCGGCGTGTCCAATGTCGTCCGGTTCGACCTTGGGACAAGGAAAATGGAATGGGTCTCCAACGTCGAGACGGGTCTCTTCCGCCCTCTCCCTCTTTCCTCCGACTCGCTCATCGCATTCCGCTACACGGGTAAAGGATTTCTCCCGGTGGTCATGCCGGTGAGTGTGCGTGAGGATATCAGCCCGATTACATACCTGGGCCAGGCGGTCGTCGAAAAATATCCGACTCTCACGCAGTGGAAGTTACCCCCTCCTTCCGCCATCAACATCGATTCGATGACCATCGCCTCAGGGGACTACTCCCCCCTGGGAAACCTCCGGCTGGCATCCATCTACCCTGTGGTGGAGGGGTACAAGGTGTACACCGCCGTCGGCCTGCGCCTGAATTTCCAGGATGCGATCATGATCGCCGGCTCCCATATCACGGCGTCGTACACACCCTCGGCAGGTATCCCCCCGGAGGAGAGATTTCACGGAACGGCCGAGCTCAGGTGGTGGCAATGGCAGCTGTCCGCATCGTACAACGGGGCCGATTTCTATGACCTCTTTGGTCCCACACGGACGAGCCGCAAGGGGTTCGCGGGGGGGGTGAAGTACGGGGACTTTCTTCTCTTTGAGCGGCCGAGAACGCTTGCGTACGATCTTTCGGTCAATCTGTACGCCGGACTGGACCGCCTTCCCGACTACCAGAACGTGGCGACGTCGGTCGACCGCTTCATGACATTCGACGGCAGGCTCTCCTACGCGAACACCCGCCGCTCGCTCGGGGCGGTCGACGTCGAGTCGGGAGTGACCGCCTCCCTGAACAGCCTGAACTCGCTTGTATACTCGGAGCTCATCCCGCGGATCTATGGGACCATGGACCTCGGTCTTGCACTTCCCCTGGATCATTCCTCGGTCTGGCTTCGGACCGCGGCCGGCTGGGGGGGGAAAGACGATACCTTCGGAGGGTTCTTCTTCGGAGGGTTCGGGAACAACTGGGTCGACTACAGGGAACCGAAGCGTTATCGTGCGTATTACAGTTTCCCCGGGGCGGAGCTCAACAGCATCGGCGGAACACGGTTTGTGAAGCTGACGGGTGAGTGGAGCGCTCCGCCGGTCCGCTTCCGCGAGTTCGGCCTCCCGGCATTTTACTGCACCTGGGCAAGGATGGCCCTCTTCTCGTCGGTGATCAGAATAAATCCCGACCTCCCCCACGACTTCACCGATGCGGTCAGCGTCGGCGGACAGGTCGACTTCAAGCTGGTGATCTTCTCTCACCTGGACTCGATGCTCTCCTTCGGCTATGCCACTGCCGCCACGAAAGACGGTCGGATGACGCATGAGCTAATGATATCACTGAAGCTTCTCTAGCTCATCTCTTTGCTTTCTCCACTTCTTTTTCTACATTCGTTCCCCGGCATTCTCGCCGGCGGTGGCGTGTCCCCTATCCCGGCCTGCATCACGATGGAATTTCTTCTCGGTCTGCTTCCTGTTTGCGCCTTTCTCGCGGCGTTGTTTCTGCTGGACAGTTACAAACTCGTTCCCCCCACCTCGCTCCTGGTCTCGCTCGCCGCAGGCTGCGGTGCGGCGCTGGTGACCTACCCGGTCAATCTCTTCCTGATGCGCGCCACCGGGCTTGAATTCACGGCCTTCTCCCGCTACATCGCTCCGCTGAGCGAAGAGGCGCTCAAGTCGGCTTTCCTCATCTACCTCCTCCTCAGCCGGCGAACGGGGTTTCTCGTCGACACCGCGATTCACGGCTTTGCCATTGGCGCCGGTTTCGCTCTCATCGAGAACATCGCATATTTCATTGCGCTCGAGCCGGCAACGGTTCTTCTCTGGCTCGTCCGCGGGTTCGGAACCGCGATGATGCACGGCGCGGTCACGGCGATCGCCGGGATCATCGCCAAGGTCGTTGCTGACCGCGCCCCGTCGTGGGGGTGGACCGCCGTGCTTCCGGGGGTGGCCTTGGCGGCGATCCTGCATTCCTCCTTCAACCATTTCTTCCTCCCCGCGGTGGCCTCCACGCTCCTCATTGTGCTCGCGTTTCCGCTCCTGATGACTGCTGTCTTCCGGCGGAGCGGACAGGCGACCCGACGGTGGCTCGGGGTGGGGTTTGACACGGACCGCGACCTCCTCGAAATGATCACCAGCGGCCGGCTCGGGGAAACGCGCATCGGAACCTATCTCCTTTCGCTGGAATCGCGTTTTCGCGGCGAGGTGCTGGCCGACATGCTCTGCATCCTGAGGCTTCACCTTGAGCTTTCGATTGCGGCGAAAGGCCTTCTTCTGATGCGCGAGGCCGGGTTCGATGTCCCTCCCGATCCCGAATGGAAAGAGAAGTTCGCCGAAACGGCGTACCTCGAAAGAAATATCGGCAGGACCGGCATGCTCGCGGTTCTTCCGTTCCTTCATACCGGCAGGGGACAACTGCGCGAAATCATGAGAGTCTGATTATCTCCTTGAAGTTCTGTGCGCAATTCCCGTCTTTTCAATAACAAGAAGACCAGAGGCCGGATGAAGCGACTGTTCATCATGACGATCCTTGCGTGCGCCTCGGCGATGGCCGGCGACGGACGGTTGTCCGTCCCCTCCACGCACTTCACACTCTCCAACGGGCTCGATGTGATCCTGCATGAAGACCACACGCTTCCGATGATCGCCGTCAACATCTGGTACCACGCGGGGTCCGCACGGGAGAAGAAGGGACGGACCGGCCTCGCACATTTGTTCGAGCATATCATGTTCAAGGGCTCGAAAGATGTGCCGGAGGGAAAATTCGAAGAATGGCTCGAGGCGGCGGGGGGAGACAACAACGGCTCGACGACGCAGGACCGGACGAACTACTATGAAGACATTCCGAGCAACGCACTGGAGCTTCCTCTTTTCCTTGAATCGGACCGGATGGGATTCCTCGTCGACGCGATGTCTCCCGAGAAAGTCGACGGCCAGCGCGACGTCGTGAAGAACGAACGGCGTGAGGACTACGAGAACCAGCCCTACGGGCTCGCCCCGATCATGATCGGCGAAAACCTCTATCCGGATGACCATCCCTACCGCTGGCCGGTGATCGGATCGATGGAGGACCTTTCTTCGGCCAGCTATGACGACGTCGTGGACTTCTTCAAGAGATACTATGTCCCCGCCAATGCGAGCCTGGTCATTGCAGGCGACATTGATCCCGTGAAGGCGAAACAGCTCGTGGAGCACTGGTTCAGCGATGTACCCGCGGGTGCGCCCGTCCCCCCGCAGCCGGTTCCCGTTGCCTTTCTGTCCGAGGAAAAGCGGCTCGTGCTCGAGGACAAGGTCCAGATTCCGCGCCTGTATATCGCGTGGCATACACCGGCCCAGTTCGCACCCGGCGATGCCGAACTCGATCTCCTGGCGTATATTCTCGCGGGAGACAAGAACTCGCGACTTTATAAGCGGCTTGTCTATGACCTGGAGATCGCCCAGGACGTCACAGCGGGTCAGGCCTCCCGGAAACTCGGATCTGTCTTCCAGGTTGTCGTGACCGCCCGGCCCGGGTACGGCCTGACTGAAATCGAAGCCGTGGTTCAGGAGGAGATCAACAGGATTAGAAGCGAACCCCCGTCCCAGCGCGAGCTCGACCGGGCTGTGAACAAGTACGAGGCTTCATTCCTCGACCGCCTGGATGACCTCGGTGAAAAGGCAGACCTCCTGAATGAGTACTTTTCCTTGACCGGTAACCCCGACTACTTCAACGAAGACCTCGCCCGCTACAAAGCACTTGATCCTCAGGGGATCCGGTCGGTGGCGTCGACCTATCTGCGCGACAACGGCCGCGTGGTCCTCAGCGTCGTTCCCGGGGGAAGACGGGAGCTCTCAGCCGGAAAGGAGAACCGGCGATGAGCGCATGGCGCGAGCGGATGATGATGACCGAAAGGAATATCGCCGGATGCGTTCTGCTCGTCGCGTTGCTCGTCCCCCCGTCGGGATTCGTATCTGCGCAGCCGGACCGGAGCGGGCCGCCGCCGCCGGGACCGCCGCCGTCATTGAAGCTCCCGAGGCTGCAGCACCTGAAACTGGCGAACGGTATGTCCGTGGTGCTCCTCGAGAAGCACGACGTTCCCCTCGTGCAGATCAACCTCGTTGTGAAAGCAGGGGCTGTGATGGATCCCCCCGGGAAATCCGGCCTGGCGAGCATGACAGCGGCGATGTTGACCGAAGGGGCGGGAGGACGCAACGCACTCGAGTTGGCCGACGCGATTGACTTTCTTGGAGCGGAGATCAGCGCGGAGGCGGGGATGCACACCACCGGGATCGAACTCCGCACACCGCTGGCAAGACTCGACTCCGCGATAGCCCTTCTGGGCGACGTCGCCCGGCGACCGATGTTCCCGGCCTCCGAGCTCGATCGCACCAGGAAGGAACGGCTGACCGACCTCGTGCAGTGGCGGGACGATCCGGAGAAGCTTGCGTGGCTTGTCTTCGACGGGACTCTCTATGGTCCTTCGCATCCCTACGGCGTGCCGTCCACGGGGAAGGAGGCATCGCTGCGGTCGTTTACGACGGGCGACATCAGGAAATTCTACAAAGCGTATTTCGTACCCGGCAATACGACGGTGATCGTCGTCGGCGACGTGACCTCATCGGCCCTGCTGCCGAAGCTTGAAAAGACGTTCGGCGGATGGAGGGGGGGAGGGAAATCGCCGGCGGGGCCGGTTCTCCCGCCGGTGGGTCAGGTCAAGGGAAAAACGATGGTCCTGGTCGACAGGCCCGGTGCGGCCCAGTCGGTGATCATGATCGGTCGGGTGGGAGCCCCGAGAGTGACCGACGATTACTACGCGATCGTGGTCATGAACACGATCCTGGGGGGGTCGTTCGCCTCCCGTCTGAATCAGAATCTTCGCGAGAAGCACGGGTACACCTACGGTGCAGAGTCCGCCTTCCTCTTTCGCCCGCTTCCCGGACCCTTCGTTGCTGTTGCCTCGGTGCAGACCGCGGTGACCGACAAGGCTCTCGGCGAGTTCATGAACGAGCTCAGACGGATTCTCGTCGACGTTCCGGATGCCGATCTCGAGCGGGCGAAGAATTACGTCGCGCTCACATTCCCGGGCCGATTCCAGTCTGTGGGCAGGATCGCGCGGCAACTGGAAGACCTTGTGATCTACGACCTCCCGGACGATTATTTCAGCGGATACACCGGCAGGATCATGTCGGTGACGAAGGGGGAGGTTCTCCGTGCGGCGCATAAATACATCAACGTCGACAACCTTGCGTTCATTGTGGTGGGGGACAGCAAGGAGATAGGGGAGGGGGTCACGGCGCTGGACCTGGCGCCCCCCACATTTCTCTCCGTGGAGGACGTCCTCGGTCCCGCCCCCGCCATCAACGGGGCGAAGTAACGGCGTGGCGCCCGGCCCTCTGGTCGCGCTCGAGCGCGAGGTGATCGCCTGCCGGCGCTGTCCGCGGCTGGTCCGCTGGCGGGAGAAGGTCGCACGTGAGAAGGTACGCCGCTTCGCGGGGGAGGAATACTGGGGGAAGCCGCTTCCCGGTTTCGGCGATCCGGGCGCCCGCCTCCTGCTGGTCGGCCTCGCCCCCGCAGCACACGGCGGGAACCGGACCGGGCGCATGTTCACGGGGGATGAGAGCGGCAACTGGCTCTTTCGTGCTCTGCACCGGGGCGGGTTTGCAAGTCAAGCGCAATCGACCGGACGTGACGACGGCCTTGTCCTTTCTGGTTGCTACATCACGGCGGCGTGCCGGTGTGCTCCCCCCCTGAACAAACTCCTGGCCGCCGAAACGGCCGCCTGCCGGCCGTTTCTTCTGCGCGAGATTGAACTCCTGAGGGAAGTCCGGGTTGTCGTCGGTCTCGGACGGGTGGGCTTTGAGGCAGCCCTGGCCGCCTACCGCGATCTCGGGCGCATCGCCTTCAAGAAGAAACCCGCCTTCGGTCACTGCATCCGGCATGATTTCGAGACCATGACACTTATCGCTTCGTTTCACCCGAGTCAGCAGAACACGTTTACCGGCAGGCTCACCCGGGTGATGTTCGACCGGATCTTTCGTGAGGCGCGCAGAGCACTTCGGGAGAGACATGGGAACTAACAGCCGCCCGGGACCGGCGTCCGCCGCGGATATCCTCAAAGAGGAATGACAATGGGTAGACTCGCTCTGGTTCTCTCGGGGGGCGGGGCGCGGGGCGCATTTCAGGCGGGCGCGCTGATCGAGCTGCTGGCGTACTTCGAAAGGACAGGGAAACGCATCAACATCCTCTCCGGCACGTCCGTCGGTGCCCTCAACGGCATGAGCATCGCACAGGCGGCTGACCTTCGCGCGGCCCGCGAGGAAATCGAGAAGCAATGGAAAAGATTGACCAATCCCGACATCTATCAGATCAGGGGCTGGGAGATCTTCGGCCTGATCCTGAAGTTCGCGACCACCCGCATGGACCGGTGGCCGCTGGTCAAGGGCGTGGACTCGCTCTTCGACAACACCCCGCTGTACAACAAATATGTGGTGGGATACTTCCGCCACGATCTGGTGAAGGCACGAAGGACGGTCGATGAGTTCTTCGTCAGCCTCAGCTCATTGAATACCGGGGCCGCCTATATGAAGTCGATCACCGGCGAACCCGACACGGCCAAAGCCATGGAGTACATCATGGCCTCCACGATCACGACCGTTGCCTATCCACCGGTCAAAACGATCGTCGATGACCCGCTGATCCCTCCAGGTCTTCGCGATGTGCAGCAATGGTACGCCGACGGGGGGATCTCGAACAAGACCCCGTTGAAGAGCGTCCTGGGAGTCGGCGGGGTGAGCGAGCTCTACGTTGTCAACACGTATCCGTCTTATCCCAACAGGAGCGAACCCAGCCTCCGGGCGACTTTCCCGAATGTCTTCGCGATCCTGATGCGAACGGCGCTCGAGCTCTTGCCGAACCTCTACTTTCTGCGCGACATGGAGGTCGTGAAGGACGTGAACAACGATCTTGCGGCCTGGGAGCGGCTGACGGGCGATGCGCTCGAGGCGGCCCCCGACGAGGGCACCCGCGCCCGGCTTGCGAAAGTCTTCCGGTCGGCGGAGGACCGCTTTTCGTTCAAGAAGGGGAACAAACAGATCATCGACCCGGTGATCATCGCCCCGGATGAAGAACTGCCGGTTCAGGACACGGAGTTTGTCCAGCCGAAGCTGGGCGAGACCCTGGAGATGGGGAGGGAGAAGGCGAGACGGGTGCTGGCGGGTATCGGTCATCATGACACATGAAAGTGGAATTCAACCTATGGACATTGCATCGATCATACGCGGACTCATCGGACTCGTGCTGGTCACGGGTCTTGCTGTTGTCTTCTCCTCCGACCGCCGTTCCATCAACTGGAGGCTCGTCGCCGTCGGCTTCGTCCTCCAGTTCTTCTTCGCTTTTCTCGTCCTGACGACGGAGGCCGGCCGCGATCTCTTCAGCGCGCTGGGGACCGCGTTCGTCTTCCTCTTCAGCTTCGTCACCGAAGGAGCCACATTCGTTTTCGGAAATCTTGCCAGCGGACCCGGAGCCAGGGACAGCCTGGGATTCTTCTTCGCGTTCCAGGTCCTGCCGACGATCATCTTCTTCGCCTCGTTCATGGCGGTCCTCTACCACCTCGGTATCATGCAGCGTGTTGTCCAGGGGATGGCCTGGGTGATGCTGCGCCTGTTGCGCACGAGCGGTGCGGAGTCGCTGTGCGTGGCCGCCAATACGTTTATCGGTCAGACCGAAGCCCCGCTGGTCATCCGCCCTTACATTGCGACGCTCACGGAATCAGAATTGTTGACGATCATGACGGGAGGAATGGCGCACATCTCCGGAGGTGTGATGGCGGCGTATGTGGCGATGCTGGGCGCCGCCTATGCGGGCATGCACGCCATCGCGCCGAACGCCGGCCAGGTATACTTCGCCGGTCATCTTCTTGCGGCCTGCATCATGGCCGCCCCTGCGACGGTGATCGTCGCCAAGATCCTGCGGCCGGAAAAAGGGGATCCCGTCACGCTGGGCACCGTGCGTCTGTCGATCGAAAAACAGCATGCCAACGTCATCGAAGCCGCCGCCTCCGGTGCCGCCGACGGCCTCCGGCTCGCGCTGAATGTCGCAGGGATGCTCCTGGCGTTCATCGCCATCATCGCCCTCCTGAACGCGCTCCTCCGTGGTGCCGGGAACGTGTCCGGGTTAAATGCCGTATGCCAGGTGCAGTTTGGCAAACCCCTCTCCCTGGAACTTCTGTTCGGGCTCGTCTTCCAGTTTGTGGCGTACGGGATCGGCGTGCCGTGGGGCGACGCACTCAATGTCGGGAGCCTGATGGGGATCAAGCTCGTGGTGAACGAATTCGTGGGTTATCTGCGGCTTGCGGACGCGATCACGGCCCATCAGTTGTCGGAGAAGTCGATCGTTATCGCGACCTATGCTCTTTGCGGGTTTGCGAACTTCTCTTCAATCGCGATCCAGATCGGCGGCATCAGTCCGCTCGCCGAGAACCGGCGTGGCGATATTGCGCGGCTCGGCCTGAAAGCGGTGCTCGGAGGGACGATCGCGACCTGGATGACCGCATGCATCGCGGGGCTTTTTGTTCGCTGAGATATGAACGACCGTCTCCCCGCCGTCCGACGGGATCTAGGGGTGTGACACGCCTGGGCGGTGCGTTGCGGGAATTCAGCCTCATCCCAGACGGATCCGGAATGTCGTCCCGACCCCCGGGGTGCTCCCCTTGACGAACAGCCTCCCCTTGTGGTTGTCCTCGATGATCCTCTTGGAGAGGCTCAGGCCCAGCCCCCATCCCCTCTTCTTCGTGCTGTAGCCCGGACGGAACACGTCTTTGTGGAACTTCGCGTCGATGCCCTTGCCGGTATCGGTGACGTCGATCGTTGTCTTCCCCCGCGCCTGCGTCAGGTGGAAGACGATCCTACCGGCCGATCCCTCGATGGCATCAAGCGCGTTCTTCATCAGGTTTTCAATGACCCATTCGAACAATTCGCGGTTGATCATCGCGCGGAATTCTCCGGGCGTCTCGATCAGAAGGTCCACCTTTTTGCCCGACCTGGGGATGCGTTTCGCGATGTAGGAGATCACTTCCTGGATCACGGCGGCGACGTCCTCCTCCTTCAGATCCGGCCGCGATCCGATCTTGGAAAAGCGTGCGGCCACCTTATTCAGCCGTGCGATGTCCTGTTCCATTTCCTCCAGACTCTCCACCAGCGCGGGGGTACCGGCGCCGTCGAGCCTCGCCCGCTCCAGCCAGCCGATGATGCTTGAGAGGGGGGTCCCCAGCTGGTGCGCTGTCTCCTTGGCCATCCCCACCCAGATGCTGCTCTGTTCGGTCCGCTTGATGTAGCTGAATCCGACATAGGCGACGAGAATGAACACGGCCGCCAGGATGATCTCGAGGATCGGCAGCCAGCGGAGCTGGCCGATCAGATCAGACTCTCCGTAATGCACGTAGTTCAGGACGAGCGTATCGTTCAGCGCGATCTTGATCGGCCGGTTCCGGCTGTCCATGGCCGGGACCAGCGGCCGAAGGGATTCGCGCTGCTGCTCGATCGTCAGCGAAGTGTCGACCTCCACATTTTTCCAATAGAGAGGATTGTTGCCGGCGTCGGTGAGGATGACGGGGAAGTCGATTGTCCGGATCACCTCATCGAAGAGGAAGCTGTAGTCGCCGGTGGCGGACCGTTCGCTCGTCATATAGTCGTACGACTTGGCGTAGAGGTCGACCACCTGCCGCTCCCGGGTGAGCAGCTGGTTGGTGATCCGTTGCGAATAGACGAGCATCGCCAGAACGAAGACGGAGGCGAACACCAGCAACACGATCTTGAAATTGCCGGCCTGACCCACCGGAAGGAGTGTGATCGGGCGTTTCATAGGGGGGGCGCCTCAGGAGACCCTGACGGTCTGGTCCCGGCGGGGACCGACGGAGACGAGCCAGATCGTCGTTCCGCTGAGCCGGGCGAGCGCGTCCAGGTAACTCCTTGCCGGGAGTGGCAGGTCGCCGTAGGCGGTGACGGCGGAGATGGGCTGCTTCCATCCGGGAAAGGATTCGTAGACGGGGGTGATCCGCTCGAGCGTTGTCAGATCGGTGGGGAACGATTTCAGCCGCCTGCCGTTCACCTCGTACGCCACGCACATCTTGATCTCGTCGAAGGCGTCAAGGACATCCAGCTTGGTAACTGCGATCCGTCCGATGCCGTTGATCATTGCCGAGTATTTGAGCGCGACCGCGTCAAACCAGCCGCACCGTCGCGGGCGCCCCGTGGTCGCCCCGAACTCGTGCCCGGTTGTCCGCAGCCGCTCGCCGGTTGCCTCGGCGAGCTCGGTGGGGAAGGGGCCGTTGCCGACCCGTGTACAGTAGGCCTTCACGATGCCGACGATGTCGTCCACCGCCGTAGGCGGGACGCCGAGTCCTGTGCACGCGCCCCCCGAGGTGGGGTTGGAGGATGTCACGTACGGGTAGGTGCCATGGTCGACGTCGAGCAGAGCCCCCTGAGCACCCTCAGCGATGATCCGCTTCCCTTCGCCGAGCGCCCTGTTCAGATAGAGCGCCGTGTCGGTCACGTACTCATCGATCTGCTGGTCGAATTGCCGGTACTCGGCGATGATCGCGTCGACGTCGATTCTCCTCTCGCCGTAGACCTTTGTAAGGATCTGGTTCTTCTCCTCGAGGTTTGCGGTGATCTTGCGTGCAAGGACGTCGCGGTCGAGGAGGTCGACGATCCTTATCCCGTTCCGCATCGCCTTGTCGATGTACGCCGGGCCGATACCCCGCCCCGTGGTGCCGATCTTGCTCGCGGTCTGTTCCCGGACGGCGTCGAGCTGTTTATGGTAGGGCATGATGAGGTGGGCGTTATGGCTGATCAGGAGACGCCCGGTGATGGTCACGCCCGCCTCCTCGAGCTGCCTGATCTCACCCATCAGGGCGGTCGGATCGATGACCACGCCGTTGCCGATGACGCAGATGATCCGCTCACGGAACATCCCCGAGGGGAGCAGGTGCAGGACGTACTGTCTGTCGCCGATGCAGACCGTATGGCCGGCATTCGCGCCTCCCTGGTAACGGGCGACGATGTCGGCGTGCTCGGCGAGCATATCGACGATCTTTCCTTTTCCCTCGTCGCCCCACTGGGCGCCGACGACAATCTGGACCGGCATGACGGATGGACCCTGCTGTGAGCGTTCGGCGCGGGGACAAAAAAACCCGGCCTTTCATCTCGAAAGGTCGGGGAAACCTCAAACAGAAGCAATCACTTTTTGAAGGCAGCCGCGGCGGCGCTCACGCTCGGGTAGGTTTCGAACACGCTTCCGAGCTTGGTGATCCTGATGAGCGCGAGGATCTTCTCGGACGCTCCGGCGATCTTCAGAGCTCCGCCGGCGTTCTTCAGCGTGGTCGCTCCGCCGATGAGCAGGCCGAGCCCCGAACTGTTGATGAACTGGACGCCGGCCAGGTCCAGCACCACGCGTGTCTTCCCGTTGTCAACCAGCTCGTGCAGCGCGCTGTTGAGCGCGCTGGCATCGGGCCCTCCCATGAGATTCCCCTCGAGGGCAATGACGGTCGCGTCCCCCGCGG
>Ga0315276_10001238_pt1 | contig 22815 bp, 23 predicted proteins | sample YL17G05_0_MG_FD_204542 | JGI IMG/M metagenome (GOLD analysis project Ga0315276, IMG submission 204542) | Sediment microbial communities from Yellowstone Lake, YNP, Wyoming, USA - YL17G05_0 | ecosystem: Environmental > Aquatic > Freshwater > Lake > Sediment | place: USA: Wyoming | collected... | reverse complement strand
TTATAGCGATTCACAATTTATTATATTTTGTGATCACCTACAATAGTATACCTAAAATATCTAAAGTCAATACATTTATCCACAACTTCCTTTTTTTATAAATCTATAAAGAGAAATGGAAAAATACCAAAAGAGAACACCTTTTAAAAAGGTGTTCTTTTAATTTCATACATTTTTATTTTACCCCCAAACTTTTAAATATTAAAACATTTTCATATTTTTTCATTTCTTATCAGATCCGTCTATTGAATTTCGGGTTCGTATGTTCAGCTCTTGTTTTTGATTCGTTTATAATTACTATTTAAAATAATTATTAACAGCGTCTTCAAACTGTTCAATAAATGTCTGCTTAAAATAAAAAATATTATTTATTTCATAAAATAATATAACGGCCTTTTTATATTCCTCAATATCTACAATTCTATAGGAAAGCGGTATCGAGTTATATGCCAACAAAATAGCATTTGAAAGCATACGAGCGGTTCTTTTATTTCCATCCTCAAAAATTTGAATATAAGAGATAAGAATCAACACTAAAAAAGCTTTTTCAAAAATAGATTCTTTTTTATTAATTAAACCTACCATTTCTTGAGCCACTTCTTTAATCTGATGGCTATTATCCAATGGTTTATATTTTGTACCAGTAATCCCAATTGCTCCATTTCTGATATTTTTTGAAATTCCTATTTTTTTAGTCAAAACAGAGTGGATGTATTCAATATCAGAATAATTTAGTTTTCTAAATCTCCCTTTGTTTTGAATGGCTTCATTAAAAGCGTCTTTATGGTTAAGAATCATCTGGGTTTCTTCTTTGGTTTTTCCTTTTCCAATGACATTGTTTTTAATCAAGGCTTCGGTGCCTAGCAGCGAATAAGTGTTTCCTTCTATTGCTGAAGACTTCCAAGAAAATTCAATCATTATCCTTTCAAATTCTTTATTAATAAGGGTCTGGCTATCATACTTTGAGAAATTCTTGATAAAATCTCTTTGTAAATTTTCTAGTTTTTCTTTTTCCTCTACTGTAAAAATATCATTTTCCAAAATAGTCAAAATTTCAAAGTTAAAACTTTTTTTCACTTCTCTTTTTAAATACGGGGTTTCAAAATATTCTTTAATGTTAATTGGCAAAGATATTTTATTTATGCCCGTAATGGAATAAACCGTACCCCTGCCAGAACCTGTTTTCAAAACAAATCCCTGTTGTTGTAAATAATTCAAATCTCTTTGCAAGGTCGTCCTCTCTATCGACTCTCCAAGAAAATCTAAAATCTCAGAATTAGATGCCTTATCTTTGCTTTGTATAAAATCGATTATTTTTTGTTGTCTTTCTCGTTGTTTATTCATAGTTTTGACTATAACACATAATTGCTGCATTTAAAATGGCTTATTGCTGCATTTTATCAGGAACTCCTTAAAAAACCTTATAAAATAAGGCTTTTATTGCTGCATTTTATCCCTACTATTGTAACATTTTGTATATTTTTATCACATCAAATCATTTATATTTTTCAAAACTCTTTTCTCATTTTAATCCTAATCCTATTATTATCCTTTTCTTCGTCTCTGTGCTATACGCGATACGCAATACGAAATACGTCATACGCAATACGCAACAGAGTTCTCGCCTCCCACATATTTCAAAATCTCATTGCCAATTCTGCTAAATCTGAGGCTCGGCCTCCGATTTAATTATTTTATATCTTCGAAGCTGTCGAAAACGGTCCTAGACGGTTTTTCTTAATTTTTAATCTTAAACTGCCTTTTGTTTGCTTCCTGAAGAATTTTAAGCGTTGCGCGAACAGAAAGGTTGTCGCTTGGTAAAAGCACCATTCTATCGTTTAGTTGGTTAAGAAGTGGGGTTAAAAATTCATCGGCCCATGATGGCGACAATGTTAGTATGCCGGAAAAATCTATTTCCAATTCTTCGCCCGCAGGAAGTTCTCGCAAGATCGGCTGAAATGCTTTAAAAGCTTCGCTCCCTAATTCCCGAGACATTAATGTTTTGCCAAATTTTTCTAATTGTAGTTTCATAATATTTTTTATTTTATTAACTTTTAAAATTCTATTTTTGCTAAACATCCTCTCAATACATGCTGACCGCGTACAACGCGGAACACTTTGTTAGAACCTCTCATCCATACTTCAGCATCACCGCTTGTGTAAAACAAATCTATGGGATTGTCGGCGACAACTTCGCGAACAAGCTTAAGGCCGTTACCGCGTTTTTCAGGTGCTCTACCTGAGACAAATTCAGTAAAAGCAACCTCCACTGCCGACACATGATTCTTAAGCTCTGGGCGAACTCGGCATAATGTTTCTAAAATTCCCAACCCTCTATCAGCTAATACAATTTTTCTTTCGTTTAAATTATAACCAAAAAAAATCCCCGGAATATCCGGCCATTTTCCCAAATTATGAGCAAATGAGTTGTCTCCAATTTCTCCGGCAACAAGAACGATCAAAGAATACAGTTTTTCAAAACCTGGTTTTTGTATTAAATCGTGTTCCATTTTTATAAGCCTCGCGTTAAAAACGGAACTGTTTGCGCAATAAAACATAGACGGAAATTCAATACCGCTCTGAATCCATGCAAACGCAAAGCCCATCAGATCGCTGGAAAAAATCTCTAAATCTTTTTCCCTATAGTATCTATGAGTGCCCCCGTTTTTTCTTATAGCAACCAATTTGCCGCTCTTATCCCAACGACGCAAAGTATCCAGAGAAATGCCTAAAATTTCAGCTGCTTGAGTTATAGTTAATAATTTTTCTTCCATATATATTATACTAACATATACTGACAAACTATGCAAGTGATACACAAAACTATGCAAAAATACACCAATCTATGCACAAAACACCCAAAATTATACATTTTTAGTTATGGTTCGCCATTAAAAGCTTCTATGGTCTGTTTTCACGGTTTTGCCAACATAATCGTGAAAATTTGCGAAAAAACTGCTTTTTTTACGATTTTGAGCTATATTTTCTTCCATAAAATGTTTTAAGTCCCAAAACTCTTTTCTCTTTTAATCCTAATCCTATTATTATCCTTTTCTTCGCCTCTTGCAATTGGAGGTAAGATGGTTGTAGAATAAAAATTAGATTAAAAAAAGTTTTGCACATGTTATAAACAGTGTTTGGGTCGTTTTAGGCTAAAGGCACGAATCTGTTGATAAATGTGGGATTTCTCTAAGCTATGCTAAAATGAATTTACTAATCTATTAATTTCTCTTTGTTTTACTCATATGAACATAGAAGAGCTTTGGCAGGCAGCTATCGGAGAAATTGAACTCTCGGTTTCAAAAGCTAATTTTATTACTTGGATCAAAAATGCAAGACTCGTTTCTAAAATGGAGGGGCATTGCACTCTTGAAGTTCCTAATCAATTCACGCGCGAATGGCTCGAAAATAAATGCAACACTTTAATCCTGCGCGCTCTGCGCAATGTATCTCCTGATGTAAAAAAAGTTATCTATATTGTCGCTGATAGACATATGGCTATGGAGCAGTCGCAAGCAATAAAACTCGAGGAAATTTATGTCCAAGAAGCTCCCCAGCTTGATCTATTAAGCAATAAGATCGACGAACGAACTAATCTCAATCCTAAGTATATTTTTGAAACTTTTATCGTCGGCTCATTCAACGAACTTGCTCATGCTGCCGCTCTTTCTTTAACCGAACCAGCCAATCTAGGCAAAGAATATAATCCTTTTTTCGTCTATGGCGGGGTTGGCCTTGGAAAAACCCATCTTTTGCAGGCAATCGGCAATACTTTGGTCAAGAGATATCCTAATCAGATTAAGGTCAAATATGTTTCTTCCGAAGTTTTTACGAGCGAATTAATTGATGCTATCCGCGCCCAAAAGATGGAAGATTTTAAAAAGAAATACCGCAAGATTGATGTCTTAATTATTGACGATATCCAGTTTCTGGCAGGCAAGGAAAAAACCCAAATTGAATTTTTCCACACTTTTAATGCTTTGTACGAAGCTAATAAACAAATTATTATCAGTTCCGACCGGCCGCCAAAAGCAATTCCAACGCTGGAAGAAAGATTGTGCTCTCGTTTTGAAGGTGGAATGACTGTGGATATTTCTTATCCTGATTTCGAATCGCGCATTGCAATCTTAAAATCAAAACTAGAAGCATCGGAAATACTTTTACCGGAAGAAACGATCAATTTTATCTCAAGTAAAATCCAAAAAAATATCAGGGAACTGGAAGGATCTGTGAATAAAATCATTGCTTATTATAAAACTAATCATATTGTTCCGGATTTAAATAAAATCAAAGAATTATTAAAAAGCTTGATCGTCAGGCCTCCGAAAAGAATTTCGCCAAACAAGATTTTAGATACAGTATCAGAGTTTTATGAAATACCGCTAAAAGACATTATTGACGGAGGCAGAAAAAAAGAATTAGTCAAGCCCCGCCAAATCACGATGTATCTGCTAAGAGACGAGCTCCGCGAATCTTATCCTGCCATCGGAAAAAGGTTGGGTGGCAAAGACCACACAACTGTCATACATGCCTGCGAAAAAGTGGAGCATGACAGACAAACTGATGAAAATGTCGGAATGGAAATAAACCTAATCAAAGAGCGGCTTTACAATAGTTAGAACTATCTTTTTTGTCAAAAAAGTGATAGGGATTGAAAAAATGTGGGGAAATCCTGAGGAAAACAACTGATTAAGTTAAGGACAAACCAGGGGATAATTTTATAAACCAAAAGCTGAAATTTTTCCTGAAAAAGTTATCTTCTTTATCTTCCTCTGGTTATTCACAAATAGTCCTCATAAAATTATCTTTAAAACATAGAATAGAAACTGACTCTCAATAGTTATCCCCTAAAAAAATCTTCCTAATGATAATAAATTTTCTTAATATTTAAAAATAATCTTTAATTATTAAAACTATGAAAATTGTTTGTCTTCAAGAAAAACTTAAAAAAGCAATTAATATTGTTGAAAGAGTTACAGGCAAAAATATTAATCTACCTATTTTAAATAATGTTTTATTTGAAACCGATAAAGGCCGTTTGCGTATTTCAGCAACCGATTTGGAAATTGGTTTAAATGTTTGGATTTCTGCTAAGGTTGAAAAAGAAGGAAAAATAAGCGTACCTGTTCATATTTTAAGTAATTTTATTTCTTCTTTACCTCAAGATAAAGTTTATCTTGAAACAGAAAAACACGATTTATCAGTTAAATGTGGTAATTTTAATGCTAATATCAGAGGGTTAGATCCTGAGGATTTTCCTATTATTCCTCAAGTAAACGCCGAGCCGTTTCTAGTTATTAAATCTCAAGATTTTCAGAAAGCTTTGGGCCAGGTTTTTCAGGCAGCGTCTTATTCTGATACAAGACCGGAAATTTCAGGCGTTCTTTTGAAGGTCATCCAAGACGGAACGCTAAAATTAGCAGCAACGGATAGTTTTCGCTTGGCTGAAAAAACCTTAAAAAAGATCGCTCAAGTCAATCAGGAAAAAACATTAATTATTCCTTTAAAAACAATTATTGAATTAATTCGAGTTTTAGGTGAGAAAGAAGGCGAAGTAAAGCTCATTATTCAAGAGAACCAAATCCTTTTTGATTTAGGGGATATTCATATTATTTCTCGTTTAATCGAAGGCCATTTTCCTGATTACGAAAGAATCATTCCCCGCGAATTTAAAACTGATGTCACGATTGAACGGGATAAATTAGCCGAAGCCATTAAAATCGCCGGTTTTTTCGTCACTAAAATTAACGATATTGCTTTTAGTTTTTCTTCAAAAGGCAAACTTGAAATTACTTCCGGTTCGCAGGAATTAGGCACTCACAGCTCGATTTTGGACGCGGAAGTGGCAGGCGAAGATCTGAAACTAGTTTTTAATTATAAATATGTGATTGATGGCCTTAATAATATTGACAAAGCTAAAGTTGAGCTTCATATGAATGGCAAGGAAAGGCCATTGCTTATGAAACCGATTAACGATACGAGCTATCTTTATATTGTAATGCCAGTGAGGGATACTGAATAATTATGGCTTTCAAGAATTTGGGCTATATTATCACTAAGGCAAAATCAACCCCAAAATTTAAGCGAGGACTGGAGCGGGCAAAGGTTTTTAGAGAAACAAGAAAAATTATCGAGGATTTAATGGGATTTGAAAAGCATGTTTTGAATCAGGATGTGAAATTCGAATTTCGAGGTAATATTTTAACTATAAAATGCGCTAATAGCTATTTGGCTCAAGAAATCAGGTTTTATCAGGAAGAAATTAAACAAAAAACCAACCGCGAAATGGCTGGTTTTTTAATTAAGGAAATTAAGATTAAGGTAGCGCGATAGAAGATGGAATTTGGAATTTGGAAGTTAGAAGATATTAATGATATGATAAAAAAAGGCAGCGCTTCTGGGCGCTGCATTTGTTTTGGAACTACTTATAGGCATGAGCATTAATTGCTAAAGCTTTAAGAACTTCAGAATCCCAAGCCATGGCAATTTCGATTGAGTTTAAGAAGGTACAAATAGCTGCCGGACCTCCTTCTGTCAAAAAAGCAATATCTTCATCAGTGTAGGTATTAGGGAAGATTTCTCTGATACGATTCCAGAATTCGGCAAGATTAGTATAAGGCAGATTGGATTGTTTCATGCCAATTGCATGCCGGGCAGAACCATCTCCGCTAGTGAATGCTTGAGCAGTTTGCTCGTCAAAACCGAGGTATTGAATAATATAAGCTAGGCCAACTTTATCTTTTTGTTCTACTGTTGCAGTCGAGCATTGAGAAAACCAAATATTGTAAAGGCGCTGGGCACGTGGATCTTTGACTCGTACAGGATTGGTTTTCGGAAAGTCCTCTCGTGCTCTTTCAGCTTCAACGGCTTCAACCAATGGACCTACTTCTCCAGTTGGGATTCCTTGCCTCAATCTTTTCATAAACTCTTCTTTTGCTTTACCCATCTTTAGCCTCCTTTGAACACCTTTTGTTATTGGGATTTTTCGTTTTTTGGAACTAATGATACCTTACTACTCATTATGCCTAAAGTCAACCAAAACATTAAAATTCCTTGATTAATTGTGAAAAAGAAGTGATCGGTAACGCCGATTAATAAAAACGCAAAACCGATAATGCCGAAAATAATTAACTCTAAACTATAAACTTTAGATTTTAGACAATGTTTAAAAATTAAAAAGAGAGCTGTCAAAAAAGCGATCAGCCCGAAGATGCCGATTTCAGAGAAAATAAGCAAATAAATATTATGAACCGGCTGATATTGCCAAATCTCAAGCTTAGGCATCAAATTCTCGAATTGATGAATAAAATTGCCAATCCCTACCCCTATTAAGGGTGTTTTTTTAATCATTTGATAAGCAATCTGGTTATAAAAAATTCTTAAAGAAAGAGCTTGTTCATCTGGATTGATTTGGAAGCGGCCGGAAAGCTGCGGCCAGAAAATTAAACTAAACCCTAAAAAGCAAGCCATAATCAAAAATAATAAACGATTAAGCTTGAGCCGGCTGATGCTGAATTTTAAATTATGGAAATAAAGATAAAGAAAAGAGGCAATAGCTGCAACTATGCTTAAGCAAAGAATGGTGCGGGAAAAAGTTAAAAAGATTCCCAGGATAATAATAACAAGACCTAGAACAAGCAGCCATATTTTGTTTTTCTGGGCATGATTATTATCTCGTCCCATCCTAATAATTAGAAGAATCGTGGCACAAAAACACAACAAAAGAAAGGCAGCCAAAATATTCGGGTGAGAAAAAGTGCCGTAGGCGCGAATCATTTTGTCTCCCCAAAAATCAATTTTTGCTACGCCAGCAATTTCTTTTCCTAAAACGCTTTCCCCTAGGAATTTAATGCCTAAACTTGATTGTTTTAAATATTGACCTAGGCTAATGAATGCTTGGATAACTCCGCTTAAGGTAAAAATACTCAGAATTTTATTTTGGTCAAAAAGTTTTGTGAAATTAGCTTTAATATAAAAGAAAAGGAAGATTCCTAAGCAAAGATGCAAGATTCTATAAAAACTCAAAGAGACATTTTGAGTATTAAAACAAGAGACAATCGCGAAAACAATCAAGATGCCCAAACTATAACCAAGAATTTTTTTCTTGGTAAAAGTAAAATCTAATTGTCGCCAGCTGCGCGCGAGCCATAAAGCAAGAATTAATACGAGCAAGATATCTGATAAATACAAAAAAAGGGCGTTAAGTTCAGTTAACGGCCCTCTCGCAGCCGCGCTTAAAAGAAATTTTTTAATATTAAAAGGCAATAAAAAAAGAAAAACAGAGAACAGAAATTTTTCTAAAGCAATCATTTAGGCAAAGAAACATAAATCTGGTAGACGATTCCTAAAAGAAAAACAAAAACAAGCGTCCATTTAAGAATTCTGGGGAACCGAATGTGGTAAGCTGGTTTTTGATCTCCTGTTTTTCTGGCCTTTTGAAAAATTAAAATAATCAAAATGCCGTCAATGCCGCCCATAATTGTTCCTACAACACCGATAACGTCAATAAAATTACGCATCCCGATAACAAAAAGCGCCAAAGGAGCTACGCTTGATAAAGTCCAAGACATTATTTTGGGGACATGGTAGTCGTACCAGAGAATTTTCATCAAGGTTGACCCGATGGTGATAAAAGATGAAAAAACAGCAATAATACCAAAAACCGCGCCCAATATAACAATTTTAACACCTAAAACATTATTTAAGCTGGCGATTGCAGATTCAGAAACATTATTGCCCGTAGTTCCCAGTATCGCCAAGACAAATAAGAGATAAAGAAAGGCAGGAATCAAGGTTCCTAAAACAATAACCCGCTTATAGTTTTGATTTTTTTTCTTTTTAAGGTATTCGATAGCTTCAGGAATAGCAACTCCGCCCGAAAGAGCAAAAAGAACAACGCCATACGCTAAAAAGATTCCCGAAGGATGAATGCTTTTTAGATCAATAGAATGAATTTTAGGCACCGCAGCAAAGAAAATCAAACAGATAACTCCTATTAAGAAAAGGCTCATAAAGAATTCTACGGTTGCGATTGCTGGACCGTCGATTAAGACAATAAGCGCGCCTGCGATTAAGAAAACAATAACATAAATTAAAGCATTGTCTCCCAGAATATTGTGCGTGATTAAAGAAAGAAATTGTCCGCCAACGATCAAATAAGCAAGTTGCGATCCCAAAAGACCGAAAAGAGCTGAAATCGCAGCGATCATTTTTCCTTTATGGCCTAAATATTTTTGAGCATAACCGACCAATCTTTGGTTTTTTTTGGTTCTTAAAACAATCTCTCCATAAAGCAGGTGCAGATAATAAAAAACAATGGCGATGATAATAAGAAGTCCAAGCCCAATTAAAAATCCTGCCTTATTAAAAGTATAAGGCAGTCCAAAGATGCCAACGCCAATAATGGTGCCAATGATAATAGAAATAGCTCTCAGCGACGAACCTAAATTACTTATCATGATGCTTTTGTCTTTTGATTCTTAAGTTTTCCAGGCGCTCATCGATATTGATCACTCGCAAGACTTCTAAAACCAACAATGCGATGAGGGTGGCGCTTAAGGCAAGCGCATAAAATTTTACGCCTACCGCCATTCCGATAGCCGCAGAAACCCAAATGCTCACAGCAGTTGTAATGCCCTGAATGTCTGAGCCGCGATGGATGACTACAGCCATACTAATAAAGCCGATGCCGGCGACAATCTGGGAAGCAATCCTGCTAGGATCAAAGCTCGAAGCGCCATAAGTAAATTTTGTAAAAGCATTCAGAGACAGAATCGTAAATAAACAGGAACCAAAAGAGATTAAGGCGAATGTGCGCGTGCCAGCCGATTTGCCTAAATACGATCTCCCAAGCCCTAAAACGCCTCCTAATATGAGCGCTAAGAGAAGCTGTAAGACCATTTTAATCCAGGGAAGATTATAAAAAAGTTCTTGCATGGTTTTGAATTACAATTTAGGAATTTTAATTTCTTTTTCCTCGTCGATTAAAGGCAGTAGTTTTTCAACCAGTTCTTTAGGGTCAGAGCTATAAACAATTTTGCCTGGTCCGCGCCGGGCGGTTTTCACAATAGTTCGTAACAATTCAACGGTTCCGTCGCTGCCTGCAAGATCTAAAACGCCGATTGGCTTATTGTCTTCAAAAGCAATCGTAAACTCGTTTAAAGTGCCCATGCGTCCACAGGTGATAATAACCGCGTCCGCAGCCCTTGTTAAGAGCAAGTTTCTGCCGGCATAATTAAAGCCTGTGTAGATGATTAAATCATAATAATCTACGGGCAAATGGTAAGTTTTAATATGGGCAATTTCGCTGGCCGCAGGAGAAACGCCGATACTTACTCCTCCAGCCATTTTTGCCCCTTTGGCTGCCCAATAAGGAAGACCGGTAGTGGCGCCTGTGACAATAATGCCATTATGCCAGACAATTTCTTGGCCTAAGCGCTCAGCCATTTTTAAAGCGTTCTCTGGACAATGACTGGTCTCGGCGGCGCCGGATACGCAGATTTTGTATCTTAAGAAATGTTTTTTTTCATCCATATAAGGTTAATTAATTTCTAATATCTAATTTCTAATCAATTTCTAGTGTTTTAAATGTCCAATGTATAAATTTAATTTTGAAATTAAGATTTAGAAATTAGGAATTAAGATTTTAGATTTATTTAGTAATAATATTATTTCCCGATTAGCGCGACAATGAGATATCCTAAGAGCGAGAAAAAGACAAGCGGTGGCAAACCAGGCATTGCTTTTCGTTCTGTTTTTGAAGCGAAAATCAAATGAAGACTTATAAGGCCAAGAAAAGCAAAACCAGCGACAATCAAGCCATAATAAAAGTTGGTTCTTGCGATTGAAGCAGCCAGAATTAAAGGTAGGACCATATCCCCGCCCCCCAAAAGATAATAAGCGCTTTTATCATCAAAGGTAAGAGAAGGCTTATTTTCCAAAAAATCTTTATTGTTTTTCGGCAAGATTAGTCCGAAAAACACGCCTTGCGATGCAGGCACTTGAGCCATTTTGATCATGTGTTTTGTTACGTAAACCGCAATAATATCATAAATTGCCAAAACACTGAGAATAATAGCAATCGAGAAAGGTTCAAGATTTAAGGCGATAAAGGCGCCAATGCCTGCAAGGGCAATAGAAAAAAGAAGATTATGAGTCAGGATTTTCGGATAGAGCCCCAGTATAACAGCTGAACAAATAGTGATCACTAACGCTGTCGGCTCTCCGAGGAAAATTCCGAAAACAATATCAAGCCCCATAATAATACTGAAAAAGAAAAAAACTTTTAAAAAGATCGGCCTTTTTTTAAACAAGGGCAGGAGCAGAAGAAAGATGACAGTTACGATTAGAAAATTAATTAGAAACGACCAGGGATTGGCTGGAAAAGATTGTTGTGGGGCAAGCGCTTGTTGTAACGAAAGAGAATTGTTGATTTTTAGGATAAGAGCAAGGCCTACGGACTGCGTTAAAATAAAAAACAGCGCTTCTTTGGCAAAAATTCCCAACTTGATTTTTTCAAAAACATTTTCTAGATTTTTTAGCATATTAATTATCATAACATAATTTAGGACAAAGATAAAAATGAGTTGATCACAGATTATGCTCGAGACTTAGTTTTTAGCTCTTTTTGGCAAGATTGCATAGATTGCTTTTCCCGGAAGCCGATTTCTAAAACCTGATTTTGCTGGGCACATGCAGGGGAAATTTATCCAAGGATCCATCCATTTACCCTTAACTCTTGAAAGATAATGACCTTCCGGGTATTTTCCAGACCGTTTAAGAAAAACAATTGACCCTTCTTGATAGATTAGCTTTTTGGTTTTTTGATTAATAAATTTCTTTACGTAATATCTTTCCGCTTTTTCTAATACTTGGAGCATTTCTTTTAAATAGAACCCGCGACTTTTTGCCTTAAAGAAGCCGTTTCTAAAAAGCCTAAGCGTTGCATCATATTCTATGCCTAAAGCATAAGCCACACATGCTGCGCCGCAGCCAGAAGGATGTTTTTGAGTGGTTGGTTTTCTCATATACCATAAGCATAGATTTTATATTTTTATATGCAAGTTTTTACTTGACTCAGAAGTTTTTTTACGCGAAACTTAGATATATGAAATTATTAAAGATTATTAAAGAACAAGATATTTATTCCGACCACCCCTTAAAGAAGAATGACAAGCACAGGAAAAGGATTGCGGGCAGAGTTGTTTTGTTTGATAAAGACAAAAACATCTCTTTGCTTCATGTCACTAGATCAGGATATTATAAACTTCCAGGAGGCGGTGCAGAAAAAGACGAATCTCCAATAGAAGCTGCCAAAAGAAAAACTATCGAAGAGGCGGGTTGCGAAATAGAAATTATTAGTGAAATTGGGAAGATTATCGAATATCGAGATCAGGATGATTGTCAAAATTCAAATGGCATTACCCAAACATCTTTTTGTTATCTTGCGAAGGCCGTCGGCTTTAAAAAAGAACCATATTTTGAGCCAGACGAGATTAAAGAGGGTTTTAGGTTAGTTTGGGTTTCTCTTGATAAGGCGATTAATCTTATTGAACAAAGCAAGCCCACGACCTATGATGGCAAATTTATTGTTGTCCGCGACCTAATCTTTTTAAAAAAAACCGGAAAAATTATATAATTTAATATTTTTTCTCAAAACGCTTGACAATATTCATGGATATGCTATAATAGGTATTGTGGAGTTGGAATTCCCTATCAACCAGAACACGGCGTATAGACAACGTCCTCCTGAACATGGGCCACCAGGACAATAGGACGATTGCGCCCCGAGCGCCGTAGACGGATGGGAAAACCGAAACCACACAGTAAAACAGTAAATGTGCTATAATAGCTCGAGGGAAAAAGGCCTGGGTCGGCGGAGATACTAGCGTGTGCTAGTGTCTGTGAAGCCGACCCTCTTTTTATTGATTCTGTTTCTGAGTGTAACGAAGAAATACAGAACCAATAACCCCGCACCGAGAATCTGGTGCGGGGTTGCTTCATATTTTATCTAAACCATACGTTGCATTTTTAAGAATTATTCGTTATAAATACGAGAAAGAATCTTTCTTAATTTTTAATATTTAAAGTCAAAACTATGATTAAAGCTTCAATAAAAACCTTGCCTTTTATTATCCTTGCTTTTGCGATTGTCGCTGGAGCAAGTTATTTTGCTTATTATGTCATCAGCAATCAGGATGTCGCGTCCCGCTTAATCGGCGGACAAAAAGACGTGCACGGTTGTTTAATTGCCGCAGGTTATAGCTGGTGCATTAGCGAACAAAGATGCATCAGACAATGGGAGGAATCCTGCAAGGCACTTGATCAGTCGGACGAGACAACCATCAAATTGCTTTTCGCTGAAAAATACCATAAATCGGTGTCAAAAATTAACCTGATTATTGAAAAAAGAACGGAAAAGTATGTTCGGGGCGGAGTTCAGTTTTTGGATGATAAAGGAGCTTCAGGAGGAGGCGGCAATTTTTTTGCTGCCAAAATTGATAATCAATGGTCATTAGTTTTTGACGGCAATGGCAGTTTTTCATGTAAAGATTTAAAGATCTATGATTTTCCTGAAAATATGCAAGAGGGTTGCACAAAATAACTGTTAATTTATCCATAAGTGTTATAAAATTATGGAAACAGTTATCTCTTATGCAACTTCTATGATAGATAAAAATTTTGATGAACAAAAAGCTATTTTAAGGTGCCAAAAAGAAAATTTAGATGAATTTGCCAATCTTTACGATAAGTATGCTCGGAAGATTTACGATTTTGTTTATTACAAGACTTTTCACAAAGAAACTGCCGAGGATTTGACTTCCAAAACCTTTATGAAGGCGCTAGAACATATTAATAAATTTGACGCTAAAAAGGGCAAATTTTCTTCTTGGCTCTATCAGATTGCAAGAAATAATATCATTGATCATTATCGATCAAAGAAAGAAGAATATAATCTGGCGGAATTTTGGGGTATTGCTTCGAAAGACGACACACAGAAAGATCTAACAAAAAAAGAAACCCTAGCAGAAGTTAAAGAATATTTAACAAAACTTACACAGGAGCAGAAAGATATTATTGTAATGCGAGTTTGGGACGATCTTTCTTATCAGGAAATCGCTCAAATCATTGGCAAAAGCGAAGCAAATTGTAGGATGATTTTTTCGCGCGTTATCAAACAAATGCGCCAAGACTTCATTCCGTTAATACTTGCCTTACTATTAATTCGCTTGGTCTAATAAAACTATGATTAAAAATCAAGATGAAAAAATAAAAATCTTGTTAACAGAACTTTACAAAATAGATTTAAGTTTAAAAAAACACGAAAAGGCGCTGGTTAAAATCATTAAAAAATTAATTGCAATCAGACCTGATACTCAATTTGACGAAGAATTTAAGCGCGAGCTGCGCATGGAAATTATGCAGAGAATCGCCGAGATTAAAGAAGCAAAAGCGCGCGAAAAAGCGCCTATTTTTGGCAATGTCTTTAAACTTGGTACGCCACTTTATGCTTTAAGCGGAATGCTGCTTTTGTTGGCGATAGTGATTGCCGGCAGCGTTTATTACGGCAGTCGGAATGTTTCGTCAAATCTTGATTTTTCTAAGTTAAGCATTCATTCTGTGCGCGAAGCTGCTTTTGGCTCGCTTAAAGGCGGAAGCAATACTATTCAATCGCCAACAGACAGCAATGGCGTTGGAACTACTGGCATAGCTCTCAATAAGGACCAATCAGAGATTGCGCCAGCGCCAGTAGTAGGCAAAGGAGGCGGAGGTGGCAATGCGCTAGCGGTTATGCCGCCTTATGAACAACCCATAACTTATAGATATGTTTATCAGGGAGAAGATTTGTCTCTTGATGAGAATCAAATCGAAGTTTTAAGAAGGCAAAAAGGAACTGGAAGCGGCATCGCTTTAATGAGCGTGATTAAAAAAATTAATTTCGGCTTGGCAGACATAGGGAGTTTTGACAGCGCCAGCGTTGACAATATGAGTTTTACTCAAAATAAACCCTATGGCTATACGGTTTCTTTAAGCTTTAGCGAAGGAATGCTGTCTATTTATAAAAACTGGCAGCAATGGGAAAATAATAATTCTAAATGTATTTCAGGCATAAAATGTGTGCCCATCGATAGTGAGCCGTTAACCCTCAATGATGTTCCGAGCGACGAAGCGTTAATTGCGATTGCCGATAATTTTGTCAAAGAGCACGGTTTTGATTTAAAATTGTATGGCGCGCCGGAAATCAATAAAAATTGGCAGATGTTTGAGACACAGATTGCCTCTGGCGATATAGCAGTGCCTATGGAAATCCAAGTTATTTATCCTCTGATGATTAATGGCTTGTATGTTTACGAAACCAGCGGCACAAAATACGGCATCACAGTAAGCATTGATATTCAGAATAAAAAAGTCGCCAGTATCTATAATTTGACTTTTCAGACTTATGATAAGTCCAGCTATGAGGTTGCTGACAAAGACTCGATTCTGAAATACGCGGAAGTCGGCGGCATGGGCAGGATGTATTTTGATAATCAGGAAAACGCAATTGAAGTTCCGCTCGGAACGCCTAGTAAAGCTTATGTTAAATATTGGCAATATCAACCAACAGGCATATCTGATGAACTTTTGGTGCCGGCGCTTGTTTTTCCAGTTAAAGAAAAACCAGCTAATCCTGGTTATTGGTTCAGGCAGAACATTATTGTTCCTTTGGCAAAAGATTTGATTAATCTTAATCAAGACCTACCAGTTCCATTGATAGAACAACAATTACAACAGTAATCCTTACAATAAAATTCAAACAGCCCCGGCATTGCCGGGGCTGTTTTGTTGTTAAAAAAATAGGGCCTATCTTCTTTAGATAAGCCCTCTGGTTGGGCAGGGCAGATTTGAACTGCCGACCTCTCGGGGATATCGCGCCGAGTGCGCTATCAGGCTGCGCTACTGCCCAATAGATTTTAAAGAAAGAATAGCTGGGAGCCAGCGGTTAGACGGAAGCTCCGACTACGCTCGGGACACACGCCCTTTTAGGGGTCTGCGCCTGCCAGATTAGGATGACAACCGTCAACCTCGTGACGCGCTGTCTGGCACGCTCCCAGCTACTCATGAACCATATCTTATCAAATAGAAATTGTTTGTCAAGGGGTTAAACGAAAAATCTGCCAAAAAGGCAGATTTTCTTGGATAAAATCAAAACTTATGATTTATAGTCTACAGTTTAAAGTCTATAGTTTATAGTAGTTTTAAGTCACCCTATCCACTTCTTCAATAGAGGTTGTGCCCTCGACAACTTTAAGATAACCATCTTGTTTCATTGTGATAAATCCTTGCTGTTTTAGGAGAGCCAGGATATCGGTATGGGTTGCGCGGCTTAAGATTAGCCTTTCAAGTTCAGGATCAATTGTAAAGACCTCAAAAATACCTGATCTTTCCCAATAGCCCAACCCAAGACATTTCTCGCAACCTTTGGCGCGATAGATTTTTGTTAAAACCGGAAATATGCTGCGATTTTTAATTTGATTAAGCTCGGTTTCTAGTTTTATTTTTTCTTCCTCGGTGGGATCGTACATTTCTTTGCAATGAGGACAGAGCATGCGCACAAGCCGCTGGGCAATGACCAAGTTAAGAGCAGTTGTCACTGATTTCTCATCTGCTCCCAAATCGCGGAGCCGCGGGATTGCTCCGGGAGCATCGTTGGTATGCAGAGTTGACAGGACTAGATGGCCGGTCAAAGATGCCTGAATAGCAGTATCGGCAGTTTCTCGGTCGCGAATTTCACCAACTAGAATCACGTCAGGATCTTGGCGTACAATCGCCCGGAGCGCTGTGGCAAAACTATATCCTTCTTCGGGATTGACCTGCGATTGAGTAATGCCGTCAAGCTGATATTCAATTGGATCCTCAACAGTAATAATTTTGATTTCCGTATTTTTAACATAATTGAGAAAAGAATAAAGCGTAGTAGTTTTACCGGAACCGGTCGGACCGGTTGTTAGAATCAAGCCGTTGGGTCGCAGGAGAATTTCTTTAACCTGCGAGAACATTTCCGGCCGCAAACCCAGTTGTTCAATGGATAGTTTTGTTATGCCAATGCCTAAAAGCCGCATAACAATTGTTTCTCCGAATGATCCGGGAAGAATAGAGACTCTCACATCAACTTTGGTGTCGTTGCCTGTTTGCTGGGGCAAATGGATGGTAAAGCGGCCATCTTGATTAGTATCATGGATGTTTATTTTAAGGCCGGAAAGGATTTTGACGCGGGAAAGCATATGCTCGTAATCGTGTTTTTTGAATTCAACAATATCATGAAGTACGCCATCAATACGGTATCTTAATTTAGCAAAAGTTTCCGTCGGCTCTAGGTGGATATCGGATGCTCTTGAAAAATATGCGCCTGCGATTACAAGATGAAGAATTTCGGAGGTTGGCAGGGTCGAAATTTTCTCTTTAAGGCTATCAAGGTTTTTGAAGCTTTGCTCGATTTCGCGAAAAACTTCCTCTTCAATCCGAAAAGTTCCCTTTAGGCTTTCTTGGGGAGGGGTATAGATTTTATAAATCTGCCAAGCTTTTTCCATGCTTGATGCGGATGCAATAAAAATATCGATGATATAGCCTTGATTTGTTAATTCTTGAAGCAGATTCTTGGTTATTTCAAGTAGAGTACTATAGGCCACAAGCTCTAGGCGTTTGCCGACTTTTTGGATGACGGCCACTTTAGCTTCTTTAGCGGTTTTTTCATTAAGCAGAACGATAGCTTCGCGATCAATGGTAGTCGTGGTTAAATTAACGTAAGGATAATTTTCTTCAACAGCGCGCTGCTCTGCTCTTTTTTCCTCCTGCTCGCGCCTGATTTTATTTAAAGGAAGTTTTTTTTCTGAAGAGTCCATAATGTTGCAAATGAAAAATTTAAAGTGAAACCCCGTAAAATTCTTGCTGAACATTTTAATGTGAAGCTAGAATTTAGGGAGTCCCGCGAATTTCCGTGTTAATTCCATGAACATAGTAGAATTCACGGGGTCCTCACAAAACTATCTCTTCGTATGTTGCTCAGAAAGTTTTGCGGGAAACGAAAAATTAATCAATGAACTTAAAAATAGAAAGCATCTGATTTATGGTTGGCAAGCACTCTTTGTCTGCTGAATGGTAAATTAAAAAGTATGGATAAGATTTGTCTTGAGCATAGTCAATCAAAATTGAAGCAAAGCTTAAATGCTCTTTGTTTAGGAATTTTATAAAATTTCGTTCATAATATTTACCCGCAACCTTAACTTCATCTTGCCAGCTATCGGCCTTGATATCGGGATTTTCTATGCCAAAAGGTAATCCATCAAGCCCTAGATAACAATTATCGAAAGTTATTTTAATTCTGCCCAACACATCTGTGGAATTTTCTTTTATTTCTGCTAAAGCAGGATATTTCACTTCAAATCCCCGTTTTTTATTTTGATAAACTTTCCATTCGCCTGAAACAGTAATTCCGCTAGAAGTTGTTTGAGTTTTATTGATTGAATTTTCAGCTACTAGTAGGTCATCAGGCATAATTTTCCTATGCCACAAACTTCTATGCCACAAAAGCACTAAAAACAGGACAAGAATGACAATAACCATTATCAAAACTATCAAAAAAGCAGATAAGGGTTTTTCGCGCTTCATATATTTAATTTTACTTCTTCTTCAAAATTTTCACAAGCTTGGATTTTCCTGTTTTTATGATATGTTGGAATAAGAAAGAGTTTTTTTATGTTATACTGAGCATAGATTATGAAATTTATTACTAAAAATCCAAAAGAAACTCGCGATTTGGCGAAAAAACTGATTCATGATTTTCTAGAAGCTGAAAAAAACCGCAAACAAGCTTTAATTATTTCTTTAGAAGGCGATTTAGGCGCAGGTAAGACCACTTTTACTCAAGGCCTAGCAAAGGAATTAGGGGTTCATGATTGGATCAAAAGCCCAACTTTCATTATTATGCGCGAACACAAATTAAGTTCAAAGTTCAAAGTTCAAAGTTCAAATTTAGAAAGTTTTTATCATATCGATTGTTATCGTTTGCAAGAGCCAGAACATATGCTGGAAATGGGATTTAAAGATATCATTTCCGACCCAGAAAATATTGTTTTAATTGAATGGGGAGAAAAATTAACCAAGCTTCTGCCGCGCAATATTATCAGAATAAAATTTAAGCACCTGAAAGAGGAAAAAAGGGAGATAACTGTTTGTTAAAATGCAAAAATCAAAAATCAAAACTCAAAATGATAATTTAAAATGCAAAGATATTTTTAAATTTTAATCTGTCATTTTGCATTTTTCATTTTGCATTTTGACTTAACGCATGCCTATTAAGAGTTATATGGATAATTCTAATAAACCATTTAAAACAAAAAATCAAAAGCTGCTTATTATCGATTCTCACGCTCTCCTCCATCGCGCCTTTCATGCCCTGCCTGCTTTAACCAATTCAAAAGGCGAGCCGATTAATGCTATTTATGGTTTTGCTTCCATTTTAATCAAAATTCTGGCTGAAATTAAGCCTGATTATTTGGTTGCTTGTTTTGATTTGCCAAAGCCGACATTGCGCCATAATAAGTTTCCTGAATATAAAGCCAAAAGACCCAAAGTTCATCCTGATTTAATCAAACAATTTATCCTGATTAGGCGCCTTCTTAAAAACCTAGACATTCCGATTCTGGAAAAAGAAGGTTATGAGGCGGACGATGCGATTGGCACAGTTATTACCCAGATGGAAGCCAAACATTCTGACATAGAAAATATCGTGCTGACTGGCGATCTTGACACACTTCAGTTAATTAATGGCCGTACGAAAATTTTGACTCCTCGTCATGGCTTGTCCGAATCTGTGCTTTATGATGAGAGAAAACTCAAAGAGCGATTCGATGGGATTTCTCCTGCGCAAGTCATCGAATTTAAGGGGCTAAAAGGCGATCCCTCAGACAATATTCCCGGCGTGCCCGGCGTTGGAGAAAAAACTGCGCTTAAGCTGGTTAAAAAATTCGGTACGCTTGAGAAAATATATCAGGCACTTGAAGACGAAGAAACGCTTAAAAAACTCAAAGAGGAAAAATTATTAGGACTAAACCTTATCAGCAAGCTTAAAGAGAACAAAGATCTGGCATTTTTCAGCAGAGAGCTGTCAACGATTTATAGAGACGTGCCTATTAATTTTAATCTCAAAGACGCCATATGGCAGCCCGATTATAGACAGATTGAAGATGCGCTGCTTGATTTTGGCTTTAGATCTTTAGTCAAACGATTTACTTTGCTTTTAGAAGGCAAGGAAATCCCAAAATTTAGGAAGATTGAGAAAAAACAGGAGGAAAAACCCAGAAAAGCTATTGTTGAAAAATCGAAACAAAGCAAATTATTTTAAATAAATGTCATCCATGTACCACAACTCGCCTTGCTCGTTGGGTACAGGATGTAAGATTTATTAAACTCGTTACCAAATACTTGTTGTCCTGTCACCAGAATTCGCTTCGCTCATAAAAATAAATGTCATCCATGTACCACAACTCGCCTTGCTCGTTGGGTACAGGATGTAAGATTTATTAAACTCGTTACCACTCGTTAAATAAATCTAACATGCCTGAATTACCTGAAGTAGAAACAACTGTCCAAGAGCTTAAAAAAGAGATTGTCGGTCTCAAGATTATTGGCATTTGGTCAGATTGGAAAAAGGTTATTAAAAATCTGAGTTTAGAAGATTTTGAGAAGAAAATTCATGGATTGGCAATTAGAGATATTGAAAGGCGCGCCAAAATGCTGGTTTTTTACCTTTCGCAAGATAAATTCCTTTTGGCGCATCAAAAAATGACTGGCCATTTTTTAGTCGGCAAATGGAAATTTAATGAGCGGGCCAAGCGAAAATGGGAGCCACAGGACAAGGGGCCGCTCGAGGACAAAATCAATGATTATATCCATCTCGTGTTTTTCTTAAGCGATGGCCGTAAGTTGGCTTTTTCTGATTTAAGAAAATTTGGATGGATCGCGCTTTATGAAAATAAAAAACCTGATGATATTCCTGAAATCAAAAATTTAGGCATTGATCCTTTGAGCAAGAATTTTACACCAGAAAAACTAAGAACATTATTTGCTAAAACAAGGAAAGTCACGAAACAAGCCTTAATGGACCAGAATTTAATATCTGGCATTGGCAATATTTATTCTGACGAGATTCTTTGGCAGGCGAAAATTCATCCCAAAACACCAGCTAACGGCCTGAAGAGCCAAAAGCTCAAAACGCTTTACCAGGCGATTAAAGATGTTTTAGAAAAGGCGGTTAAATTTAAGGGCACGACCATTGCTTCTCGCGCAGAAGAGTATCGCAGACCCAGGGGAGAAAGAGGGGGGTATCAGGAAAGGCGTTATGTTTATCGGAGAACTGGCGAGCCATGTTTTAGATGTAAAACCAAAATTGAACGCATCAAAATCGGCCAGCGCAGCACCCATTTTTGTCCACAATGTCAAAAAGCCTTACATAAAAGAAAAAGTCCTGTTGAAAATTTGTGAACAGGACTCCTCTAAGAACTAGCTATGCTTGGTCGAACCTTGTTAACTCGTTTCTGTGCCGTCTTTCGATTTTTGCTCTTTCCTGATCTTTCTCAAATCGCTCTTCAGATTCTTTTCTTAGTCTTTCAATCTCTTCTTCATGCCATTGCTTGAGATTCTCTACAGCTTCTTGCAGGCAACCATGCAGTTTTGCGTCATCAAGATATGCCACCAGAAATCCACCCAAAGTATCAACGACTCCTTCCCAAGGCTCATCCTCCGTTACTGAGCTACAAAAACCACACGATTCTTCTCTTTCTTTTGCTCCGCAGACAACACATTCTTTCTGGTTACCATCTTTTAGATTAGGACAGATGCCAGTGTTATTACAGTGAGGACAAAGAGTTGTCGTGGTTTCCTCGGAAAGCTTTTCTTTGAAGAATGCTTCCCAGCCCGCTACATCCATCTTGCGCATAGCGCACCTCCTTTGATTGTCTTCCTATTATAGCAAATTATAAATCAAATGTCAAGAAAAAAGGCTAAAAAAATTAAATTCATTGGTTTTTTGATAATCTTACTGCCTATTTTTTTGTTTTTTGTATTGAGTAATAGGCAGGTGGAAATTGATTCAGAAAATTCTCAAAATTCAGATGCTCAAGTTTTAAACACTAATTTAAGCCCGATTTCCGGTTTGTCTTGCCAAAATTATAATCGCCGCCCGATTGCAGTTATGATTGCCGGAGACGAAGTTGCCCGTCCCCTTTCCGGCATTCAGTCAGCTGATATGATGATAGAGATGCCAGTGATTCAAAACGAAATGACGCGTCTTATGGCGATTTATGTTTGCGGGAATTCTTTGGAAATTGGCAGCATCCGTTCAGCCAGACATGACTTTATCTCTTTAGCAATGGGGCTAGATGCGATTTTTGTTCATTGGGGCGGATCTTATTTTGCCCTTGATCAGCTAAAAAAGGATATCATAGATAATATCGATGCCTTAAGTTATTCCGAGAGCGCTTTTTGGCGCAAGGAAAAGGTCGCAGCTCCTCACAATGGTTTTACGAATATTGAAAAGATTATTGATCAGGCGGAAAAATTAGGCTATCGGCTTGATAATCAGTTTGAAGGATATCTGCATTGCAACTTAACAACCAACAACTTACAACCAACAACTAAAAACAAAGCTAGATTAACTATTGGCTACCCGGGACTATATGAGGTCAAGTGGGAATATGATTTTGAGAAGAATTTATACTTGCGTTTTCGGGGAGGCAGGCCAGAAATTGATTATTTGACCAATGAACAAGTAAGTAC
>Ga0315276_10001237_pt1 | contig 22822 bp, 16 predicted proteins | sample YL17G05_0_MG_FD_204542 | JGI IMG/M metagenome (GOLD analysis project Ga0315276, IMG submission 204542) | Sediment microbial communities from Yellowstone Lake, YNP, Wyoming, USA - YL17G05_0 | ecosystem: Environmental > Aquatic > Freshwater > Lake > Sediment | place: USA: Wyoming | collected... | reverse complement strand
TCGTGTTGATTGGCGGTGTGGATGGCAGCGCCTACAAGAATGACGTGTGGCGGTTCAACCCAGTCGGATCATCGGCACAGAACCCGTCGTATACCTATACTACGCCGGGGACCTATCCGGTAGCGCTGCAGGTTTACAATTCCGTTGGATACAACAGCACGCGGAAGACAGGATATATCACGGTAATGGGATCACCAGCACCGGTCGCAGACTTCACCGGGGTTCCAACCTCCGGCACCGCACCGCTAACTGTGGTATTCACTGACAACTCAACCAACAAACCGACTACCTGGAACTGGTCTTTTGGTGATGGCAATTTCAGCACTACCCAGGACCCGGATCATACGTACCGCATAGCCGGTAATTACACCGTTTCATTAAATGTGACCAATGCGAGAGGATTCAACAACGCGACAAAGATAGATTATATCAATGTCACGAATGCTACGGCCAAGATTGGGGTATTCCGGCCTTCAACGCACATATACTACCAGGACTCCAATGGGAACGGTATGTGGAATGGTGCTGTGATCGACAGAGCATACAATTTCGGTATAACCGGAGACATGCCGGTATCCGGCGACTGGAACGCAGATGGGAGGACCGAGATTGGCGTATACCGTCCGTCGACGCACCTCTACTACCAGGACTACAATGGGAATGGCGTGTGGAACGGAGCGTTAATCGATAAAGCATACAATTTCGGTATAGTCGGAGATGTCCCGGTATCCGGTGACTGGAACGCAGATGGGGGGACCGAGATTGGGTTTTTCCAAAACGTAACGCACCTGTTCTACCTGGACTACAACGGGAATGGTGCGTGGAACGGAACTGTGACTGACAGAGAGTATAATTTCGGTATAGTCGGAGACATACCGGTAACCGGCGATTGGAACGCAGATGGGAGGACCGAGATTGGCGTATACCGTCCGTCGACGCACCTCTACTACCAGGACTACAATGGGAATGGCGTGTGGAACGGAGCGTTAATCGATAAAGCATACAATTTCGGTATAACCGGAGACCTCCCGGTATCCGGTGACTGGGACGGAGATTGGATGAGTGAGATCGGGGTCTATCGGCCGTCGACGCACCTCTACTACCAGGACTACAATGGGAATGGCGTGTGGAACGGATCTGTGATCGATAGAGCATACAATTTCGGTATAACCGGAGACACACCGGTTTCCGGGAAATGGGTGTGACATTTCTCTCTCATTTTTTAAGTCTGATGGATAATTAGCATACCTTCCAATGACTATGTCTGGATCTTTTTATGAAATTCTTTTCCTCCAAAAATAATCCTAGTATTGGATGAAATGGATTTGCGTTCTTCCCAGAATACCTGGAGGGAACTATAAGCCCGATACTGTTCCGTCGCCCAAAGGGATACCCGGGATACCACAACAATCAAATGACATGCGTAGTTTATTTAGTAAAAAATAAGGGTATAGTGTCATTTTAACCACCAACATTTTCTGAAACTTCGATAAAAAAACAGGGAAACTTATAATACCGAAATAATTCTTAAAAAAGGATCTTTGACTCACAAGGTAACGTGAATTCTGGGTTTGTTCACATTTCTCCGGTCTATCGCAATTTGGAGATGGCATAGCGGCGGTGATGAGCCAAAGGAAAAGTCCCCGGGAGCGTCTGGATAAGCAACTATTCATACAACAAATAAGTAATTTTTTTGTTGCTGGAATGTGACTATACAAAAAAATAATTTCGGATAGCATACGTCTTACAAAAACAGGGAATGATATCTGGCTGTTTGAGATGTTACCTTCAACAGGTATGCATTTTGGGAGCGGGATTATTGGAGACTCAAGCGTTTCCTGAAAATGGAGTTGGCTCCCGCAAAATGTATTTTTTTGAAAAATTACCTCAAAGACCCAGTTTACCACGAATTCGGAGAACCCGAAATGGTTTAAATAAATTTTTGTATTACCTTTGCCCATCTATTTAGCGTAATGAAGATAGCTCTGCTGTCAAAAATCAAACTGTTCTGGCTTCATACAGTAGCAAAAGGTTTTGGTATTCCTTTAGATTATCGGGACTATTGGAATGAACGGTATAACGCAGGGTTTGATTCTGGCAAAGGAAGCTTTGGCGATCTGGCTATCTTCAAATCTGAAATTGTAAATGATTTTATCCGGAAAAATCCGGTTCGGACCGTCATAGAGTTTGGTTGTGGTGACGGAAACCAATTACAACTAATGCACTACAAAGAATATCTCGGGTTGGACGTGGCTTATTCGGCGATTGAAAAATGCAAAGAAATTTTTATTAGTGATACATCGAAGAGTTTCTTATTATACAATCCAAAAGTGTTTGTAAATAAAGGATTTATCAAGGCAGATCTGGCCATCTGTTTAGATGTTCTTTACCATATATTACCTGAAGATGATTATGTCAAAACACTCGATGATATATTCTCTTGTTCGGATAACTATGTCATTTTATATACAGATACCGGGCAATTCGAAAAAAATACTTATGTAAAAGGATCTCATATTTGTCACAGAAATACCTTAATCTATTTGAAAAAATACGCTGATTTCGAATTAATCGAAATTATCCCCAACAAATTTCCTGAATTATCATGGGCAGATTTTATCATATTGCGACGTGTTTCTGAGAAATAAAAAATATCTTGGTTTATAGTTATTTTTTCCCGATCATTATCCAGGATGGGTAAAATGGAGAAAATTTCTGTAACCATGATAGTGGCAGTTTCACGAGTATTTTCTGGAATTTTTTTGGGATTTCATCACCAATAAAAAATACATCGGGATTTTTAATTACATTCGGTGTGAGATCACGCAGTGGATTAAATTTTGCCGATAAAATTTTTCTTAAACGGTAATAATCGAGTAAATACACATTAAAATATTTTGTTCCTTTTGCATAATTCAGATAGATATCTGATATTTTTTTGGGAAAATATGAAATCAATGGCAGTTTTGTATGGGGTTCGATGGGCCAGAATTTATTTGGAGTCGCCATATAGACGAGTCCGTCTTTACCAAGAACTCTGAATATCTCGTTCACCAAGCTGGGCTGGTTATGTCTCGGGATATGTTCAATAACTTGATTACATATTACGATATCAAATGTCTCATCCTTAAATGGCATTGAGATGCCATTTGCCAATAAGAATTGTATCTTGTTCTCAGGAAAAAAGGTGTTCCTGAAGAGGTTGGCGCTGATATCGATACTTATCACATCGTTGCTGGCTTGAATCACATGATATGAAATAATTCCTGAACCTGCCCCGATTTCCAGGATTTTTCTGTTGTGCAACGTTTGTTTTAGGATATATTCAATGCAAGAAACTATCTTTTGAGCTTTTTGATATCTTGAATCATCATTAACGGCATAACTTGAATAATCCATTATCCCCCCTGTCTAACGCTTTCGTAATTTCCGGTTTTTTTCTATTTTTATTGAATGTTGAAAAGCGTCAAAAAATTGTTTTGACACAATATCCCATGAAAATTTTTTGTGGATCAGAGTAATTGCGTTTCTTGATAGATATGTTTGTAATCCTTTATCTGAAAGGAGCAGAAGTACTTTCTTTGCAATATCGTCCGGGTCCCCGGGTCTTGTTAATAGACCTGTTTTATGATCTTCAATTATGTCAGTAATTCCCCCGATATTGCTTCCAATTACGGGAACACCGCATGCCATCGCCTCCAGGAGAACGACACCCAGTCCTTCTGTATCTCCGTATTTTGTTTCAATGGAAGGTAAAATGAACATATCGGAGGACGCATACCTCTCTGCAATTTTCTCAGCAGGGACGAAACCAAGGAATACGACATTTCTTTCCAGATTCAGTTCACTACAAAGTTGGATCAGACTCTCCTTTTCAGGACCGTCCCCCCCAATGAACAATGTTACTTCAGGATACTTTTTGATCACTTCCTGCATTGCCATTATCAGATATTTCAGGCCTTTCTTTTCAACGATCCTCCCAATCGATAAAATATTTTGTGCTGAGGCAGATGAATCTTCTGCCCGAACCCGATCTTTTTTACAAAATCGGCGTTCGTCAACACCCATGGGAATGATCTGGATCCGGTGGTCGACGGAATTATTGATGGACAGAATTGATTTTTTTGTGTAAACACTATTTGCAGTGATTAATTCTGCATTCGATAGCACAAAAGATCCCAGCATCCGCAATATTCCTGAATTTTGTATGGTGAAAACATCTCCGGCGTGCGCAGTTGTAATGTGTGGGATACTAAAGAGAATTTTACAGATCGCGCCAATAAATCCATTTGGAATAATCCAATGGGAGTGAATAATCTCAATTTTTTCCTGTCTAATAATCTTGAGCGTGTAGAACATTTCGGAAATTAGCAAGAGCGGGATCTGGACCTTTGCAAGATTACTCTTTTTTATATTTGGGAGGATGCCTCCGTTATACGCTAGTTTTTGATACTTCGTAGGAAAAAAATATGGAAATCGATATATTTTCATTCCATCAAGAATTTCAAATTGTTTTGCCCCGTCACAATGAGGTGCGAGAACCACAATTTCCAAACCAGATTCCTGTAATCTTGTTGATAATTCATACACGAAAGCCGGTCTTGTATCATGTTCCCATCGGGGAAATGTCGTAGTGAGTACTAAGATTTTCATTTTTATTCATTTTTCTGCACTATGAATTCGACATGCCATGTCAGGATCTCATTGAAGACAGGAACTTTCGCAAAGTTAAGCGGTGAAAATCTTGTAGTAATATCGATAATTTTAAAATTATTATGTTTAACAAGTTTTAGAACCTTTTGTATTGTGGTGGGATACAGTCCCCAATTTCCATATGAAGTATTGTAACTTTCTACATTCAATCGGTAAATAAACTTTGAAAGCGTCACTGCAAATCCTTCTCCGAACATGTGAAATGGTTTAAATTGATGTCCCCCAACCGGTGAAAAAAAAGGTGGAAAACTGAGATAACAAATTCCTTGTTTTTTTAAGACCCTGTTAATCTCCAAAATTAATTGCTCCTGGTCAGAGACATGCTCAATCAGACTTGAACAGAACACCAGATCCATTGATTCAGAACGGATTGGGAGATTATTACAATCCCCTTTAATCTGAAAAAAATTTACTTGCTTTTGAGGATGCCGAATTATGTTTAGATCTATTGCATACACATGGGCACCCGCATTTGACAATTCCTGCGAATATCCTCCAAAACCTGATCCCAAATCGAGAATATTTTTAGCTTTCAAATCAAATCTTTTCAAAGAATCGGATATTACCCATTTTGCTTGAAATTTTTGAAATTGCAAATAATCTTCTTTTGATTTGAGTCTGCGACTTGATAATTTCAAAAATTCGATATAGTTCATCTGATTGGTATTGCAACTCGAATAACATATATTTTTAGATCTTTGAACCTCGCTACCAAAGTTTTTCCGGTGGGATAGAATCCCGATCAAATAGTGATTGTTATACCGAAGGGTGACATTAACTTTCAGAGTATCCCCCGGAACATTTTATGTAAGCACGATCTTCAATACAACTCGCTAGACGAAAATACCATGAAATGTGAAAGAAGTAAAAATCATTCTTTTGCCGGAAGTATCACTCCCTGAATTTTGTAAATAAATATTCGATATCTGTTTTTCTGATAATAAATTCTTTCAAACTTGTGTTTGTTTCCTTTAAAAACACCCCGATTAATATTCCTGACATCAGGATAAACGAGATACTTGCAGTGATTCCAGCACCCACAGATCCGTAGACTGGTATCAGCAGATAGCAAAACAGGATATTTGCACCGAGTCCAGTGAACGCTGCTATGGCATTCACCTGGTTTTTTCCGATGCCCGCGAAATAATTAAAAATTATGATCGAAGTTCCAAAAGCGACGATCCCAGGACTCATTGCAAAGAGGATACTGGGAACTGAGGAGAAATCGCTGCCGAAGACAATGCCGTATACCTCTGGTGGCAGACATAACAGGAACACGGTCAGACCAAGAGTTAATAGAAATCCAACCTTTGCCAGCTTTATTGTAATATTCTTTGCATATTCACGATCATTCGTATTTGAAATTCTCGAATATTCCACGAGCGCAATACTCTGGGAGCCAAGCAAAATGAATTCGGCGAGATTTACCCCGACGGAGAATATTCCAACTGCAGATAATCCGGAAAAACTGGCAAGTACGAAAATACCCAGACGATAATTCAGGTAGTACATAACCGCAGCAGCCTGTGCAAAAAAGCTGAATGATACAAGAGATTTCATAACAGTGATCTGGGCAGACCAGTCTATCGGTGTCAGTGGGGTAATCTTTTTCAACTCGAATAGTGTCAGAGTCAACCCACAGATGCCCGATATGAACAGGGCGACGACGACAAACCCGACAGTCGGTTGTTTGAGAACTACAAAGAAAAAAACCAGAGTTATGAGATTAACAATCCACTGGAAAAAATAGATGAAATTGTTTATTCGTATCTTCCGGTTTCCGACAAGGATATAGAAATTGGCGATGTAGATTGAAGATATGAGAGATAAGATTGCTAACGGTAAAATATAATCAGCAGGAAGGACGTGAAAGAACCATGCTGCACCTGAACCCACGATAGTAACAATCACCGCCCATCCGTAGATTGGGATGAGCAGATATTGTGTCTTGTTCTTCGCTGCAAAATAGATAACTGCAGGCCCCCCGACAAATCCCACAAAAATTACGATGATCCCTATAGAAGAAGAGATTAAACTGACTAACCCTCTACCTTCTGCTCCGAGATACTGGGTTGTGAGGATGAGAATACACAGCGCAATAATCGCAGACGCAATTTTTGTCCAGAGTGTATTCAGAATTTCCCGGAACATGCTCAATACTTCTTTTGAATGGAAGTATGAAAATACTACTGAACGCGGGTACCTTGTTGCTATGAAATATATAAGCGAGCGAACTGCATAGCTCCTGATGTGTTCAGAACCGGGAAAAGAACGATCTCGAATTTACCAGAATATTAATAATTGCTTTTTAGGAAAAACTGATAAAGGATCTTACTTTTTCATCCTGTACAGAATCTCTTCAGATAGCATTCTTTGAGTCCTAATCATATCTGCAAGGAGTCCAAATAAAATGGCAAGACTACCCACAATAATAAGAACTGTAGTAAGCAACGCTGATGGAAGGTAAGGTGTAACCATACCCGTTGTAAAGAAATGTATAATAACTCTAAAACCTATTACGAGTCCAAACAGAATACATACAATACCAATTCCGGAAAAAATAACAAAGGGATGGTATGCACCAAAACTCCTGAATATTGTAACGCCCGCTAATCGTGCGTATCGGAATATGCTGGATATTAACCGGGACTTCCCCTCCCGCCTCCGGAATTCAACCGGGATCTGTTCAATGTTAAGATGTTTGTTTGCTGCCTGAATGATGGTTTCCTGGGTATACGTAAAATCTCCCGTGAGATTCATTCGTAATGCTGCTTCGCGTGAAAAAGCCCTGAATCCTGTTTGCGCATCTTTGATCGGAAGTCCTGTTGTCCAACGGATAACCCCGGTTGCAAGTTTATTGCCCCACAAATTTCCCCGTGGCATATGATCGAGTTTATCGACCTGACGATCGCCAAGAACTATGTCTGCTTTTCCTTCAAGGATTGGTGCAATGAGGTTTGGAATTTCTGTACCATTGTATTGGAAATCCGCATCGGTATTCACAATAATATCAGCACCCATTCCCAGTGCGGCATCAAGCCCGTCCCGGAAGGTTTTTGCAAGACCCATATTGTGTTTGTGGGAAAGTATTTTGTCGGCACCAGCTTGTGTTGCTATATCGACTGTGCGATCTGTTGAACCATCGTTGATGACAAGTATTAGGACTTGATCAATGCCAGGAATGGTTCGTGGGATTTCAGTGATGACTGAGGCTAATGAATGCTCTTCATTATAAGAGGGGATTGTTATGACGAGTTTCATTCTTACATGTTATTCTACACTTGATTACATTAATTCTTTAGGTGTATTTGTGCTTTCAATAAGAACTGGTCACATTGTTTTTCAAAATATATCTAAAATCTAATATGGTCATTAATCCAATATGATCGTATGAAAAAATGGAATCTATCCTTTCTTTCTTCAGGATATTTTCTATTAATAGCGGCGTTCTTTTTATTAGTTATCGTAAAAATTTTGCTATCATTTTATTTCAAATCCCCCTCGCTTTTCGCTGATGAAACGGTATATGCTGAAACAGCGCGAAATATCCTTCGCGGTGAATTTTATAGTAAATTGCAATATTGTCAGACGTATCCCCCAGGATATTCATTGTTTTTGTCCATTGTGTATTTATTATTTGATAATAGTTCAGCCAATTACCAGTTTATGTTAATAATTAATACGGTTCTCACCTCTTCGATTATTTTCCCTGCATATTTTATCTTAAAAAAATACTGTTCGGACAAATTTTCACTATTGGGTTCGATTTTGGTTTCAATTTCGCCATCAGTTGTTCTCTATAATTTTGTTGTAATGAGTGAAAATCTTTTTATTCCTTTGTTCACTTTTTCTTTATGGTTTTTAATTGAATCATTCGAAACAAATTCAAAAAAATGGGGGATACTGGCAGGTTTTTCAATATTTTTGTTATTTTTCACGAGATCTACCGGCATAGCAATGATTATCGGATTTTTCCTCGCTCTTGTATATTTTGTATTAATACAATTAAAATTGAAAGAACCTGCGATAATAGTTAAAGAAAATATTTACTCAGTATTGGCTTTTTGTATACCTACAATATTATGGGTATTTTATAAGTCCCAACGGGGCATAACCTCGGTAACAGGCTATGATACAGAAGCGTATAGTTCAACCATTTTTCACGCTGTTTCAAATATTCAATCTTTTATGCGTTTTCTCTCACTAATTATTCATGAGGTTGAATTTTTAATTTTAACTTCATATTTTATTTTGTTTGTTCTTGCTTTGTATTCTCTCTATATAATTTTGAGTGGTTTAGATGGTTCATCACAAGGCAAAGATAATCAAAAAATGATGTCAATGAAATCCGGGATAATATATTTTTTGGTGTCATCAATTATATTAGTATTAATTACCGTTGCTCATATGTATTTGGCAAATGATCGCTACTATTCAATTTTTGGACGATACATCGATCCCATTGTTCCAATAATTATTATATTTGGGTTAATTGGGTTGTATATTGCATTACATAAAAATTCTGAAAAGAAAGATATTATTTTTTTTCTCATAACCTCAATTTCAGCTTTAATTATTTTATTTGCAATTGATTTCCCTATTACTTATTATAAATATCAAAACATGTTTTCAATATTTTATATTCAAAACGTTAGTAATTTTCTTCCGGTTATCCAATTTATCAGTCTTTTTGTTATATCATTACTTATTTTTTTTATTATCCTTGTGTATTATAAAAAATTTTGGCCATTTTTTATAATTTTTCTTATGATCATCTCTATTATAGGAGTTTATTCTACACTTCAAATTCAAATAACACAATCTTCCACTATCGAAAAAATGAACCAGATCAGCCAATATTTAATATCTAATTCAAATGAATCCAGTAGAATTTTAATGACGAATGAGGATTTTAATGCTAATTATTGGGGCACTGCAACATGGTTTGGGACCCAATTTTATATTAAAGGATATCTGATAAGGGATGACTCCTGCACCGTAGTATCCAAGGTTAAATGTCAAAAGAATCGTGATTTAGATTATATAATCTCTCCCAGAATTTTACCCTATCATCTTATTACCACATCAAAATCGGGATATAAACTTTATAATTTTGAAAAACCTGAAAACCACACCACCATTGAATTGCCATACACAATAGATATCGGATTAAATGATGAGGAAAAAATTGAAAATTTTCATTCGGCAGAAAATAATCAAATCCGATGGACAAAAAATTATTCAAAAATATTAATTGAATATCCCAAAAATTGTGGTGAATTTAATCTATCCGTAAAAATTGGGGGTGGTCGACCTGCAAATAATCCAGCAAATGTGATATTTTTAATCAATGATCATTCTCTTGGCAATATTACCTATACCGGAAACCAAAAAATAATTTCATATATTATTCCAGTCGGTTACCTAAATGATTACAATAACAAATTGGAAATCGTCACAAATACTTGGAATCCAGGCGATTACGGTTTAAAAGATATTCGGGATCTTGGGATTTGGGTAGATTGGGTGTTTGTCCAGAGTAATGATCCTGAAAAGTCCAAAATGTATTGCGATAAACAATCCCAACAAAATCTCTTATAATTTGGCAATTTTATTCCTCGATGCGGAGGTATGATATTCTTAACCGCCATTGACAGGGGTAGCCCAACCCGCTGGAAGAATGATGAAGCAACGCTCGCAATCTATTCAAATCGTTATCGCACGGCATTGATCTCATACTGGAGGTTGTGTCTCCAAAATGCTGTAAAATCAGCTCCAGTATCCAAAGAGATTGTATAATGAGTGTTATTAAAAAAGATCAATAATTTTATTAAAAGGATATTTAATAAGTAAATCATCATTTTCATTTATGCCGATTTCATACAATCCCCCAGACATATTATTCATAATGCATTCGTTACAATCTACAATATTTTTTATAAATGAATAATATTCATGGGCTATCTTATCTGGATTATGTTGCTTGATGATATATTCTCGTGCTTTTTTACCAATAGTGTTATTAAATTTTTCATTTGAAGCTAATGCAACCATATATTCCAAAAGGGTCTCTTCTTCAAATTCATCAACATTCACTTTTAAACAGCTGTCATCAGGTAATTCCGAAAACCAACCAACATTGGATACAATTACGGGTTTTTGAGAAGCCATAATTTGCAGGACACTTCGGCTGGTTTCCCCAGCTGTTGGATACCGTAAATTTATACAAAAATCAGACACGTCCAGGTATTGTTGTGCTTGTAAATGGGATATAAACCCCGTTTGAATAACCGATTTTGTTAATCCAAGATTAGTGATCAGCCGATTGACATTCATCATATCCTCGCCGACTAAAATTAAAACTGCATCAGGATATCGCTCTAAAAATCTTTTAAAGGATTTCAAAATGAAATTAAATCTTTTATGGGGGAAAATATAGCCAAAACTGGAAATAATCGGAAAAAATTTTGTCAGTTTAAAACCAGTTTTTATTTTACTATCATAATTCATTTTTCCCTCTTCATTAAGAACTGTATACGGCTGATTTATTTTTCTCACAATAGATTCCCTGTTTTCCTTCATAATGAGATTTATTCCATATTCACTGTGGCTCACTACACCTAAACTTTTATCAATTATTTTTTTAATGAGTGGATATTCAAATTCCGGAAAGACTCCGGTACTTACAGCAATCTGTGCGATTCTAACCCCTTTTTTGCCATAACAATACTCAAACATATCGATGTATTTTTTGTGATCACCCTGACAGAGGCTGATATTCCAAAGAAAACCATGAAGAAATATATCATGCAACACAACAATCCCAGGATATTGTATAAGCGTATCGTAGACGAATCTGTGCAAGGGGTTGTTCCCCATCTGATAAATCGGAATATCGTAATTCTTTTCCAGACTCGGAAAATCAGAATATGGATATATATTAAAATTTTTGATTAATTTTTTTTCGCTTGGTTTGACATCTTCATCAATAAAAATATCGATATCACAAAATTTCGATAGGTAAGGTAAAATTTCTTGTTCGGAATAATCTGCAATTCCTGTTTTTTGTGGACTAACCGGCGTAAAAAATGCAACCTTCATACCATTGCATCCATTAATTTTGTTATTACACTATCCCAAGAAAGCAAGTTATTTCCAAATTTTTTAAAACCTTGTTCGCCCATCTTCTTTGCCGACCCCTCAAGATATATTTTATTTATGGATTTTGCAATCTCAGCAGGAATTGGTTCAACGATGAATCCCGTCACTCCATTTTCAATGAATTCCAGACTCCCCCCCGAATCAGTGCATGTGATTAAGGGTTTTTTTGATAGTATACTCTCCATTGAAACAAAGCCCAAATCCTCATCAATAGGTGTATAGGGTATACAAAGTGCGTTTGCATAAAGATCGAGAAGTTCATTCTCCGGAACAAACCCTAAAAATTCAACCCTCTTCTCTACACCGTACTCTTTTGCCACATTCTTCAGATACTCCAGATACGAACCGGTTCCTACAATTTTTAACTTCAAATCTGAGTTGACAAATTTCATACTCTTAATTACAAGCTCCTGCCTTTTCTTTGGATCAAGACGACTGGGGTATAATAGGTAATTATCAAAATTTTTACAGTAGTAGCGGCCTTCAAAAGGTGGAGGCGGATAGAGTACTTCAGATGGAATTTGATTGTACTTGTCCAAACGATTTGTGACATTTTGGGAGATGGAGAAAATCTTTCTTGATTCTTTCAAAGATTTATTATCGATTGCAATAATTTTTCTTCTTACAATATCGCCTAATGCATGATGAGGTGCCAAATCATCATATTCGCTAAAAGCCAAGTCATAAACAGGCCTATGCTGATGGAATAACCATGTAATTTTATTTGGATGTTTGACAACATACGACGGAAATTTTGTTGTTATGATTCCATCAATTTTTTGCCCATCACTTTCATTAATATCTAATAATTTCCAAATTAGTGCATTATTTATGATTTCTTGAGGGGGATACCATTTAAATGGTATTTTTACATGTTCAACTTCATAATTTCGTTTAACCAGTTCATTAAATAAATTATCGCATAAATATTCTGCTCCACCTTTCATAAATGGTACTTGAACTGCACAAATTGCGATTTTCATATCATTCGTCCGATTCGTATTAATTTTTCCTCAGTACCATATAAAAAACAATTCTATACTTTTTTCCCAATTACGGCATAATCTTGGTCTCCATATATAATATCATTTAACTTTTCAATATTTTCATTATATATTACTTGGGACATCTTCGAAGTTTCATCAGATCCTGCAATATCTGGAATTTTCTTTAATCGGTATTTAAGAGAGACGGGCGATGAAACTTTTGTTTCAATTTCTTTGAACCCAACAAGTCCTATTAAAAACTTCAAAGTCTCCGGGTGCACAGGCTTTGTATGGGTCATATCGATGTAGAAGTTGACAAACGATACAAATGACATGGGGTTCACCGTTTCTACAACGATATGATACCCAAATTTCATCTTCTGGTGACAGAGTGCGAGCAACCGGATAAGATAGTCTGGTTCAAGGTGCTCCACAACCTGGTCGATAAAGATCCCATCAAGACAATTATCTGCAAGTGTTTCAAGATAAGCGATTGCGTCCGAGTGCTCTACTTCTAACTGGCGGGAACGGCAGTATGCCACCATATCTGGATCACTATCTACGCCGATGCTGCCGATATTATGGTCATTGAGAATCTCAAGGAATTCACCCCTGCCGCAGCCGATATCAAGCACGCGGGAACATTTTTCAAAGTACGGAAGGAATGCCAGTTGTCGTTGTGTGATATCTTCCCGTGAACCCCGGAATCGCTCTTCGAAAAGGAAATAATTCGTAGTCTCTTTTGGAGTGGATGCCGGAGAAGCACTTTTTTGTACCAGTCCTTTTTGAACACGTTCTTCAAGTACACGGGCAAGCCATGCCTGGGCATGGATGTCCTTATCCATCTGGGTAAAGAGTTTTTTTACTGTTAATTCAATTTTTGATTCCAGTTCACTTTTTGTTGTGGTGATTTCTTTTGTTGTTAATTCAATTTTTGATTCCAGTTCACTTTTTGCAGTAGTGAGTTCTTTTGTTGTCAATTCAATTTTTGATTCCAGTTCACTTTTTGCAGTAGTGATGCAATCGGCAATTTTTTTATCGGATTCCCGTTTAAAAGAGGCAAATGCCGTTTCCAGCTCCTGCTGGTGCTGGTTTAATTCGGCGCATCGTTGTGAGGCCCGGGTAATAATCCTGACGGTACTGGCATTGAATTCCGTCTGGCGCGAGATCATCGGATCAATATACCGGCGAACTTCCCCGTGAACCAGTTGGCGTCCTTTAACGAGGAATTTGCCGATGTAGGGATGATGGGAGCTGATATAGTAGCTGTTATTGTGGATATCCCAATTAGAATTGATGTATGAGAGATCACGTTGAATTATATTGTCCGATTCGCCTGCATAGCAATTCTTTGAAGGGGATCCGATTACAGAATCCGGATCCGTGGGCAGTTCTCCTGCTGCACGTCGCCTCCGGATATTCTCCCGGATCTTTGCCATGATCTCTTCGACGTTGATCTCGTCATCGCGGATTTCTATGGTATTGTCGTTCATGCATCTCCTAATAAAAAATTTTGAATTCCTCCAATTAAGGAGAATGTTTACCCAAATTATTCTTGATTAAAGATTGGTTTACCCACATTCTGACACTTATCTATTCAGTCCATATTTTATTTATTGCTACTCCTAATGTACGTAGATCCCCATTATGCATTTCAGTGTTTGGAACCCACGTGGGTGTTATTTTAATCACAATTTTGATGAATTTTTTCAAATATAAATTAGGTTTGAGTGGTAGGGAAATAATTCCTAGATTATTTTGATCCACCTGAATGGTATGTGTTTCATTATCTATCGAAATCATAAGAATTTGGCCTCCCTGAGGTTTTGAAGCGATGATCTTGATGCATAATGTTTTATCTGCCTCTCGTGGATGAAGATAAAGGACTGCAGATCCTTTTGTCCATCTTACCGAAGGTGGCCAATATTCGCAAAAATGCCACCCTTTACCAAGATAATAATTATCCGTCGTTCCCATTTCCACATATGAATTAAAGGGATCAGGCAAATGAGTGGGGTCAAATGGGAGATAATCACTATGCTCATCAGGAGGCTGTGGTAAGTAGTGATATCGTAAATAATGAATAATTAGATGAGGCCACGTTTTTTGGAATTTTTTAACTTCATCTGCTGCATAATGGCATAAGTTTTCAACTTCTCCAGATGAAAATGCAGTGTTTGGAATAATATATTTCCCCATCTTTAAATCAATCATATCTAAGGGGGAGATCTGATTGCGTTTCTCCAAAATTTCATAAAGACGACTTCCAGGATATGGCATTGTGACTGCAAACCCAAAATAATCCGGGTCAATTTTTTTGGCAAAATGAACTGTATTTTTTATGGATGAAGGGGAATCATCTAGGTTTCCAATCATAAATGAGCCATACGTTCTAATGCCTGCCTGTTTTGTCAGATAAAATGCCCTTGATAGTTCATCAAGGCTGATGTTTTTATTAATAGATTTAAGCACCATTTGATCGCCGCTTTCGACGCCGTAAAAGATCATCCAGAATCCAGCTTGTTTCAGGAGTTGGAGAAGATCCGATGAGACAAGGTTGGCATTTGCCCGAAATGGCGCTTTAAATACACATTTTTTGTTCAAACCTCTTGAAATAATTCCATAACAAATTTTTTCCAGCCATTGACGGTTAAGATTAAAAGTATCATCTTGAAAAAAAATTTCATGAACATGAAAAGTAGTCTGAAGCCATTCAATTTCCTTCAGAATATATTCTGGACTTTGGAACCGAACTTTCTTTCCCCAAATAGGATTACTGCAAAACTGGCAACCAAACGGGCAACCCCGTGATGCCATGATATGAATTGTAGGGTGTGATTTAACCGGAAAAGGCCCGGGATATTTTGAAAGAGGTGTAACCAAATCAAATGCAGGGAATGGTAGACTATCCAGATTTTCTATGAATTCTCTGGACTTTGTTGTGCAAGTCGTCTCGTTATCCCGGTAACAAATACCATCAACAAGATCCAAAGACTCCTGTTTATCTAATATCCTTACAATATCCAAAAAGGTTCGTTCACCTTCACCAATAACAATAATATCAATGTCAGGACATTGCTTCAAAATCTCCTCTTTCAATGCTGAAGGATGTACTCCTCCTACAACTATGACAATCTCGGGGAATTTTTTCTTAATATATTCTGCAAGCAAAAAAACAGTTCTACATTGCAAGGTTGTCATTGTTATTCCAATAACGGTTGGTTGATATTGTCGGATAGAATTTTCAATATCCAGAAATGATTTGTTATCAATATCTGCATCTATTACTGCAACATCATGCCGGTTGTCTCTGAGAACAGCAGCAATGGATAATATACCAAGTGGAGGATATACCGTCAATAATCCCCCCGCGTGTCTCAAATTGGGATTAATTAATAAAACTTTTGACATCAGTAATTCAACCTGGAAAAACTTTCAATAGTTTGGGATTTACATTTTTTACATATTTGATCATACGCTGGGAATTGTTATACATCATCAGTAAAAAAATAATTTGTATGAATCCTCGGTTTGATATTAAAAATGCCAGAATAATTTATTGCGTTTGAATTGGACAATATTTTTACGAGACCCAAATCGTGTACCAAGAGTGGATATTCTTCAAAAGATCCAATATCAAACCCGCTATTCGCAACTCCTACTGAAAATGAATAAGTGCCCGGGTATAATGGAAAATCCATTTCCCATTCAATCTTAGCAATTTGACCTTTCGATAATTTTTCTGTTTTAATTTTCATACAATAGGTGTTTGTCTCAAAAATTGAAAGACCCAGATTATTCCGTATCATCAAACCATAATGTGGATCATCCAGATCCTTTAGGGCTTTGACTTCAAAAACAATCTTAATAACCTTTTCACTCTCAATATACGAAATTTCCTCTCCTTTTTCATTATAAATTTTAAAAGAAACCAGTTCCACTTCACCGGTAGAGATACTTGAATTATTCACATTCTTCTCTTTCTCAATTTTCTTAACCTGAACCGGTACATCTCCCTGATGTGATTTCTTCAAGATCATGTTCTGATAAAAATCCACCACATCCTTAGGTTCCCCACAATCAATCATCCTTCCATGATCCAGCATTATCGCGGCATCACACAACGTCTTCACCGCATTCATATCATGTGATACAAACACAATCGCGCCACCACTCTCCCGGAATTCTTGGATCTTCCGCATGCACTTCTGCTGGAAATATGCATCCCCCACCGACAGAGCTTCGTCAACCAGAAAGCATTTCGGGTCCGCATGAATCGCAATAGAGAAGGCGAGGCGCATTGTCATACCGGAAGAATAGGTCTTAATGTGTTCATGGATAAACTCGCCCAGTTCAGAAAAATCGATGATGGTTTGTTTCTTCTGGTCGATCTCATCCTTGGTCATCCCGATAAGCGTCCCGTTCATGTAAATATTTTCTAAACCGGTCATCTCTGCGTTGAAACCGGTTCCGAGTTCAAGCAGTCCAGTGACTTTCCCGTCAATCCTGATAGTACCACTGTCCGGGATCACAATGCCGGAGAGAATTTTCAAAAGTGTGGATTTCCCGGCGCCGTTCTGCCCGATGATCCCGAGCGTCTGGCCTGCGCCAATCTCAAAGGAGATATTGTCAAGAGCGATGAAATCCTTGTGATACGGTTTTCTGAAGATGATCTCTTTGAGCCGGTCGGCAGGTGAGCGGTAGAGTTTGAATTTCTTTGAGATCCCTTCAACTTTTATCATGATGTTGCACCATATGGGGGTCTGTTATGTCATTAAGAATTCTTTTTCTGCAAACAGGTCTCTATATCCTCTTTGAATATTGTATCATATAAAATCCCGGATATCTTTTTCCAGTTTTTTGAAGATCAAATAATCCAGCACAATCAGAACAATGCTCATGCACAAAAGGAGAGAGAGATAGAGGAATGATGGTATCTTATGTAAAATGAAAATATCATGGTACGCAGAAATGAATGCGAGCGCTGGGTTCCAGATAAGGATCTGCTGGGCCAGAGGTGGAAGGATCTCAAAGACATACACAATAGGAGTGAACCAGAACCAGATCTGGAAGCCGATTGTGACAACCTCCCTAAGATCCCTGAGAAAGACCACGAACATGGCAAGGAAAAACCCAAGGGAATACGCGAAGATCTGCTGGATGAAATAGATCACGGGAATAAATACAAGATAGGGAGAGAAGGTGTACCCGGTAATAAGGAGGATTCCAAAAAATAAAATGAGGGTTACAACAAAAGTAATTGTTTCTGATAATACAATGAAAAGGGGCAGGGTAGGGAGGTCCAGGTGAATCTTTGAAATGATATTTTTTTTATCAAGAAATACCGTGGAAGATCGTGTTACCGTATTTGCAAATGCCATCCAGGGAACAAGACCGGAGATGAGGTAAACACCATACCCCCACACCGATGACGTGCCGGGCAACCGCGCTCCCATCAGGCTCCCGAAGATGACCATATAGATCAGGATGTTGATAAGAGGATAGATGAACGACCAGACAAAGCCAAGAGCTGAACCGGAATACCGTTCAGTAAAATCCCGTTTTGCTAGTTCAAGAATCAGGCTGAAATTCACGATGTGTCCCTGCCGGGAGTGTATGTTCCCATCCGATAACTTTGGTAATGACCGTTGACATTGCAGTATTTTGAATCTTTCTTATTAATTCAGGAAATCACAAAACAAATAATACAAATTGAATTTTATGCCTTATGAGAAGGCATCTCTTTTCGCATAGAACTGGTTAATATAACGATAACTGGATGGCATTGATGGATTCCACCGTCGGTTCATATCTCCGTTTTCCGTACCGCTGCTTTCACCAGTGCGCTGAACTCCGCCAGATCAAATTCCCGTGCCCGTGCCAGGCAGGCATTCCTGTACCGTTCAGGAGTTTGTGCAACAAACCATATACCTTTCACAAGAGAATCTACCGATGGCGCAACAAGCACACCCGTTTTATCTGTCACTGTCCTCCGGTACCCACCTTCATCTACCGCAACCACCGGTTTCCCGCTTGCCATTGCCTCAAGCGGAGTAAGCCCGACGTGCTCGTTGATTGACGTACAGATGTTCCCCCGGCACCGGGCATACAAATCCACAATTTCATACCCGGTGACTTCTCCACGAAGTGTCACATTGGGAGGCAGATCGTGACGTATCTTTTCTGCACAGGTCGCCGCATGGTTCCCTGCACAAAAAAATATCGTGGATCTTTTTCAATGTCCACAAGATTTGCCGGGTTTCCCGCAGGAGTTATCGCGTCAAGATTGGTGATTGCACATTCCGGATGCGCAATGAGGATATGCCGGATTGCCGATGCAGCAGGATCATCCCGCGTAAACCCGTTCCCTGCATTCCTAGTTATTTACCCAGATTGACGGCAATTGCACAATGATGCCCATGGTCACAACCGCACTCATGGATGAAAAATTGGCATTGTGTATCCTGGTAGGTTATTGAACAAAAATCATGAACAAACGAGTTTTTTATAACCCCTGAAACATCCATATCGCTCATCATCTGCACGGTACCACCGGTTGCCTTGAGGAGTGCTTCTTTCAGGGCCCAGATCCTGAAAAACTGCCTGTATCGCTGATTCGGCTCTGTTCCCGCTATCAATGCCTTTTCCTCATCGGTGAAAAGGTATTCTGCCGTATCCTGAAATGGGTACCGTCTGTCCATTTTTACGATATCTATACCGATATTATTATTTTTTGTTATGCCAATAGCGACCATCTCTTTAGTATTGGAGGTGCTGAAGGAGACAACCGGGTACCCCCGGGGGAGAGCGAGCGAGGGCTTACCGTTTTCACTTTTTATTATGACAAGCTCTCCAGGTTCAAAACCGGTAAATTCCTCGAGAATGATCCGGAGGAGACCATACCGCAGCTCAGTGCACCTGGCATCGGAAGTTTGTCTGAATGTGTCAGCGGTCTCCCGCTCGCTCCTCGTGAGCAGCTGTGACAGGGCATGGTAGTAGGGATCGAGGTCAATATACCGTGCAAACCAGATCTGGATGGAACCATACTGGATACTTCGCTCGCACCTGGTTTCCTGTATAGTTTCTGATGATCCCGTCGTGAGGATCTGACAGCGCAGGGAATTATGAACGGTTCTATTGAAATCCATTGGACCTCAACAGGTTCTCTTCAATTTTACTCGCAAGTTCCCTGCAGTTCTCATCTATAAACAGGGTGTTGTGATCCCCGGCCAAGGTAATAACCTTCAGGGTCCCTTTGACATGGGACCCCCAGCCGCGTGTCGGATCACCCGGAAAAATGACCTGGTCTAATCCTGTCGAGAACAGAACCAAATCCCCGCTATAATCCGGGGGGATATAGTTCATGGTATTTTTTATAATTTCCCTGATAAGCGGCTGTTGTTCCGGGGGGAATGTCGAAGTGAGGAATTTCTCGGTTTCTGGAGAGTAGGTGACAGATCGTGCCGATGTCGCCGGGGATTGTGAGCCCGCGACATGGATGACCGTCTGAGAAAACATCCTCACGAATCTGACAAATACGGAATGCACCTTGCTGTCAGGGTGCGTTTTTGTACGGTTTTTGAGATGCTGGTATCCCCGGTAAACGATGAAGGGAATTTTCAGCGGGCGCTTTGAGGTGGACATGATCGTTGTCACAGTCTTGAACGCCAAAACTTCCGGTACGGGTGCAGACTGGTCGATAAGTCCAATAAATGCGATGGTATCCCCATTTGTCCTTAGCTGGCATGCGAGTTCATAAACATAGAGCGCCCCCCCAGAAAACCCAATGATCTGGTAAGGCCCAGTTGCCTGAACGGTTTTTATGGCATGTACATATTCCCGTGCGGCCTCTTCAAGAGACGTGAAAGGGTTTTCTGTTGCTTCCCATCCCTGAGCACGGATCCCATAGACCGGGCGATCACTGGCAAGAAACCTCGCAAGATTCTTATATTGATCTACCCATCCACCGATTGGATGCACACAGAACAATGGAAGCTGTCTGCCCTCGTCTCTGATGGGAACAATAAGGGGATGGTACCGAACGGGACGTTCGTTTCTTTCTGCGATTATTACAGCTTGTTGTCGGAGCGTCGGGAACCGGTAGATGGTGTCCGGCGGGAAATTTACTTGGAATGTTCTTTGGATCTTAACAAGAAGATGAATAGCGGTCAGCGAATTTCCTCCGCACAGGAAAAAATCATTATCGGGCAACACATTCGGGATATCCAGAACATCTTTCCAGAGCTGCAGGAGTCTCTCTTCAGTCATCGTCTTTCGCGGGAAGATCTCCTGCCCGGTCATTTTCTCCGGCTGATCCGAAAAGGTGGCTAAGTCGCCGAATTTTTTTGTGCCTTCTTCCCGAAGCGGCTTGCCAAGTGCATTCTTCGGGATCTCCTCAATAAAAAAGATCCTACGGGGAACCTTGAACTGGATAAGGCGATTGAGGCAGTACTGGCGCAGGTCTTCTTCAGAGACCTGTGCATCCGTCTTCACTACCATCGCGGCGATATCCTCGCCAAGGACCGGTTCCGGGATACGGAATGTCATTGCATCCCGGACACAAGGATGAGACATCAGAACCGTGTCGATCTCTGCAGGAGTGATCTTTCTCCCGCCTTTATTGATCATCTCCTTTTTACGACCGGCAATGAAAAGATACCCGTTTTTATCGAGATAACCCATATCGCCGGTCCTGAACCACTCATCTTTGAAGGATTCGGCATTTTCAACGGGAGCATTTTCATACCCCCCAAAAACCAGCTCACCACGGACAACGATCTCACCGTATTGTCCTACCGGGAGGGCACAGTCATTATCATCCCGGATTTCCAAGTAAGGGATGAAAGGAATTCCCACAGACCCTTTTTTTCCGGAGATGTTTAAGGAAATGAATGCCTCCGACATCACATATGCTTCAATAACCGGAATTCCCATCATCGTTTCCAGTTCATGACGAACTGCAGGAGATATGGCTGCGGCCCCCGACCCGATAAACCGGAGTGAATGATTTGCCAGCTCATCCGGCAGAACCTTTTTCAGTTCCTGTAAAACTGCCTGGTGGTGTGCGGGCCCCCCCCAGTAATGCGTTGGCCGGTAGGTAGTAAGGAGACGGGTAAAATCTGATGCAACGAAATCCCGCGGACATATGAGGTTTCCACCCACAAAAAGGGGGGCCCAGAGGGGGGTTCCATAGCCAAAACTGGTATCCATCGGCACAAAATGGAGGTTTTTATCGGTCTCATTCATGGTTAATAGTGAAGTCATTATTTGTGATCCCAGAAATAGCCGTTTCTGGGTAATCGGAACAATCTTCGGTTTTGCCGTAGTGCCTGAGGTCAGACTAAGCGATGCAGTATCCTTGGGTGCTGCATACAGGGCATCTGTTTCTCTGACATCAACTTCCGGAAAAAGGGTGAACAGTCCGGCTTTGGCCTGTGAGAAGCCAGCTTCAATAACAGGGATATTGTGAGATCCTGCAACGGCAATGGCGGTCGTTTCTGCTCCCTTTTGGACAAGAACTGCTTTGATCCCGAGAGAGGAAAAGAAACCGGCGTATTCCGGCTCTTTATACTGGGAATTGAGGGGAACCGCGGTAAACCCTGCAATAACCGCTATTGTCGCAACTGCCGCATGTGGCCCGTTTGGCATAATGATGGCTATCCGGTCATTGGGCCGGAATCCCCGGGCATTCAGGGATCGGACAACATACGCGATCTGCTCCCGCAGGTCGCGGTATGTCAGCGGCTGGTAACCCGGGGATTCGATAGCAGGTGAATCCGGGTTCTGGTTTCCTTCTAAAATAAGGTCTCTGACACAGAGATTCTCGTGTTCACTCATGAATTACTCATAAGAGGATTTCGAATAACGTGGAATAATTTGGATCTATTAGCAGATTTAAGTGGTTTTCGTGTAATTTCTCGAGAAATCCTTCATAATTACCATTGAAATCTTCCAATTTTTTC
>Ga0315276_10001236_pt1 | contig 22828 bp, 15 predicted proteins | sample YL17G05_0_MG_FD_204542 | JGI IMG/M metagenome (GOLD analysis project Ga0315276, IMG submission 204542) | Sediment microbial communities from Yellowstone Lake, YNP, Wyoming, USA - YL17G05_0 | ecosystem: Environmental > Aquatic > Freshwater > Lake > Sediment | place: USA: Wyoming | collected... | reverse complement strand
CCACCCCCGTCCCCACCACCTCCAGGGCTAGCGACAAGTTCCCCGATACGTCGCTCTCCCCAAGGACAGGAACAACCTTCAGATTCGGACTAACGACGCCAAAATTGATGGCGAATATTGCCAAGTCTTCATAGTCAATGACGTTGTCCGTCGTCGGAATCCCACGAGGACTCCCCGTGACGGTTGGTCCAATGTCGAATCCCGCTACATAGTTGCCTTCTCCCTGCGAGGCCCTGAACGTGTTCGACAGTATCATCAGGTCCTCATACCACACTTTTCCGTCACCACTCACGTCCCCCAACCAGTAGTTCGTCACTCGACCCTGCTGGTCAGACCCCGCCGCTGAATAGTTCCCCAATGCGTCAAATGAGAAAATGCTGTAATAGTATATGTTCCGAGGCATCATGGCCGTAGAGTTCGAATCAACATACTCCTCCGCCGTCCCCTGATATATCAGCTCCCCATCGGTCGGTCCGGCAGGATAGCCCTGTGGCGACGGATACGCATCGTCATACTCCGGATAGGCCCCTACCGCCCATGGATTGCGACGAATCATCACACCCGCAAAATCCCCGCCACCAGGATTGGTCCAACTCAGTTTGCACTTCTGATGTCCAGGCACTACCGCAAAACCCGTCGGTGCTGCAGGGGCCTGTGCGTCAAGCGTGAAGCTGAACGGCGTGGTCTGATAACCACTGCTGCCGCCACCATTCACGGCTTGTACATGCCAGTACCAGGCACCATCCGCAAGAGCCGTCGAGGGTGTGAAGAACGTATCAGCGATCCCTGATTGACTGGTCAGGTTAGTGGTAAAGGCAGCATCGGTCGCGTATTGGAGTGTGTAGGTGCCGCCGCTTCCGGAAGTTGAACTCCACCTGAAGGTCGGTGTATTGTCAGTGATCAGCGCCAGATGGGACGGATAGATCAGCACAGGCACTGCGGGCGCGATTTGTTCTTGAACATCAAAATAGAGCACTTCCGAGGTTGCAGGGGCATTGATGCCGTCACTTGCCCATACCTTCCAGTAGTACCGTCCAAAATCAAGCATATAATTGGCCGCTATTTCACTTGGCGAGAGCACCCGGCGGGTCAGTCGCACTTCGTCAATCCGCCCGTCGAATATCTCCGTGGTAAGCTCAGCCGATACCCCAAGGTATAATGAATGAGTGTTGGCGGCACCGAAATAGACCCCGGTCATTGTATCGCCGGGAACGCCGTTCCTATAGAATACCGCCTCGCCAGTGCTTGCTTTCACTGTGATCGCGACATAGGACCACTGTTTGGCAGGAACGTTAACAGTGCTTATCCAGATTACCGGATACTTGCCACTATAGAAGAGCAGATTGCCAGTGACTCTGTCCAGCGTCATCTGGTAGTTCACGGCACTGCCGGATTTCTTGCTGATGATTGTCCGCCAGACACCGCCTGCTACGCTGTCTGGATAGATCCAAGCCTCCATGGTGAGTTCGCCCGTGGCGCTATCGATATCCAGACTAGGATCATCAGGTATGACCACCCAGTCGCCAGTGGCGTCAAAATTGAGACAATAATCGAAGCGAGCGTCCGAAGTCCAGACTGGGTTGCCGACGACAGTGCCGTCATTAGTATTGGCAGTAGCATCGTGAAGCACAGTTCCGGTGTTCTCGTCAAAGTGCCAGAGCCCCATGGTGTTCACCAGGTCAACGGTGAGCGGAGCATAGATCCAATCATACGTAAAATCGCCAGCCGCAGCATTTGACCAGACCTTAAGAAGCTGGTCAGCCGAAGACGTACGACCACCATAGATCTTGACTTCCACAGGGTTCACATCCGACACCGTGGCATCAAGCACCATTTGATGCTCAGTTGTCACTGCGCCATTTGCAGGATCATTGAGAGTGATGACTGGTGGAGTAATGTCAGTTCCGCCGGATACATAGAAGTTCCTAGTTTCTGACTCTGAGCGAGGATTGGTGCCATCATCTGCAGCGACCTGCCAATAGTAGGTTCCATTACTAAGGCCACCGTAGTTAGCGGCGATTTCTGTAGAACTGAGGGCTCGCCTCGTAATTCGTACGTCGTCCACTAACCCGTCAAAACACTCGGCCGTTACACCTGCCGTACCTATCGTCAGCACGGTGCTGCTGGCGGCTCCAAAACAACCGCCACTGCCTGAATAGGTCACCGTGCTGTCCAATAGCACTCCGTTCCGGTAGAACCGCAACCGACCTTCCGACGCCTGCAACGTCACCGCCACATACGACCACTGGTTCAGCGGTATTGACACCGAACTGATCCAGACCTGAGGCCAGTGGCCACTGTAAAAGAGCAGATTGCCCGTCGTCTGATCCAGACTGATCTGATAATTGACCCCTGGACCACCGCTGATCGCCTTCTTGGAGATGATTGATCGCCATATGTTACCGCCGGAAGTATGCGGGTATATCCACGCTTCCATCGTGACGGCACCAGTCGAACTGTCGATATCTAAACTTGACGCATCCGGAATCGATACATAGTCGTCGGTCCCGTCAAAACTCAGAGCGTAGCCAAATCTACCGTCAGTTGACCACACCGGAGTGCTCGAGAAGCTGCCGTTGTTCCCGTTGCCGGAACTATCCGACAGCGCCGACCCCGTCCCATCGTCAAAGTGCCACAGCCCCATCGTCTGGCTAGGCTCCGGGTCAAACGGCCGCATATTCCAATTGCAATCAATGGTCTGAGTGCCAGTTACGTTTTCGCGGACATACAGCAGATCGGTCGGCGTCGCAGTGCTGCCGCCATAGAACAACACCTTGGAGGAGTTCTCACTTGAGATGGTTGCATTCAAGTGCATGTAATTGTTGCCAGTCGTGGCGCCGTTGGCGGGTGAATTGAGTGTGATCTGCGGCGCGTTCGAACTTGCCCCAGATTCGACGACGAAACTTCTGGTTTCGGAGTTGGAGGAATCTACGCCGTCTGTTGCAGTAACCCGCCAATAGTACGTGCCGTCTGCCAATTTGTAGTTATTGGCGATTTCATCGGCGCTGAGGACCCGGCGGGTCAGCCGAACCTCGTCGATCTGTCCGTCAACTCCCTTCTTCCGGTAAGCCGAGGCACCTATCCGCAGTGGCCCGTCTACCAATGCGCCAATCTGGCCGGTGGTAGCCTGCGCCAGCGCGCCATTCTTGTAGAAGCGCAGATCGCCCGTACTGCCATCGATAGTCACGGCAATGTACTGCCATTGCCGGACGGTCAGAGGGACTGTGCTCACGTACAGAGTCGTATTGCCATAGAATCCCAGTCTCTGAGTAGGATAGTCGAAGAAGATACAGTAGTTGGCCGGATTACCGGAGCAGACTACAGTATCTTGAGGAGCCTGGCATGGCACTCGTTTGGTCACGATGCCCCAGTACCTGTCAGCAGGTAGTGAATCTGGTCTAACCCAGAACTCCATTGTCAGCTGTCCGCTTGGAGCGACGTCCAGGTCCGGATCATCTGCTACCTCGACATAGTCCGCTGCGCAGGGGTTATCAAGAGTGGGAATCCGGAAACCGGAAAAATTAAGAGCGTAGCCGAATGGACCATTCGTTGTCCACATTGACTTGGCTGTCGAATCACAATGCCAGAAGCCGTCATGACCATGACCAGAGGCGTCATGAAGGGTAGTCCCCGTTCCCTCATTGAAGTGCCACAGGCCGAAGGTCCCGGTTGTCGGCTTGAGGGCACGCACTTTCCAATTGAAGTCGACCGTAGACCCACTTGCAACCTTCTCCGCATGGATCAGATCTGAGGCGGAAGTTGTAGTGTCGCCATAAAACCGCACGGTGACTGAATCGCCGTCAGGATCGGAAACCGACGCGCTGAGCGTCATCGCCGAGTCCGACGTGGTGGCGCCACCGATGGGTGAATTGAGTGTGATCTGCGGGGCGCCCGCAGCATTGATTTCGTATGTAATTCCTAATGGCGTGTCGCCGCTGGTTTCTGATACGCGGGCAGCGAATCCATACTCACCGCTCGTGTTCTTAACCTTGATAAGCAACCGGTTTTCGCCTGCCAAAAGACTGACGGGCAGATCGTGATTATAGAGTGAGTATGACTCGGCACTGGCACTTGTGTATAAGACGCTGCCATTAAGCCATATCTTGATTCCATCATCGGCTGAGAAGCGCAGCCGCACTGTCTTGGGCGCATCAGCGTAGATGCGGGTGAAGGCATAGGAAATGCAGCTGGATGGCCCGCCGTATTCCTTGAGCAAATCCATGTAATCGTCTACATCGGTGAAGGCAGTCCATATTTTGCCGTTAGTGATCTGGCCTTCAACCGGATTGATGCTAACCTCCTGGCCGCTTAACTGGTCAACATTGAGATCTGTGCCGCTGTGAGTGCCATTGAGTAACCAAATTCGATTAGCTCGCCCTTGCGCCTTGGCGCGAGCGAAGTTGTATCGGATACTATTGAGTTCAGGACCAACTGTAGTGATGTACCGAAGATCGTTGACTCCGAATCCCTTGGCATGGGCCCAATGGAGATGGTCGATATCCCAAGGGTTCATGCCCATCGAATACGCAGAGGCGGCATCGACGGCAACTGGGTCGCGACCAGCTAAAACGAGATTACGCCTAACATCGGTGCCACCCAAAGGCCCGGCTCCTTCAGTGCCCAAGAAACACTCGACCACCCCGAAATCCGGTGGGTGGAATGACATAAGATCGGAAATGGTGCGCTCAATAGCGTTGGGAACACCATTAAGAGTGTAGTGGGGAATGCCTTGCTTGTCGAAGGCTCCCTGTGTGTAGATGCTGTTTGGTGCGGTCCCAACGTATAGCTTGCTAGTCAAGGTCGCCCGAGTGAGAGTATGGGTCTTCATCACTGCCACAGCTATGATCTTGTCGCAATTCAAGATCGCATTCGGTACGTAGTATGAATTCATCGACAATCCACCGCCGGGCACCGGTGTCAAAGTGTACGGTGGATAATTGAGATCGATATAATCAAACGTGATGCCGGGATAGGACGTCGCAAATTCCGCCAGCATGTCATCGACCGACAAGTTATCGAACCAGGGCCAGTGGTAGTTCCAACCGTCGACAGTCTGCCCCGGAGCCAGAGGATCACCAACCTTTCGCCAATCGGCTCCTTCCGCAATCGTGATGCGGCTCGCACGTCCTTGCTCGATCAGTTGTTGAATGATGCTCTTGACAACCCGGAGATCGGTAGTGGTTCCATTGTGGTTCCAGGTATACGATCCCGAGCTAACACCGGGAACGACCAACAAATTGGGTTTAATGAGCACCCAGTCCCCAGTTTGTATGACGTCATTAAGACCGCCGGCTCGATTCACCGACAGTCTCGTTATGGAATCGACCTGGGCATAGGTAACATCTGAATTGACTGGGGCTTGTAATGTAGGACCGAGAGCAGGATCCATGGAATTGCAGATTCCAACGAGAGGGTTGGCGTTCTCGGCAGATGGATAGAGCAGCCGAAGCAGAAGCGAATCAAGACCCCTTTGCTTCTCAGCAACTACTCCAGAAATGTCGAGGAACATGAGCAGAGCCAGCACTGCCAGTGCTATCAACGCTGTTGTCCTTTTCTTGGCTTTAGCACTCATCGACCCTTGCCTCCAAATTATCACTGTTTTATTCTACGCTGTGTGAGATATCCATTTTGTTACCATGCACCGTATGCCAAGCCAAAGACTACAGCACCCACTAGACCGATAGTGAAATAGAGAAGGAACACTTGTGTGTGTACGGCTGCTTTGAGTGCAACCAGCGTGGAGAGCTTGGTGGCTGGCCCCGAGATGAAGAAGGCGAGTATTGCTCCCTTATCCATTCCGAGTTCCTGAAGAGTTTTGAACACGGGAATGGCTCCTCCCCCGCACGCATAAAGGGGTACACCGGCAGCGGCCGCAACCAAGACCGACCACGAGTGCTCATGCCCCAGCACGCTGATAACCCAGCTGGCAGGAACTAAGACCTTTACTGCAGCTGCAACCAAGACTCCCAGCAAAAACAACCGGCCGGCGAACCTTGTCATCTTCATAAGCTGGCTAGGGAAACAGGTGACGAACGTTTTCCATCTTCCCGCATCGAGAGGTCTGGGAGGATCCAATACCGCCACACTACCCTTTGTGGGCATGAATTGTTTGAACTGACCGCGACTTATGAAGGCGTGCATGATCATGCCTGCCGAGAAGCCCAGTACAATCGCGCTGATGAGCAGCACCAAGGCCATTTGATAGCCAAATGCCCCGGCCATCAGTGCAAATAGGACCGGATTCATGAGTGGTGATGCTACCAAGAACGCAAATAGCGGTGGCGCCGGCACGCCCGCCCCATACAGGACGGCGACCAACGGAATTGCTACATAAGTGGGCATCGGCGACACGACACCAATGAGAGTTGCAGAAGCGATCGACATTCCGGACGATTTACGAAAACGCGACGCCAGCTCATCCCTGGACCATAAGCTCGAGATCGAAGCAGAAGCCACTATGCCGACTGCAAAATAAGGCCACAATTGCCTCAACAGATCCCATATCGCCAGCAGTAGCTGGTGCGTGTATGTCCCTGCGAAGTAGTAGGATATCCACGTCTGCACGCACCAAACTGCTTCCGAGAGACCGTTCATCTCAAGACCATCACCTGCGTGCCAAGAGGCCACGCAGATCCTCCATCGATCCGAATGGTTATAATCTCTTCTGATCGCTACCTGGTGTGCTCTGGAACAAATACTCAGGCGGCAGAGTCTACCCCGAAAACCTGTTGTCTACTGCCGTGTTCGCGCAAAACGTAGTGCATAGGTGAATCAGGAACCTTCGCGACCCGTTCTGCTAGTAGATACGTGAGACTGTCTATCGGTAACTGATAGTTGGTCTCTCTCTGCGATTACCTAAGTTCCTGAATAATATGAGATAATTGTGTCTCTCTGTCAAGGATTATTGTCGCTTCGGTCACTGACCATTGAGGTGATGTACCTAGCGAAGGGAGTCAGCCTCAAACAGCGTTTTCAAACGAACGTCCTGTGAATGATGCCAATGTCCGCCCGGCAAACAGGACTACTTTGCCGTACTTTCATGGTGACCGGGGCGTTTCAGGTGGTACAATCGGCGTAAGCTAGTCACCTGCCTGAGGCCTCACGCTCAGTCAGAATCCGATAGGATGCGCACTGCGGACGATCTGGCAGCGTCGTAAACGTCTTTCAGCGGAACATCCTTCTCATCTGCAATTCGTTTGCAGTCCTCAAACTCCGGGGCCACGTTAGTCGCATTCCCCTTATGCTTGCTCAGCTTGACATTTACGTCTCCATACTTTGTTTTGACGCGGATACTCTCACGTGGCAGTTTCTTCCTTTCGACCCGATGCAACCGGATGCCATTTGTAGTTGTCTCGGAAAGTAGGATATCTATAGCTGCATCGACTATCTCGTTGGGGCAGAGAACGGTAACGAGAACACCAGCGCGGTTCTTCTTCATGAACACAGAAGCGAGACTAACGTCGAGTACTCCATGAAGCACTAGCCGATCGGAAACATAACCATAACACTCCGGCTTCATATTGTCGATGTTAGTATACGCACAGGCTCGAGTGGATTTTGAACGAATCTCGCCTAATCGATTTAGGGGACCATCAGATCGGAGTGAATGCCTGTCCGTTCCTTTCAACTCTCTGCCTGCATCCGAGCAGGAAGGACAGGTTGTTACGCGCCTGCTGGAGGCTAAACTGGGCCACAACGTGGTGTTCTTGAATGGAGCCAAGGCCTCCGAGGTTTCACTGAAACACTTGTCGCACCCACCAAGGGTGCTCCATTTGGCTACTCACGGGTATTTCTGTTCCAAGGCGAGTTATTCCGATATCTCCCTAATGACCGAGTCTCCATTACTGTACTCCGGGTTGGCGTTGGCTGGATGCAATCGAACAATCAGAGGATCAGGCGACACCGCGAAGATGACTGAAGACGGAATTCTGACAGCTCTCGAGGTATCTGGATTGAGCCTGATGGGAACGGACTTAGTTGTGTTGGGCTCTTGTCGAGCCGGAGTCGGTCCCGTGCTTCAGGGCGAGGGCGTGTACGGGCTGCGCCGGGCGTTTCAACTGGCGGGTGCTCGCTCGATCATCATGAGCATGTTCGATGTTCCGGATATGACTGCCAGAGATTTGATGACACGTTTTTATACTGATTGGTTGTCGGGAACGACGAAATCAAAGGCGCTCAGAAATGCCATGCTTGCTGAGTTGAGGCAGCGTCGTCAGCAGCACGGCGCTGCTCATCCCTTGTTCTGGGGTGGGTTCATTCTGGCAGGTGATCCGAGGTAACGCAAGTTCCCCAAGAGAGTATATGGGCCTGCGAAATCAATATTAGAAAAAGACGTCTTCTAACAGTTTGCTAACAGAACAAGCCAAAACACAGGATGATACGGGACAACCCTGGACAAATTGAGCTGACGCAGGTTGTTGCCCTTGTTACAGCTTAGTGTCCGGTATTGTCCTGTGTTCGGTTGACGCAAACAGCTCATAACCCGAAGGTCAACGCCGTGTTTGTTCGGCGGCAAAGCCGCCACTAAGGTTGCCATTTCACTGGATGCGTGAAACTCCAACTACATTTGGACCGCATATGATCTGTGCGTTAGAGAAAGTCGAAAGTAGACGCGAGCGACAAGGAAAAATGGACCAACTGAAATCAAATTGGGGCTCGGGTGACCAAAGAGTGTCTATCGCCCAGCCAAAATAGTCCAAAATGAACCAAATTGGCATATGCAGGAAATTGTCCCAAGTCATTGAGTGATTTTCTATTGTGTTGGATTTCCATCGGTTGTGGAATCGTCTGAATCGGGCCCTGAACGCAGCGCGTCTACCAGTTTCACCACTTCGGCAACGACCCGAATGATCGAGCAAAACGACCAACCCGAATGTAATCAGGTTGTCATGTCCGCGCAACCCGAATTTCAGACGACCTCGAAGCGGCCGGAAGGCAACAAACCTATCGCTGAAACTCTCCGATGAAACCGTCTCCCAGACGACGCTCCTTCAGAAATAGCCCGACGTGAAACCGGAAATCACTTGCCGGGTCCGGAATCACCTGCTGACAAACCACGATGTCCCCCTTCTTCCACGTGCTCGTGGGAGGCTGTGGCGCGAAGTCATGATTGGCGAATCCTTTGCCGTCTGCACCGGCATACACATGTAAGAAAACCCGGAAATCGTCTGAGAAATCGCTGAGCACCCTAAACTGTAAGGCGAGATAGATACTATCATTCACCGATACAGCTTCCACACGCTGCAATTTCGCAACTTTATCGGCCTCCCCCTCTGGCAATAGGGAATGCCAAGATGACCAATCGGCACCCGTGTAAACATCCAGGAGTCCCTTCCCTACGGCATTCAAGTGATGCCGAAGCAGGTGATATTTCGCCACAGTCAAAAGACTATCCCTGATTGAGACATCCTTGAGCACAAGATGCTCACCGGCCGAGGGGGGCACCTCGTTCACGCGGAAGACGTCTAACGGACCTTCCCGCGTGAAGCGCAGCGTGTCTTTAAGCATCTTCAGATCATATGACACCGTCTTCCCTATCAGGCGATCAGGGTAATTGCTGAGCGTGTACGATATTTCGAATCGGTCCTTGCCGAGCTTGGGCATTAGGTAGTCGATACGGTCATACTCGTTATTCCTGAGCGCCACGCTGAACAGGTAAGGATCTGAGACAGTCTGTAACATCCCCAAGAGACAGGTTCGGTCAAAGAAACGCCCGGCGGGATGAGCAATATGCTCTGACGGCGATACGAACATGTACGCAGGCACAAACACCGGAAACTGGTAAATGTTGGTGAGAAAAACCGCACCGACTTTGTTGGGCTGCTTGGCCATGTCAGTGAACCGCCGCTCCGGCGCTGCTTTCCGAATATCCCGAGTCTCCGGAAGGTTAAGAAGTTGCGAGAACGAGCTGACGCAAATCAGAACAAATACCGCGGCGCCGAGGCCAAGCACGTTGACGAGTCGGCCTTTCCTCTTGAGCCTGAAGATGCCTGCGAAGGCAAGTCCGATCAACGCGCTCAGCACCGGCCACAGGAAATCACGAGCTTTGATGTAAAGTACCGGTGTGTCCAGATTGCCGAGCACACTTCCAATCAGATAGTAAACCGGTACAGCAGCTGTCAGCGCCAGAAGCGCCTTGTAAAGGCGCGCTTTGACACGAAAGATAGTATACAGTAGCCCGCCCAGCATCAACACTCCGACGTAAGAAAACTCAAACATCGGAAAATCCATATTTGCATAGCCGATACTGAACCATCTGTTCTGACCGGAGGAAAACCCGATGGTCAGAATAGAGACCAGTAACGGCAGCCAGTACGGCGCACTACAAAGCCCCGCCCAGCCGAGTGCAATCCAGCTGTTCTTGAGACGGTGAAGCTTGGCCATCCGATCCCGGCTTTTTCGGAATGCGCTCAGGCTTCGAGCCAGAAGTACCAATCCCCCGACAAAGAAGGCGTAATAGTAGCACATGAATATGCCGCCGCCGATCAATCCCCCGGTCATGAACCATCTCTTGTCTTGTCTTGGTGTATGCACCTGCTCGATGAAGAGCAGCCACCAGGGCACAAAGAACGCGTTGGCGAGAAACTCATGTGGTGCTGTGAACACAGCCATTGTCTGAACAAGAAAGGTGACGATCACAATGCACAGAGCCTGGAGGTGAGACACCAGCCGTGTCCAGAACAGATACAGAAGTGGCGGTCCCAGGAAGAAGATCAGCAAGCTTCCAACTTTCAGCATCTGATATGCTTCGAGCGAAAAGACCCGCGCAACTATCGATAGCAAGTAGTAGTATGCCGGAGGGTAAAACGGCGGCAGATCCTTGAGGTACATGTCAGTGGGCCAGGCAAAGGTCTTGAACTTGAGGATCATGGCCGTGCGAAACTGCTGGTCGCCCCAGTAGGAATTCAAACTGAAAGGGGTCCCATCGAAAAGAAGTCCTACCCCTACTAACCCCCAAAGCGAAAAGCATCCCAGGGTGAGAAGTGTCCTGGTCTTCAGCTCAAACCGGCTGTGCCACACAACCAGCAACATGATCACGAAGCCGATCGACCAGGCATTGAGCCACTGCAAATCCCACACGACCTGATTCGCATCGAAGGCTCTGCTGCAAAGGGTTGGCACAAAGAGAAGACATCCGGCCAATGCGAATATAGCCAGCGCAAAACCGACAAGCAGCCGAGACAGGGACAAAGAATCGCTTTTCATGTCTTCACATAAGGATATTGAGCAACTATATTACTGTCACCTATGGCTGGCGTCAATCCTAATATCCGCGGAGGCGCCCTCAATTTCCTGCGCCGGCATCCGGCGATGGTGGTTGTGTTCGTCGTCGCGGTAGGATTGCGTCTCACACTGCTCTTATTGTCTTTGCAGCAAAATGAAGCCAACTTCCTGTTCAAGGCGGCGCCTGACACAATCAACTATGTATCTATCGCTCAAGATCTGGTGCACGGCACGAATCTCAATCCGAGAGCGTCTTTCTCATTTCCCCCCGGGTATCCCGCGTTCATCGCTCTTCATCTCTTTCTCTTTGGAGACCGTAGCGTGCCGATTGTTCTCTCGCAGATCTTGCTGTCCAGTATCACCTGTCTCTTGATATTCGGTCTGGCGAAACGACTCTTTGACTCGGCGCCAATTGCGACAGTCTCCGGACTTCTTGCGGCGACTTCCTTCACGTCGATCTCGCTTAGTTGCATTTTGTTGTCGGACTGTTTGTATCATTTCCTGTTCGCCCTTTCCCTTTGGTTGTTCCTTAAAGGGCAGGACACAGGCCAGTGGCGGTGCTTTGTCATTTCCGGCTTGCTGTCAGGATATGCCACGCTCGTTCGCCCTATTGGCCAGATGTGGCCGGTGATGATGATGCTGATCGCGGTCTTGTACCCGTTGGTGTTGAAGCAGCAACTGGGCTCGCTGAGGAGCCTTACGTGGTCCGGCAGGCTATTGCGGTCGGCGGTCTCGGCGACCATTGCAGTCATTTTCATCATTCCGTGGATAGTCCGCAACTCGGTCATTCACGGCATCATGGCGCTGGCGTTCACATCGGCGGGCGGCCCGGCCAATATCGCGGCGCTGGCTGAGGGATCAATCGAGTCTAAAAGCCGCGTAGAAATTCAGGAGCAGTGGGCAAACAACTACATGCGAGAGCATCACACGGACCGGATCAGTATCGAAGAGAACTACCTGATTTACCGGAACGAAACCGGTCGAGTGCTGCACTCGCATCCGTGGCAGATGCTGCGAGAGTACCTTGCCCTGACGTGGGAGAACCTGACCGATCTGAATTATGTCGATCGCGCGCTCGTGCCCCATTTCAAGCAGACGTCCATTGGACTGTCAAAGTGGATCAAGATTCACTATGCCAACTTCCTTAACGTGGCGCTTTGCGCTATCGGGCTAATCGTGCTCGTTTTTCGCAAGCAGTGGTTGGCCTTGCTGTTGTTGGGACTGGTGTACTGTTATTGTGCCGGTTCGATTGGATTCTACCTTTGGCAGGGTTCGCGTTACTTCCTCCCCGGCCTGACTGCTTGGGCGATTCTCATTTCAGTCGTTCTCTGCTCTGCCTACTCAAAAGTGGCCGGACTGTGTGCCAGACTGCGCCCCAAAGAAGAACACGCCGCCAATAACCTCGCATGACCTTCAGCGGAACGCAGTGGCAGCAATCCGGCGCAACTCATTTCATGATGATAGGTTGGTTCGCGCGATTTCCGGACCAGCGTTACGCGGACAATCTCATGGCCAGGAACCGCCGATTAGGCGTACGTGTCCGATGCTATAGAGATCATCTCCCGAGAACGGAAGTATGTCGATACGGTCGTAGCCGGGGCAATATGCAGATGCGGGAACATTCAGTGTGTCTACGCGCAAGCCACCACCGCTAATGAGCGTTCGCTCGATGATGTTATAGCCGATTTCGACGCCATCACGAAAATACGACACGTCTGCCATGTCATTGTGGTCAAGACTGATTTCGAGTTGCTTATTATGACAGACAGAATCCAGCGCCACCGACATACCGCCGCGTGAAAGCCTGAAGGTACCCGGAGCGTTCCAGACAGTCCCCCGCTTCTTGGGCTGATTCACCTGCGCATACGTCACATACCGGACCGGAGGGTTCAGATAATATGACAACAACGTATCGTATTTACCCAGGTTGAACTTCAGGATGTGTTTGAACCGCACCCACGAGAACACCGGACCGCGAGTCACGGATTGAAGATAAGAGACATAGGTAGCTGTCCCCGAGTCCAAAACCTGATTGGTGCCTTTCTCAAGCGTCTGACTATAACCGGCCGGCGCGGTTCTGACGAAATGACCGATGCGCCACTCTTTCCGGTTCTCGTTCGGAAGACGGGCAAGCAGCGGTTCAGTGAGGCCGCAGCCATCAACGATGTGTATCTTTGGACCCGCGAAGAACCCGGTGAAGCCGACGTTATTGCTGAATGCCGGCGTTGTGCCTTTCCAGTTCAACTCTAAGCCGCTCTTGGCCCAAGCGTGATCCGGCATGATCAAACCGCGACGTAAGCGCAGAAGCCCAGTACCCTGATAGTACCATGCTCTCTCGTCAGCAATTCCCCGGAGGTCGATACTCCCCTCGCCGGACTTGCCATAATTCTCTCCCGTAAGAAGAGCACACCGGGAAGAACTAAGTCCGACTACAAGCACAAGACCATATGCGGGAAGCAGAGAAGACAATCGATGCGGCAGCCGAAGCTGAGAGAGAATTGCCACCGCGCAGACAAGCGGCGCTGTCAGGAATCGACCGAGCATGAAATCACAGCCCACGATTACCGTGTACAGCAGGTAGACCGGAATTCCAAGTGCAAATCCGAGTAGCCGGTAATTCTTCGACCACATGCCCGCCCCTACTCCGACCGCTATCGTCACGATTGTCAATGGATCGTGCTGAATGACATCAAGGTAGTACATGAACGACTGTGCCAGAAGTTCACTCTGCGGTATGCCCGTGTGGACTTTAGCATAGTACGTGTTGGGGAACGGAAAGCCATAGTAAACGATGGCAAACAGCTCCCAGAGTATGAACGGTGCGAATCCGAGAACAACAATACGCATCGCCCTGAAAGACCGCTGCTTCCATAGTTGCCATAGAAGTGCAGGAATGACGAGCAGACCCGCATCGATTCGTGTGAGCATTACCAACGAGGCGATCAGCGATAAGAAGAACAGGGTTCGATCATCCTTCTCTCCGGCAAAGAGTACAATCGAGAAACTAACGATGAGAAGATGAATCAAGACATTCTCCAGACCGGACGTTGAGTAATCGATGAATGCCTTCGAGAAAAGGAGGATCAGAACCAAAAGCAGCGCCAAAGCGCGATTCGGCGTCAACTTCAACCAGACTAACGCAACCGTCAGCAGTGCCAGAAGAATAGAGAGGAAAATGAGGGTGAAGTACATTTCACCGGTCAGGCCGTATACGCCCGCCATTACAAGCACCCACAGCGGGCTGGTGAAGGCCTGAACTCTCTCGTCGGTATTCCAAGTCAGTCCATATCCATGAACCAGATTGTCAGAGGTCCGCAGCGAAATATAGGCGTCGTCGCATACCCAGGCGGTTCTGATGAGGACTGTTCCGAACACCGCAAGGAGGGCTAGGAAAAAGATGATCGCATATCGTCGCGAGTCAGACATACTCTCCCGAGGCACAAGGTTCATACCTAAGAGAACGTTCTCCGTGAATCTCGCCGGCAGGGCGGCCGGAGGCAATATGCCTAAACAAAAACCGCCTCGTCAAGAGGCGGTTTCAGTCACGAATATAATTTTATGTCTAATTCAGATACGCCCGCAGCGAGCGGCTGCGCGAGGCATGGCGGAGCCGGCGAATCGCTTTCTCCTTGATCTGGCGGACGCGCTCGCGGGTCAGCGAGAAGCGCGCCCCGATCTCCTCCAGCGTCAGCGCCTTCTCATGATTCAATCCGAAATACAGATTGATCACTTCCGCCTCACGAGCAGTGAGGGTGTCCAGCGCTTTCTCGATTTCCACCCGTAGCGAGTGACTCAACAGCGCCTCATCCGGCGACGGCTGGAACTCGTCCTCGAGAATGTCGATAAGCGAGTTGTCTTCCGAGACCGAGAACGGCGCATCGAGCGACAAATGCGAGTTGGAAATCTTCAACGTGTCGGACACTTCACCTTCGGACAATTCCAACTCTTTGGCGATCTCTTCGGGCGAAGGCTCGCGCCCCAGTCCCTGCTCGAGACGGCTGGAAATCTTGCCGATCTTGTGCAGCGTTCCGACGCGATTGAGCGGCAGACGCACGATACGACTCTGCTCGGCCAGTGCCTGCAGAATGGCCTGGCGAATCCACCAGACGGCGTAACTGATGAACTTGAATCCGCGGGTCTCGTCAAACCGCTTGGCCGCCTTGATAAGGCCGATATTCCCCTCATTGATGAGATCGGCCAGCGAGAGACCCTGATTCTGATACTGTTTGGCTACCGATACGACGAAGCGCAAATTGGCCTTGGTAAGTTTTTCCAGGGCCTTTTTATCGCCCTGCTTTATACGGCGCGCTAAACGCACTTCCTCTTCGGCGTTGATTAGAGGCGTTTCCCCTATCTCGCGCAAGTACAGGTCCAGGGACCGGTCTTCGTCACGATATTTGAGGGACTGTTTGGCCACGTTCTGTGTTTCTCTCCTTCGACTTCCTTATATGTTCAATCAAGGCCAATGGTTCGCCTGCGGCGGCAAACCACCCAGCCGGTATTCTTCGTAATCAGGGTCGGATCATCTTACGGGCGATGGACCCGTCCGGCTCTTGTACAATCAAGGGTATCCGAACGTCGTCAGGTATCCGGCGGGCGACCAGATTCAGGTCCGAAACCGACGCGACTGCTTCATTGTTGACCTGCATGATAATCGTTCCTTCACCGATCGAGGCCCGATCAGCCTGCGATCCTGGATAGACGCGCATGACATAGACTCCGTCTATGTGTTTAATGCCGATTTGGCGAGCCATGTCCGGTGTAAAATTAGCCAACTCCATACCCAGCCAAGTCTGCGGCGTGGCTGTCCGGTTCCGCGCGGCAGCAGGAAGCGACGCCATCGCTTTCTCGCGGTCGGCCAGCGTAACCTCGAGGTCCAGCCGCTTGCCGTCACGCACCAAGGTTATTGGGACAGTCTGATCATGCCTGACAGTCGCGACTAGCGATGAGAATTGACTCTGATCCTCAACCTCATTGCTATTGAATTCGACGATGACATCCCCCTCCAAAATGCCTGCCTGTGACGCAGGCGAGCCGGGGAATGTTGAATCGATCTTAACCCCTTTCACGGCGGCCAGCCCCAACCGCTTCGCGTCTCGTTCCGTGACACCGGCCGGCGAAAGCCAGACGCCAAGCCAACCGCGCGTGACATTTCCGGTCGCAATCAAGTCAGGAATAACGGCCCGTGCAATGTTGATCGGAATGGCAAAGCCGATTCCTACCGACGTTCCATTCGGACCATAGATAGCCGAGTTGACACCGATGCACTCGCCACGAAGATTCAGCAGCGGTCCACCGGAATTGCCCGGATTGATGGAAGCGTCGGTCTGTATGTAGTTCTGGTACTGCGGGGTCTCGTCGCCGAAACCGAGGTTATTCCGGCCTTTGGCGGAGATCACGCCCACCGTCACCGTTCGGTCGAGGCCCTGCTGAGGGAACGGGTTGCCGATCGCAATGGCCCAGTCTCCGACCTTGAGAGCATCGGAATTGCCAAACGGGATAGCTGTGACCTTTTCCTGCGGCTCGATCTTCAGCACGGCAAGATCGGTTTGCGGGTCCGAGCCTATCAACTTAGCATCATATTCATATCCGGCGGCAGTGCGAACCAACAGGTCCCGGGCATTCTTGACAACGTGATTGTTAGTCAAGACGTAGCCATCGTCGCGGAAGAAGAATCCGGAGCCGGAAGACACACTGTAGCCGCCCCAATCGTGGAAGAACCACGGAGTCTGACGGTTCTCGGACCGGGCAGACACGTTGACCACGGCATCTTGCACCTTTTCGACTACCGAGACGAACGGCGACTCAAATTCGCCATTTTTCTCTACGACCGGGTACGCGGCGAATTGCGCCGAGTTGACATGATCCTGCGCTTCGGATCGGGGAGACATCTGCAGATTCGCGGAAATGATAAGACCAACCACAACGCAGGCCACCGCGCCGCCCAAAAGAACAACAAAGCGTAAGCCACTGACAGAAAAACGATTATGCAGGGGTGCTCGCTCGTCCAATGAGTTCCTCCAAGTGGTTGAGCCTTGTATGATACTTCTATCCGGCTTAGCTGTCAAGCGAAATGTGATAGCCGGAAACAGTATCTTATACTTATAACGCATTGACCCCCATATTGATTCATTCATTTCCAGACGATTTTTACCCCTCCCCCTGGCCATGCCCCAACCCCATAACCGATTGACAGCAGCTAAATTCCGCCCTACTTTGAGCGCCAGTATGGCTACACCTGTAGAACCACGACGGCAAATCGTGGAAGTGGGGCTTCGGCTTCAGGATCGCGGGTTCCTTGCCGGTTCTGATGGTAATATGTCGTTGCGCCTCAACAGAGACACGATTCTCATTACCCCTGCCGGACAGGCCAAGGGGCGTCTGGCACCGGACGATCTGGTCGTCGTGGGCTTGGATGGCCAAAAGCTGGAAGGAACTGGTAACCCGACCACTGAAATGGCTATGCACCTGGTTGTCTATCGCGCCCGGCCGGAGATCAATGCCTGCGTTCATACCCACCCGCCTTACGCCACAGCTTTTGCAGTATCGGGAGTCGCGTTTCCCGACGATATTTTGCCTGAAGTGGTCGTCTTTGTCGGTTCTATTCCTTTGTGCGAATATGCGCCGCCGGGGACTGAGGCCGTTCCCAGGTCGCTCATGCCTTATATCGAAACACGCCACGCCTTTCTGCTCCGCAATCACGGTTTGCTGACAATCGGTCGGTCCCTTGAAGAAGCTTCGAACCGGCACGAAACCGTGGAGCATTACGCGCATATCCTCTGGCTTGCTAAACACCTTGGAGATTGGAATCGAATCCCGAAAGAGGATTTCCAGCGGCTATTGCAGACCAGGCAGCAGTCTGAGAATCGAACTCCAGTCATCACAACGGAGGCCGGAGACAAATGATCAAGAAGGTCATCATCGACAAGGCCAATCGGCTTTACCAAATGCCTCTCGATATCCTTTCGTTCCTGCCGAGCAGCGAACGAAAGCTCGTTCTCCGTCGCGCCGATCTTGTGGACTTGGCGACATTTCGCTGGCCTATCAACTTCTCGACCGACCAGATGCCGACACTGGAAGGGATGCAGCCCGCCTCAACTGAGCGGCTGAATACCCTCAAGGAGGAGATTGCCGGTTGGATGGCGACGCAGCACCAAGTGAAATTGAACACGAAGGAGATCCTGATCGGTCCCGGCATTTCGGCGATGGTATACGCGAGTTCGCTGGCGTATATCGACCACGGAGACTTAGCCTTCGTTCCCAATCTGGGACTGCCGCTATACAAGCGCGCGGTGGTAGCGTGCGGCGGCGATGCTGTCGGGTACGGCATCTCCGCCAAGCATGACTGGCAGGCCGACTTCAGCAAAGTGAGCACCCGGTTGGGGCGCGTGGCCCGAGTGTTGTACGTTAACTCGCCGCATAATCCGACCGGCGCCGAGTTGGGCGACAAGGAACTGACATCTTTGGTCTGGACGGCCTCACGCGAAAATCTGTTGGTCATTAACGATGCCGCGTATCAGTCAGTACCCTCAAGACTGCCGATTTCTCTGCTCAGTATCGATGGCGGCAAACGAGTTGGCGTCGAGCTATATTCCTTTTCATACCTGTTTGGCCTTCCGGCGCTGCCGTTTGGTTTTGCCGTCGGGAATCGGGAGGCGCTGGTCGGCCTGAGAAGCGCTCTATCGCTTTTTGCCGCGCCGGTTCCGGACTATTACGTCGATCTCGCCCTTCGTGCTATCAGGCAATATCCCGATGCCGGGATCAAGAAGATCAGGTCACTGGTGCAGAAATCGGCCGCTGAGGCAACTCATTTGATGAGCGAACTGGCGTTCGAAACGGCTGGCGCTCCGACCGTGCCGTTCCTATGGACCAGAATTGAACGCAGACGGCCGGCGACGACAATCGCCCGTCTGCTTTATCGGCGCAGCCGCGTACTGGTGGTGCCGGGGACAAGTTTCGGTGAGAATGGCCAGGGGTTCTTGCGGTTCTCTCTCACTGCCGGACCGGAAGCGTTCACCGAAGCAGCCGGGCGAATCAAGCGGCGCATCAAACTGTTGGGTGAGCGGGAGACTGAATGAAGGACGTTATTCGTTTGGTCGGCCTGACATTCTACGGCTATCATGGCGTAACCGCGGCCGAGAAGGAAACCGGACGCCAGTTCGAGGTTGACTGCGAGATCGAGGCGGACCTGGCCGAGGCCGGTCACACGGACCTCCTGCGCGATACTATCGATTATGCCCAGGTTTACCGTTTGATCCGGGAGACGGTCGAAGGTACGGCTTACTCGCTGCTCGAAGGTTTGGCGGGTCACTTGGCCGCGAATATCCTTGACAGGTTTCCGGCGTATCGGGTAACTTTGAAGGTACGGAAGATGCAGCCGCCGCTGGCTGGCCCCGTGAAGTACATTGAGGTGCAGGTCACGCGTTATCAGGAGAAGCCGTCAAACCTCACTAACCCGGGAAACTGAATCAGGAGATATCATGGCAGAAACCGTTTATCTGCTTCTTGGATCAAACATCGGGGATCGCGAGCAGAATCTCACCTATGCGGTTGAGAAACTTGGAGCGCTCGAAGGGTTTGAGATCGTGGCCACCTCGGCGATCTATCTGACCGAGCCGGTCGGCATGAACGGTGTACAACCGGCGTTTCTCAATCAGGCCATACGAGCGGAGTATCAGTACCGGCCGCTCGAATTGTTGCATGCACTGGAACGTATCGAGGCAGAAATGGGGCGGACCGACAAAGGGAAACTACAGCCGCGCGTTATTGACTGTGACATTCTGTTGTTTGGAGACCTCAAGATTCAGGAGCCAATGCTTACGGTTCCGCACCCGCGATTATTGGAACGGGCGTTTGCCTTGATTCCGCTGGTGGAGATTGACCCTCATCTGATCCATCCGGAGACGCGCAAGCCGATTGCGTCATATATCAAGGACCGGGCCGAGTCGGGCGTAATGTTGTACAAGGACCATGTCGCCAGAAGTATTTGAGCCCAACTATATTGCGGTTGAAGGCGTGATTGGGGTCGGTAAGACCACTTTCGCGCAGATGCTCGCACAACGGATAGACGCCGATTTGCTGAACGAAGAGGTGTTCGAGAATCCGTTTCTGGTCGATTATTACAAAAACCGCAACCGCTACGCCCTCTCCTGCCAGTTGTACTTCTTGATATCCCGATTCCAGCAACAACAGCAACTGATGGTCCGGGACCTGTTCGCCCAGCGCATTGTCGCCGATTACCTGTTCGCCAAAGATGCGATCTTCGCTTCGGTCGCTCTCTCGGAACGAGAGTTGACGCTGTACAACAAGATTGCGCCCGCGCTGACGCGCGATATCCCCAAGCCGGACCTGGTCATATACTTGCAGGCCGGGACACATGTGCTCCTGTCACGTATCCGTAAGCGCAGCTTCTCTTTTGAGAAACCGATTGATTTCGATTATATCGAGATGCTCAACAAGGCGTACGACTATTTCTTTTTCCATTACAGCGACACGCCGCTGTTGGTCGTTAAGACCGATGAAATCGATTTCGTCAATACGCCGGAGCATTTCGACGATCTGATTGAGCAAATTCATAAACCGATCTCCGGCAAAAAGTACTACGTGCCGGCCGGAGACCTCGCCCGCAAGTAGAACCTGGCCATGTCTACACTCCGATCCCGCAAGAAAACGACCGTCCAGACGATTATCGCCAAGAAAGCCAGCGGCGAGAAGATCACGAGTCTTACTGCCTACGATTATTTCATCGCCCGCCTGCTCGATCAGGCCGGAATCGACATCGTGCTGGTCGGCGATTCGGCCGCCAATGTCATTCACGGCTTCAAAACCACCGTGCCGATTTCGCTGGAGGTGATGATTGCCCATACGGCGGCAGTGTCCCGCGGTGTCGAACGCGCGCTGCTGGTTGCCGATATGCCGTTTCTGTCATTTCAACCCTCGATTGAGACCGCCATTGTCAGCGCGGGACGGTTCATGAAGGAGGGGAACGCCGAGGCAGTGAAGATCGAAGGCGGTCTGGAGATGGTCCCGACTATCAAGCGGCTGATCGAGTGCGGGATTCCAGTGATGGGGCATATCGGATTGACGCCTCAGTCGATTCATCGGTTTGGCGGACCCAAGGTGCAGGGACGCGAAGAGCGTTCGCGCAACTATCTGAAAGAGTCGGCGCTCGCCCTCGAAGAAGCCGGCTGTTTTTCGATGGTGCTCGAACTGATTGAAGCGCAGACCGCCGCGGAGATCACGGCGTCCCTGACCACCGCGGCCACTATCGGAATAGGCGCCGGTGTCGAGTGCGATGGTCAGGTGCTCGTAACGAATGACCTGCTTGGATTGCGGGAACCGGAGTTCACGCCCAAGTTTCTCAAGCAGTACGCTGACCTTCCGCCGATCATGTCTGAGGCATTCGCCAAATATGTCAGTGACGTCAAGTCCGGCAAGTATCCGGGACCCGAGCACTCCTACTGATCTGAGACGGCTAAAGGTCAAATCGGGTTTGGGAAAGTGAGAAGGAGAGAGACGATGTGCAAATTGACGATTGTGACAATTGCGACTGTGCTGGCGCTTGCGCTCACGGCAGCCGCCGCCGACACCACCACGGTCGGCTGGAAGAAATCCTTGATCCTGGATTTCACCACCACGCAAACCGCGTACTCCGACTCCTGGGTCGGAGGCGAGGCCGGTTCTCTCAACTGGGTATCCAACATGACCGGCACGGCCGAGAAACAAATGGCGCCGTGGCTCAACTACCGGTCGATACTGAAGCTGTCGTTCGGGCAGACAGTGACGCAAGATGACTCTACCAAGAGATGGTCGAAACCGAAGAAATCGACCGACCTGATTGACTGGGACAACCTGGGACGCCTGACTCTGAATAGTTTCGTCGATCCGTATCTTGCTTTCCGACTTGAATCGCAGTTCGCCTTCAAGTTGAGCGATGACAAGACCGTCTACTTCTCCCCCGTCAAACTGACCGAGTCGTTCGGTATCGCACGGAAATTCTATTCCGGCGCCAAGACCGATGTTATTATCAGCCGGCTCGGATTCGCGTTTCGCCAGATTATCACCAAGCAGCTTGTTGCGGGGTCCACAACCGAGACCAAGTCGATCACGGCCAACGATGGCGGTATTGAGTCGGTCACCGATGTTCAGTTGACCCTGAACGAACGGCTCATCTATACCGGCAAACTTGGTCTGTTTAAGGCAGTGTTCTTCTCGGAAAAGGACAAATTCGCCGGGACGCCGCAGGCGGATGATTGGAAAGCAATTGATGTCAACTGGGAGAACTCGGTGACGGCGCAACTTAGCAAGATTATCACGACCAAGCTGTACACACAACTGCTCTATGACAAACAGATCAGCCGGCGTGGACGGATCAAAGAAACGCTCGGCATCGGCTTCCTGTTCAAGCTGATATAGTCTAGTTGGCAGAACCAGAAGCGGTTCTGCCCTACGGGTCCTGACAGCACCCTCATACCTCCCAAATTGGCTTTGGATTGGGTTTGCTTTTTATATTAAGTAATTGCCCCACAACGACTAAGTGGGTTTGTTTTGGGCAATTTAATAGAGGGCTCCCAGACCTTCCCGGCCAGCTGCTGGGTCGAAACCC
>Ga0315276_10001235_pt1 | contig 22839 bp, 27 predicted proteins | sample YL17G05_0_MG_FD_204542 | JGI IMG/M metagenome (GOLD analysis project Ga0315276, IMG submission 204542) | Sediment microbial communities from Yellowstone Lake, YNP, Wyoming, USA - YL17G05_0 | ecosystem: Environmental > Aquatic > Freshwater > Lake > Sediment | place: USA: Wyoming | collected... | reverse complement strand
CCGATAATGCTTAACCAGAATTTTTTGCAGTGTATCCCATGACCAAGAAAAGAAGAATAGATATCAACCAAGTAGACATTGTCATATTTATCCGCACATTGCGAGATTATTTTATTATATTCGGCCAGAATCAATAATCCATCCGGCCAATGAGGAAGGCCGGTCAACCATTCGTTAGTATTACCTATACCGTCACTCGGGTCATAAATATTGGCAAGAAAAATATAACAACTGCCGGGGAATTTTCTCGTTATATCAACAATCATTTTTTCGAGTCGCTCTTTATAATTTTGAATCCATGGTTTTGCCATCTCGAAAGTCGCACCGTACATAGCGCACTCTTTACAGCCCATTTCATAACCTCGAAAATAGCGGTTTTTGATACTGATAACGCGGCTCTGGGAGGTTATGAAACGGCTTCTATGAACTTTTCTGCCGTAATTGTGTATTAAATCATTTCCGCCGGTTGTAATAACAACAACACCGAGTATGTCAGAGGATTGAACAGGAAAATTCTGAATTGCCTTTAGATGTTGTGTGGAAACTGAGCCGGAAACAGCGATATTTTGAGCGGTTAGTTTTGGAAATACTACGGAAAGATTCCTACCTGCTATATCGCAACTATCATTTGGCTGATTTTTAATCAACCTATCAAAATATGAATAACCCTCAGGAACACCGAAGCCATCAGTAATGCTGTCACCAATCCCAAGTAACAAAACTGGCCTCTGGCTCCAGATTTGCTTAAAAGGCTCGGCGGGAATCCTTGGCCCGGCAGAATCAATGCCCGCAGTAAGGCATACGTTAAAATAAAAAAATGCATAAACTACAATAGCGATTACCACAACAGCAATCGCCAAATATTTCAGGAATGTAATAAACATCTTCCAGAAATTATGCGCTTTCATACGGTAACTTATCCAACCTACTTTAGTCGGCTGTTTGTTTCAGTTACACTTGCGGGTATTGGGGGCTGAAATGCCTGCCATGAATCAGCCACTTACCCGCCTTCGCTTTATTTAACGTCTTCGGCTTCTTTCTTTTTTGCTGGTTTGCGTTTTGCTTTTTTGGGGCTTTTGTTTTTTTTGCCGGCAGCGGCGGTGAGTCTCTTTTCCTCTTTGTCCAAATATGTTCTCAAGGACAGTATTCCGGTAGTGCCCCATTTGCCGAGGAAGCTTAATACACGGGCAATGAGTTTAATAACTTCCGGGCCGTATTTGTCAATCTGTTTGAAGATTTCCTTGATTACACGGATAATTAAAAGACCTACTTCTGAGCCGGTTTTCGGAAGATTTATTTTCTTCGACATATTTTGTCCTTTCTGAAGACTTAAAAGTAAACTTTGAATACGCTTGTTATGATATCAGTTTTCGTTTTCCCGTAATTTGTCATTACTATGTTCAGACGCCAGTTTATTCATATACTCAATATTTGTCCGCGAGTAATATATCTGCTTTGAGTAGAGCCAATGAAAAAACCCAGCTAAAAGCCAGATAAAGCAAAAACCTATTGCTGCTCCAATGAACGCGGCCAACACATGATGGGCCGCTGAGAATGACAAACTGCTTGTTTGATATCATGGCATGAGCTCCTTTCCTGTATGGAGTTTTTTCTGTTGGTAGGCCTGCTCGATTTTGCCTAATTTCGCCAACTGCGATTCTATTGCTCCTCGTGTTCGCTTATGCTCCTTCACCAACCTTTCTACGGTCGCACCTTCATCAAATCTCTGTACCAATAAATCAGATTCTGTTTTATCCCAACTCTTACCTGCTCGTTCCGGCAAACTTTTTCTCTTGTTATTCTTCTTTATTACTGATTCTAAAGCATCTATAGCTGTAAACAAAGCTCTGACGGTTTGGGCATTTTGATAAGGACTATCGGCTGGGAATACCTCTCCGGTAACTGGATCTATGCCATCTGATAATGTTTGAACAATTTTCAGTGCAGTATTACAATCCATCTTACATCCCTTCTTATCATGCTTTCTTTACCCCTCTGTGTTCTCTGTGGCCTCTGTGGCTAATTATTTTAATTTCACCTGAGTGTATTTCATATCGGTACTATCCATCACACGAACATTATCCGGGGTCATTTTGATTATGACGTAGTCTGGGGATGTTGGGCCGGAGACGTAGTCCTTCAGGCCCGGAAGTTCTTTGTAGAGCCAAAGCTTTTCGGCATCGTCGGTGCTAACGGAGCAAGGGCCGGCGATGCGGACGTGTTTGCCGGCGGAATCGCTGAAACAGTATTCGGCATAAGGGACCTTTTTTAGCTGAGCGATTTTGTCGGAAGAGGCGTGCGTGGCACAGAGAAAGCAACCGTCCTTCCATGCGAGTGCGGCCATAGGTCTGACGCCGACTTTATGGCCATCGGTAGTAGCGAGGAATCCCCAGCCAATTTGTTTAATAAAATCTTTTACCTGTTCGAGTGTCATAAAAGTTCTCCTTTTCGTACCCCAGATTGATGTAAAGGCTTAGCCATAGCGGGTATTATACGGATAGAAAGGGAGAAATGGAAGAATTGAAAATTAAGAATTTAGAATGTAGAAATTTTGAGATTGCGGCGATAATCACAAGACGGCCTTGGCGCAATGACAATTTAAAACAGATCCCTCCACTTCGGCACGACAAGGTCGTGCCTTCGGTCGGGATGACAGAAAGTGGATTCCTGCTCCCTTGGGGATAAATTTCGCAGGAATGACAGTAACGAATATTGACCGCGGACTTACGTCCTGCGGCTCCGCAGACGAACGGCGACCACGGCGGAGCAATTACATATTATGCTTTTCTTTTTTCAATTTTCTTTTTTCTTTTAAAGTAAGGACTGCTTTTTTTCGTTGTTCTCTTTGCCCTTTATCTTTCTTACCTTTGTCGCCCATATTTGTTACTCCTTTAATTTAAATTCAGAACGGCATCCGCCGTCCAGTGTAGAACAGCTATTCTATTCCCAGTTTTCGCCTGAGCAGTCTCAAGTTGACGACGTCTTCAAGGTTGTAGGCCAACAGCTTCTCGAGGGCGAATCTATCGTTGTTATTGAAATAATCATACCACAACATGACGGCCATAGAGCCATCAATTCCTTTGAGATTTCTTTCTATGCCCAGGAGTCTTTCAACGACTTTGAGTCCACCTTTTAAGTTCATCCGCCAGCAGTCGTACATCAAATCCGTGTGCCTAAAGCTGCCTTTCAAGTCTATTCTGAATTTGTTTTCGATAAACGGCAGGTCAAAACGGCTTCCGTTGTAACTGTAAATCTCATCTACGCCGTTGAGGATTTTGAGCAACTTGTCCCGGCACAAATCATCTTCAATGAGCTGGATAGTCCGGCATTTTCCGGCCTTCTCAAGGGCAATACCAATTACCGTTAAGTCACAGTCATAACAACTCAATCCGGTTGTTTCGATGTCGATATATGCGCGATATTTCGTCATTGCTATTTTAGGCCGCTGCTTATGGCAAGCGGTTTCGCAAAACAAAGTAGCTTAAGGACAAGAGAAGGTCAAGTGAATTTAGTCGCCGGCCGTTAGCCGGGAGCAAAATATTGCCAGGAATTAAACAGGAGAATCTTGATTTCCGCGGCACAAGAGTGTAGCCTGTTATAGAAACAATTTTGCGGCCTGTACCATGCTTGATTTAACAAAGAAAAGATACAGATTCAGAGTAGTAATTCCCGCTTACCCGGCGTTCAATATCTATTCTCACATCGCAAAGAAGAGCACTGCGCTTGGGCCGGTGAGCGTAGCTACGGCCGTCAATAAAATGGGGAAATGGGACGTGGAGGTCATCGACGAAAACAATCTTCGGCGATTCGGTCCGAAGGCGAGCACGGGCGCCGACCACGAATTTTTGCAGAGAAAACGACCGGCGGACGTAGTCGGTTTTTACGGGGGGCTGACCAGCACCATACCGAGGTTGTACCAAATAGCGCGTTTCTACAAGGAAATGGGCATCGTAACGGTCGCCGGCGGGCAGCACTTCATCGGAGAGAATATCACTGAGGCGTTGTCCAGCGGGATTGATTACGTCGTCGGCGGCGAGGGGGAAGAGGCCATCACAGAGCTTCTGGGCGCGATAGAGGCAGGTAAAGAGCCGAGCGAGGTCAGGGGCGTAGCGTACTTGAAGGACGGCAAAGTTTTTGTTACGGAAAAAAGGGAGTTGACGACAGACTTTGACAAGCTGCCGCTGCCGGATTTTTCGCTTGTGCGATACGCTAAAATCGAGATATATCCGGTGGAAAGGATTCGGGGGTGCGGGATGGACTGTGAGTTCTGCACGGTCAAGGGCAAGCCCCGGCCGGGGAGTCCTGAACGACTGCTCGAACATATCAGCTCACTGGTAGAAAGCAGAAGCGCGAAGCATTTCTTTATAGTGGATGACCTTTTCGGCCAACAGCGAGATGAAACGATAAGGTTCTGCAATATGCTCAGCGACTACGAAAAGAGCATCCGCAGAAAACTCGATATTACCGTTCAGATAAGATTAGACAAGGCCAAGGACGCGGAGCTGCTTTCCGCGATGCATCGGGCCGGCATTCAGACGGTTGCCATCGGCTTCGAATCCCCCATTGAGGAAGAACTCATCGCGATGAACAAGCACGTTCGATGCGAGGAGATGGTGTCACTGGCGAGGACGTTTCACGAATTCGGCTTCCTCGTTCACGGGATGTTCATATTCGGTTATCCGCTAAAGGCTGGGCAGAAGTTCGAGATGCCCGCCGACGAGCGCACTAATCGCTATAGACGTTTTATCCGCAAGGCCAAGATTGACACGGTACAGATACTTCTGCCTGTTCCAATGCCCGGCACCGAGCTAAGGCGCCGCCTGGAAGAGCAAAACAGGATTTACCCGCTTGCGAACATAGGGTGGGAGTACTACGACGGCAATTTTCCAATTTTCGAGCCTGATGAGCCGCTGACCGCGAAGCAAATACTTCGCTGCGTCAAGAAAATCACGGGACGCTTTTATCAGTTCAAGTATATGTTCCTTGTTGCGCTGAATATATTCTCATTTCCGACTTTGATTTTCTTTTTCCACAACATGCGGCTGGGGTGGCGAAGGTGGTACCGCAACTGGCGTAACTACCTGATTCGTTTTTCCGGCTGGGTAACGTTTCGCAAATGGACTATCGCGTTCAAGAAGAATAACTTCCTTCAAAAACTCGAAGCGGCACAGCACCACCTGAAGACCGGCCCCAAATGACCCCTTTGCCAAGGCGGCCCGGGAGGCAAAGGACCGATATAATTATTTTTATTTCATTGTACTGCCGCCGGTGTTCTGGTATAATGCCTGCCAGTTGGGTTTATTCTCACGTCTCTCAGGAATAATCTCTTAAACAATACGAGAGGCAGATTTTGTGGCCAATTGTAGGGCCAAAAGGAGATTTTAGTGAGTAAAGGTATAGTAAAATGGTTTAACAGCAGCAAAGGATTTGGATTCATCAGCCCCGAAGGCGGCGGCGAGGATTTGTTCGTTCATCACTCGGAAATCAAGGGCACCGGTTACGCCAATCTTGATGAAGGCCAGCAGGTAGAGTTCGAGATCGGCGAGGGCAAAAAAGGCCCCTGCGCGACTAACGTAATCCCCTGCTAATCCAAAGCAACAAGATGTAAAAAAATAAAGGGCTCCGTCTGAAAGCGGAGCCCTTTTGTTTTTAATCAACTTCGAATTTGTTTAGTAACGGTCTCTTCCGCCGCCACCGCCGAAGCCGCCTCTGTCACGACCGCCGCCTCCGCCTCCACCACCACCGAAGCCACCTCTGCCACGACTACCGCCTCCGCCTCCACCACCGCCGAAGCCGCCTCGTCCACGACCACCACCGCCGCCGCCACCGCCGCCTCTTCCGCCACGGTCGACTTTTGGCTTAGCTTCGTTGACGGACATAGCACGGCCTCTCATATCTTTGCCGTTGAGTCCTTCGATAGCTTTTTCAGCTTCCTCTTTCGAGGGCATTTCAACGAATCCGAAGCCCTTGGATTTGCCAGTGAACTTGTCCATAATCATACGGATCTCAGTAACCTGGCCGAACGGTTCAAAAAGCTCTTTCAATTCGTTCTCGGTGACGTCAAACAATAAATTTCCTACATAAAGGTTCATTCTGTTACTACCTTTCAATTAGAGAAAAATTTGCCGGAATTGCCGGCTTTCAATCAATATCCATCACGGTAGGATATTTTCTAATTTTAATTCTGAATTACGTATTTGTCAAGGGCGGTAATACTAACAGGTCTGTTGGAAATAAGCAAGTAATTAAAAATGGGCTAAAATGAAGATTATTTGACAACGCCTGATAATATGGTAAAATGGCAAAAACGCGAAAGATTAGAAACTCTTTAGGTTGCAAAGGAAGATAACTAACCTTTGCGGCCTTTTTTGTTTAGCGTCCTATTATTAAAGGAGTAATTATGAGGAAAAAACTGAAGACTTCATCTACGGGCAGGAAATGCATGTTCCCGGACTGCACGAACAACCTAAGCATCTATAACCATGAGGAATACTGTCATATACACCGTGATCAGGTGTCTGATAGTCAAAAAGTCAAGCCTGCATATCATCATATTATATAGTGTGCGGGTCGTGAATTAGGGAAATTTCGCTTGACAAAGCGGCGGCATTTAACTAATTAGGGGGTTTTTAGTATTAATTTAGTGATTTTTGGAGCTATTGAATGCTACCGGTAAAAAAGACAAGTAAAAGCAGGACACGGACACGGCGGAGCCATCACCGGCTGAAACCCACAAATTATTCGGTCTGCCCAAAATGCGACCAATCCAAGCTGCCGCATGCGGCATGCGCAAATTGCGGTTACGTCAATTCGAAGATAACGCTAAAGTTAAGCAAGGAAGAGGAAAAGGCGTAAAAAGATGAGGATCGCAATTGACGCCATGGGAGGCGACAAGGCACCAGGGGAGATTATCTCAGGGGCGCTGGAAGCGGTTGAACTGCTCGAAGAAAATGATGAGATAATACTTTTAGGCCCGAAGGAGATAGTAGAGCCGAGAGTGCCTTTGAAATTTCGCAAAGGCAAAGTAACTATTGTTGACGCACCTGAAGTTATCGGGATGGATGAGTCGCCAGTAGACAGCCTGCGAAAGAAGCGCAACAGTTCTATCGCGATTATGGCGAAGATGGCCAAGGAAGGTCAGGCGGACGCAGTTATTTCAGCAGGCAATACGGGGGCCTGTGTCGTGGCCTTTCAGATGGGGATGCGGAATCTTGCCGGCGTTAACCGGCCTGGTATAGCGGTGGTTTTCCCGACTTTCGAAGGGCCTGTAACAATATGCGACGTGGGGGCGAACATCGCCTGTAAGCCGATAAACCTCTATCAATACGCGGTCATGGCCAAGATGTATTCGAAGCACGTGCTCGGTATTGAGAACCCGAGGGTCGGAATTATGAGCATCGGGCAGGAAGAGGCAAAGGGTGATGAGACCGTTAAAAAAGCACACGAGCTTATGAAGGCTGACGCAAAGCTGAATTTCATTGGGAACATCGAAGGCAAGGACATATTCAGAGGCATTTGCGACGTTGCGGTCTGCGACGGTTTTGTGGGCAATGTGATTTTGAAGCTGACCGAGGGAGTGGTTGACGGTTTGTTTAAGGCGATAAAACACGAGCTAATGCAGGAGAAGCTGCTGCTTGTTATGAAGTTCAAACCCGTGATGATGCGGATTTACAAAAAATACGATTATAACGAATACGGCGGAGCGCCGCTTCTGGGCATTGACGGGACAGCGATGATATGTCACGGGGCAAGCGAGAGCAGAACGATCAAGAACGCTGTTATAGCAGCAAAGGCATATCATACGAAAAAGATAAACGATAAGATTGTCGACTATTTGTCAAGCACATCTGTAAGGACGGTTAATGAACAAGGAAGTTAAGGAGCAAAGATCTCCATATCGCGCGGTCATCACCGGTTACGGTTCATTTATACCAGAGAAGAGACTGGCGAATGAGGAACTGGCGAAGATGGTGGATACCTCGGACGAATGGATTACCACACGGACGGGCATAAAGGCCCGGCACATCACCAGCGACAGCGAGAGCACGGCATTTTTGGCTACAGAAGCCGCTAAAAGAGCACTGGCAGAGGCAAAACTCGATGTCAGCGAAGTTGAGTTGATTATTGTGGCCACTATTACGCCTGAGATGGTTTTTCCTTCGACGGCATCTTTTGTGCAGCGGTCTCTACAGGCCAAGAAGGCGTGGGTGTTCGATTTGGCGGCGGCCTGCAGCGGATTTGTATATGGGCTGTCGATTGTACAGCAGTTCATAGAGAGCGGAAGAATCAAAAACGCTCTTGTAATAGGGGCTGAAACTTTGAGCAAAATCACCAACTGGACCGACCGAACAAGCTGTATTCTTTTCGGCGACGGCGCTGGGGCAGTTGTTCTCGAAAGAAGCGAAGACGGCCGCAGGGGCATTATGTACAGCAATATGTATTCGGACGGGGACTGCTGGGAAGCATTGAACTGCCAGGCATACGGGTCACGCCATCCTTCAAACCAGAAGCTGGCGGACCCGAAAAAAATCTATATGGAAATCCAGGGGCGAGAGGTCTATCAGCAGGCGGTTCGGCGGATTGTCGAAGCAGTTACGGAGTGCATGAATCATTGCGGGCTGAGCATGGACGATATTGCCATGGTTATTTCACACCAGATGAACGCGAGGATTATCGAGTCCGCAACAAAGCGTCTTAAGATTCCTGAAGAAAAGGCGTTTTTGAACATAGCAGAGTACGGCAATACATCGGCGGCGTCTGTGCCGATTGCTTTCAATGAGTGCGCCAGGTCGGGGAGAATCAAGCACGGCGATATTATTATTTTCGTGGCGTTCGGAGCTGGGTTGACCTGGGGAGCAAACGTAATTGAGTTCTGATTTCGCCAGGTGCAAGGTGAAATACTAAATACGAGATATACTATGAAAACCGCTTTTTTATTTCCAGGTCAGGGAGCACAGGTTGTTGGAATGGGCAAGGAAATCGCCCAGAAATTCGAGGCAGCGGCGAAGATTTTCGAGAAGGCAGACGCTATCGCAGGATTTGACCTGAGCAAGATATGCTTCGAAGGGCCCGCGGAAAAATTAAATACTACGACGGTATCGCAACCGGCGATTTTTGTAACTTCGGCGGCGATTCTGGAAATAGTCAAGACAACCAAAATTGCCGCAGATGTAACAGCGGGGCTTAGTTTGGGTGAATATACCGCCCTGTATGCGGCGGGCGCAATCAGCTTTGAGGATGCGCTTATTCTTGTTCAAAAGCGCGGGCAGGCGATGCAGGCGGCGGCTGACGCGACTGACGGCGGAATGGTGAGCGTTATGGGCATTGACGAGGAGAAAGCCGACCAGCTTTGTGCCGAGGCAGGTGAGGGTGAAGTTTTAGCTGCTGTTAATTTTAACTGCCCGGGGCAAATTGTGATAAGCGGCAGTAAAGCAGCGTGCGGGCGGGCGGAAAAATTGGCCGAGAAATACGGGACCATTAAAGCTATTCGGCTGGAAGTAGCCGGGGCTTTTCATACGGAAATGATGTCCGGCGCAGCGAAGGCCCTCGGAGAGGCGCTGCGGAAATGCAGGATTTCGGAGCCTGGAAGTATTAAAACTATTGCTAATATTGATGCGGAATACTATAAAAGCGCGGAGAAAATGGCAGAAGGGCTAATAAAACAATTGACTTGTCCGGTTCTTTGGCAAAAATGTATGGAAAGGCTTATAGCCGACGGGGTTGAGGTTTTTTATGAGATTGGGCCCGGGAGGGTTTTGACCGGCCTTATGAAAAGAATTGACCGGAAGAAAAACGTTGTAAATATAAGCAGTCTGCAAGCTATGGAAGGTTTGCTTAATTCTTAGGTCTTTAGAAGGAGAATGGAAGTATGGCGGAAAAGAGATTGGCAGTCGTAACGGGTGCCGCCAGAGGAATAGGACGGGCAATCGTGCTTGAGCTTCTTAAGCAGGGCCGAATTGTCGCGGGGCTGGATATAAACGCAGGGCAGCTTACCGAGCTTGAAGGTGTCGTGAAAGAAGCGGGCTTTAGCGTCGTAACAAAGTGCGTGGATATAACCGATACGAAGAAGCTTACGGAAACACTCGAAGCTCTGGCTGAGGAATATAAGGGGATAGGGATTCTGGTCAATAACGCCGGGATAACACGCGACAAGCTGATAATACAAATGAGCGAAGAGGACTTCGATAAAGTCATCAACGTAAACCTGCGAGCCGCTTTTATGGCGACGGCGGTCGCATCCAGATCTATGGTTCGCAACAAGTTCGGCCGGTTAATAAATATAAGTTCTGTCGCGGGCGTAATGGGACAGGCAGGCTCAAGCAATTACGCGGCGAGCAAGGCGGGTCTTATCGGGATGACAAAATCGGTGGCAAGGGAGCTCGGCAAAAAGAATATTACCGCTAATTGCATCGCGCCTGGCTTTATTATGACGGAAATGACCGAGACTCTGCCGCAAGTGGTGAAAGATGGAGCGCTGCAGGTAATTCCCGTTAGGCGGTTCGGCACGGTTGAGGACGTAGCGAAAGCGGTTGCGTTTTTAGCAAGCGAAGATACCGGCTATATCACAGGGCAGGTGTTCTGTGTGGACGGCGGAATGGCAATGTAAAAAAATAAAAAAAATGTTTGTACAGGAGTACTTTAACGGGTAATATACCCGCCTGAACTGAAAGTCGTCATAAATAACTATTATCGCCGGTTTTGTTAATCGTAAGTTAATAAATAAATTCCTGTTTGGCTTAGGAGAGAAACAAGTGAGTGCTGATGAGATAGATATTCAGGCAATTGAAACCAAGGTAACCGAAATAATAAGCGAGCAAATGGGCGTAGATAAGTCTGAGATAACTCGTGAGACCTCGTTTATTAACGACTTGAACGCTGACTCTTTGGACACGGTCGAGCTGGTTATGGAATTCGAAGACGAATTCGATATGAGTATTCCTGATGAGGAGGCCGAGAAGATTCAGACGGTCGGCGCCGCAATCGATTACATAGCCAATATTGCACGTTCCAAAAGCCACGAGTAACAGACAAGCTTAGGATTATGAACAAGCGACGAGTAGTTATCACTGGCTTGGGGTGTATTACCGCTTTGGCCGAGTCCGCTGACGGGCTTTTTGCCGCGTTGTGCGAGGGCAAAAGCGGCGTTTCCAACATAGAATCCTTCGATGTGAGCACATATCCTGTAAGGTTCGGGGGCGAGGTAAAAAACTTCGACGCTGCGAAATACATGGACTACCGCGAAAGCAAACGAATGGACCGCTTCTCGCAGTTCGCCGTGGCTGCCGCGATACAGGCCGTGAATGACAGCGGGCTTGATTTCTCGAAGGAGGACGTTTGCCGCGTAGGCGTTATCGTAGGAACAGGCATAGGCGGCATACAGGAAATCGAAGAGCAGCACAAGAAACTGCTGGATAAGGGCGTAAGGCAGGTATCACCATTTACCGTTCCGAAGCTTATGGCCAACGCCGGCTGCGGCAATATCGCTATTCGCTACGGACTGCAGGGACCCAATTTTTGCGTTGTAAGCGCGTGCGCATCGAGCAATCACGCTATCGGCGAGGCTTTTTGCAATATCGCTTACGGGCGAAGCGATGTCGTGATAACCGGCGGCTCCGAGGCAGCACTTTCGCCGGTAGGATTGGCCTCATTTTGCGCTGCGAGGTCATTGAGCTTACGCAATGACGACCCCACCAGAGCTTCAAGGCCATTCGACAAGGACAGGGACGGCTTTGTTCTTTCCGAAGGCTCCGGCGTCCTGATTTTAGAAGAAGAAAGTCACGCCAGAAAACGCGGCGCTAAAATATACGCCGAGCTTCTCGGCTACGGCGCTACCGACGATGGCCATCATATTACCGCCCCGCCGCCGAACGGCGAAGGAGCGGCAAGGGCAATGAAGCTTGCGCTTGCTGATGCCGGTCTGGAAAAAGAAAAAATCGATTACATAAACGCGCACGGCACAAGCACCGAGCTAAATGATATATCCGAGAGTATCGCCATAAAAACCGTTTTCGGCGAGCACGCATACAAGCTGGCCGTCAGTTCGACGAAAAGCTGCCTTGGGCATTTACTCGGGGCAACCGGCGCGGTCGAACTTATAGCAAGCGTAAAGGCAATTACTGATTCAATTATCCCCCCTACTATCAACTTAGATAATCAGGACGAGCGATGCGACCTGAAGATGGACTATGTGCCATTGAAGGCCCGCGAGGCAAAGGTCAACTACGCTTTGAGCAACTCTCTGGGTTTCGGCGGGCATAACGCCTGCATAGTTATCGGAAAACACAACTGTTAGCCCCGGCACCCGTGGCCGGGGTCATTGCGAGGCCGAAGGCCGTGGCAATCTCAACTCTAATAGTCAATCGAAAATAGAAAATAGTCAATGCAATTGTCTCTTGCAAATTATTCGGCAGGGTTTACACTAATGACCTATGGCAAAGAAATCTAAAGCCAATTCATCACCATTACCGTCAAAGACATCCTCGATGAACAAATCGCCTACAAACTGGCATAAAAAACAGATAGTGTTTAATATGAGAAATCCCAAATAAGATGATTTCGGCTGAGGAATGGCAAAGCGAATTGGCGAGTTGAGGGAGCGGCATAATGGCCGCCGAAAGGAGTAGAACATGGGAAACTGCTGGTCGTGCGGGGTACCCGTAGGCGGTCTTCACTATATGTTCACATGTCCTGCATGCACGGAAAATACCTTGATGAAGGATATCAGAAAGGGCATCGGGAATGGCGTGGAGGGACAGGAGAGCGCAATGCAGATGGTTGCCTCTGGCCTCAGCAATGTGGCAGACGAGGTGACAGAGGGGTTGTCCGTGATATCGGACAAACTTTCCACGGGGTTGTCGAGGATTTCGGATGAACTCTCCACTCTTGCTGGCATCGTGCAAGGCGGATTTGATGAACTCAAGTGGGAATTGCAGCAGCAGACGCAGGCACTTCTGAGCATAGACCAAACGCTAAAGACTCCCAGTCAGACGCAGGCCAGGGAATGGCGGGAAATGGCCGAGCAACTCAGGAAACGTGGTTGCTTCGATGAGGCAACACAGTGGTTTCTGAAGTCCCTTGAAATGAGTCCTTTGGATTTCCGAACCTACGTCGGGTTGGGCATGACCTATTTGCGGAAGAACGATTTCGACAAAGCCGAGGAAGTTCTGACAAGGAGCTTCCCACACGCGCCGACCGGTTGCCTGAATGAGGAAGTTCTGACAAGGAGCTTCCCACACGCGCCGACCGGTTGCCTGAATAAGGTGGCGTTGGGTAAGATATGCACCGGCAAGGTGGTCAGCATCAAGAATTTCGGGGCTTTCGTCGAGCTAAGCCCCGGCCAGGACGGGCTGTGCCACATCTCGGAACTAGCAGATTCCTATGTCGAGAGCGTGGGGGAAGTGGTTAAGCTGGGCGACATTGTGCGGGTCAAGGTGACTGCAATTGACGACCAGGGCCGTGTGAAGCTGCTGTCGCGTAAACAGGCGATGGCGGAGGAAAAAAAGTCAGGCGATTTAGGAAAAGATGGAATCTCTCAATTCGACTACAAGAGTTTGTCCCATCGTCTTATAGGTCGAATATGCGCTTGCAAGGGCGATTACGGACGGGCCGCCGCCGAACTCCGGTTGGCTATCGAGCTTTCACCCAACTACCCAGAGGGTAATTACGATTATGCCCTCTACTGTGTCCAATCGGGAGTAAGAAACGTGTGGGAAGAACCGCTCCATCTCGCCATATCCGCTCGGCCGGGTTATTTGAACGTGGCTTGGGTCGAACGGCGATTCTTCCCCGCCCGGCAAGAACTCAAGAAGTTATTGTCTGGCCTTGTGAACGAAGCATACCGGAATGCCGGGCAAGCTATTCACGATGCCGAGACCAAGTTCGCCGAAGCCAAATGTGCTGTTGCCAATGCCCCGGACGCTGGTGGATATAAACCTCGGGTCAACGAAATCACCGCTCTGTTAGCCACCACCAAGAGCTACTTGGCCTCCAAGGATTACAGCAAGCTACTCAAGGCGTGTGTGAACGCGACCCGTGTAGCAACATGGAGTTCTTCGCTCGCGCAACAGGCCAGAGATTCGTCAACTGCCTTCTTGCAGGAGCAGAAAAGACAGCAACAGGAGAAGGAACAGGAAAAGAAAAGACGGCAACTCGAGGCTCGTAAGGCAATCCCCGGGTTCATAGGTCAATTCCTGATATTGGGTCTCTACATAGGTGTTGCCTTCGGCATTGTCGGGGGCATAGCGGGAGTCGCAAACCACAACGGTTGGAGAAATACTAAAGCCGGTTTTCTGCTCGGCATCATATTTGCCGTGATTTGGGGAATCATCGAATACATGCAGCAGTATCGTTGAAGGGTATGAGCAACGGACCGGCTTTTCGTGCACTGAGATAAGACATTGATGCCGGAAAGGTAATTTATTTAGGGACCATCATCTATTATATCAGAGTTATTGTGACTGTTGAAAAAACATTCTCGCAGCGTCTCGGTTTTACAACGTCAAACTTTCCCGCGTAATCCGCCTTTTCCTGATACCCTGTTTTCCTGATTTCCTGTTGCCTAATATCCTGATTCTCTGATTTCCTTTTTACCTCTGTGGCTCAATAACTTTGTGTCTGTTCGTGTTCATTCGTGGCGGATTTCTTTTGTGCCTTTTCGTGGCTAATTCAGAACGTCATCGAATCAGCAAAGACATTCTGGAAGTCGGGTTGGTGGGCGATTTCGAGATATTCAATTTTTCGGGCTAATTTTTTCGCCTGTGCCCGGCACTCGCTACTAACAAGAATCATCTCGGCACCAGAGGCGGCGGCGTTGCCTATAAATTTAATACGCTCAATCGGCAAATTGGGCAGCAGGCCTATTCGCAAGGCACTTTCCCGACGAATATAATTACCAAAGGCGCCTGCCAAAAGGACATGTTTTATGTCGTTATCTTTAATTCCGAATTTTTTCTGCAATAGTTTTATGCCTGCCCGGATGGCGGCTTTCGCGAGTTGAAGTTCACGGATATCCTTTTGAGTGAGAATTACTTTATCGGCAAGACGAAAGGCGGGTTGACCATCCTGTTGAATGAGCCGAGAAGCAATAGTTGGCGGAAGTTTGGCGGGGTCGGTGAAACGGCCAGTCGGGTCGATAATACCCAAATCCAGCAATACAGCGACGGCGTCAATCAGGCCGCTGCCGCATATAGAGTGAGGGGGACGATTTCCAATTATATCGAAATCAATGTCGTCGCCATTTATGATGACGGCTTCTATGGCCCCATCGACCGCCCTGCTGCCGCAGCTTATTCGTGCGCCTTCGAAGGCAGGGCCTGCGGCACAGCTTGCGGCGTAGAGTTTATCCTTATTGCCGAGCACAATTTCGCCGTTAGTGCCGATGTCGACTACGAGCGTCATTTCATCAGCGGAGCTTATGTCCACAGCAAGGGCAACGGCGGCAGTGTCTGAGCCTACGAAGCCGGCGATGTTTTCAACAGTATGGATATTGCCTGCAGGGTTCATTCGCAGGGCCAGCTTATCAGGAGAGAGGTCTTTGGCGTCGAGGGAAAAGGCCTTGTATGGGGCCTGGCCAAGCTGGACGACAGGGGATTTCAGGAAGATGTGATTCATAGTTGTGTTGCCGACAACACATATTTCATATATCTGTTCTGTGTCTATGGAGGCTTGTTTGCAAAGTTTTGCAATCAGCTCATTAATACAATCAATTATTATTTTGTGCAGTTCCGTTAGCTTCGCGTCTGTTTGAGCGTAGTTAATTCTGCTTAAACAATCGTCACCAAAACGGGTTTGCGGATTTAGGTCGGCCTCGACTGCGAGAATTTTTCCACTGGCCATATCAATCAATTTCGCGACGACGGTGGTTGTGCCGATATCGACCGCGACGCCGAAGATTCTTTTCGAAGAATCTCCGTTTTGATATCCCTTATATATGTCGGGCCGAATCTCGGTTTGAGGAGCGACACCTTCAGTTAAGATTTTGTGCTCAAATAATCGTGAGGAGGGAGGAATTGTCACCGTAAGGTCGCTGTCTATACGATATAGGCACGCAAGAACCGCCCTGCCATCCGGGTCAAGGTTCACCAAACACTTTTTACAGGTGCCCTTTCCGCCGCAAAAGGCATTGAGGATTATACCGGCCTGGCCCGCGGCTTCGAGAAGCGTCGCACCGGCGTGAATAGAAATTCGCCGGTCATCGGGTTTGAAGGTTATATTAAAGTGTTCCATTTATCGTATCGCGTATTGCATACACCACCATCCTGCCCGCAGAAAGCAGGCACAGGCGGAAAAAAACGCATATATTTCACGCAATTTTCAATACGCACGACGAATAATTATCTTATTTTATGCCGAACTTTCCAACGGGCATGCCTTTTTTTGCTGCCCACTTTGCGTCTACGCCTCGGTTTTGCCATCTATTTCTCCACAAAACAACCGGAAATCTTTATTCGAACTCTTTTAAGCCTTTAGAGTATATGGTATTATAGTTTGAAAGTAAAGGGGATGAAAAATGTATTTTTTTTACTTTAGGTTTTTGTTGATTTAGGGTGCGGTGCAAAGATGATTCAATGTAAAGACTGTGAATTCTGCGAAATGGGCTCCGAGGGCAAAAGGACATTCAAATGCGACCCATTTACCAATATCAAGGAGCCGGAGTGCATAGCCAAATGGCAGCTAATCCGCCTTGATATGCTGGTAGCCAGCTATCACGGGATGCTCAAATGGTACGAGAAATTAGCGCCATTGCAGGATAAGATTTTCAAGTATATGAAACGCGAAATCGAGGATATAAGCGAATCCGACCAGTGGAAACTCGACGACGAAGGGGAAGAGGAAAAGGAAGAAGACAAGTACTAAGGGGCTTTCGGTCAGGTTGTTTGGTCGAAAGTATAGCCGCAGAACTCGGCGGTGATAAGCTCCGATTTGGTGCGAGGATATTTGCGGCAGTTCAAAGGGCGTAACAAATAGGCTTTACACATACACAGGCCCTCATCATCAATGGTAAAAAACGGACAAACATTCGGCAGTTTGCAGCAGGCTCCGCAACGGCTGCATTCGCCTTTGCGGTTCTTGTCCACCGGCAAGATGCTGGTAAACGTCCTTTTAATTTTAGCAGACCATGTATTTTTCAAAAAAGTCGCAGCTCCAATCCAGGTTATTACGATAAAGATATAAAATAGCAGTTTTTCTGATTTATGCAATAAATCAGTTTCAGAAGCCGTCTTTATTTGCAGAAGAGCGCTAATATGGCAAAAAGTGAAGATTTAGCCCGGATAATAAGCGGTTGTAAGTCCGGTGACGCAAGGAAGTTATCAGAGTTAGTCGATATTTACTCCGGTCGGCTTTACGGATATTTTTACCGATTAACGGGCAATAGAGAAATAAGCAATGATTTGCTGAGCGAGCTATTTGTCAAACTGGTGGAGAAGATTGGCTCCTTTAAGGACGGTTCCTTCGAAGGCTGGTTGTTCAAGATAGCATCCAATCTCTTCTATGACTATTTGAGAAGCAGGCAACGGCAGGAAAAATCGTTCGAGGTTTTAAAAAGTGAGTTCGAATCGGAAGCGACAGAAGGCAAACAATCCAGCGACGAGAGAATCGACAAATTGCAGGTACAGCTTGGCAGGCTTGATACAGATACGAAGGAATTAATTATGCTGCGTTTTTATTCAGAGGCAAGCTTCAAGGAAATAGCGACGATGCGGTCTGAGCCGATAGGAACCACGTTGTCGAAACTGCATCGGGGACTAAAGAAACTGCGAGAGCTGATGGGGGATTAACAGCAGCATAGATGGGGAAAAATATATGAACGGGCAAAACGAAAATTTGAAGGAACTGTTCGAGAGATTCGTAGAAGGCGAACAGGCAGAGCGGGCTGCAGAGGACATCCGCAAAGGCGAGCAAATTCTGGGGGAGAATCCCGCACCGCAGCCTGACGAAGAGCTTATCGCCGATATAAAGGCTGAAATCGCCGTAAGCCTGTATCACAAAAAGCAGGATACGCTTAGAAGAACAGCTTACAAGATGATGGCCGTAGCAGCGGGATTTATGCTATTGGCAGTTGTAAGCGTAAAATTATTCGAAAAAGGCGGCGTCGGGCCTGAAAAAACCATCAACAGCCCGGTAGCACTAAAGGCGGTCTGGGACAATTCCGCTGATGAGACTTTAACTGCCGAAATCGAACAAATCGAAAGCGACTTGGTTGCCATGCAATCGGGTGAAAATAGCAGCAACGGTGACGAAGCCGTAACTGAACTGGAAATGAAGCTGACAGAAACTAATGGCGATTTTTGGAAAGGGTAAAAAAATGAGAACGAGTTACATAACAATTTTAGTATTGGCAATGGCGGCGGCGATGCTATCTGCGACTGCGCTGCCCTGCCGAGCCGCAGGGGATGTAAATGAAGACAATTTCTGGTCTGAAGACGCGGCCAACTGGGAGCAGGGACATTTCGAACTAACGCAAGAAAGAATCGAACGTGTAATGGGCCGATTGGCACAGACCGACCCGAATAAAGCGGAAGAGTTAAAACAACTACAGGGGAAAGACCCGGAAAAGTTCAAAACGGAACTGAAAGAAGTTATGAAGGAAAGGTTCGCTAAAAGACTTCGGGAGCATATGCAGGAGCGTTCAGGGCATCAGATGGAAAATCGCGGTATGCCGTCCGGCCCCAATAATATGCCGCCTACTCCCGGCGCCGAAGGTATGCCAGTTGGACCCGGCGGACCAGACAGCGACAGGCCGTTTGGTCATGGCCGTATGCTGCATGGGATGGGGATGGGGGGAACCGATGAGTATCTCAAATGGCTGAAGGAAAATTACGCTGATGAAGCAGAAAAACTGTCTGAGCTAAACGCGAAAGACCCGAACCTTTATTGGAAACAACTCGGGCTCAGCCTGAAAAAGTATGGAAGAATCGCAGAGGCAGCAAGAGAAAATCCTCGATTGGCAGAGGTGCTTAAGAAAGATTTGGAACTGAAAGAACAGCAGGACAAACTGCTCGGAGAATTCGAGGCCGCAGGCGATAAGGACAAAGAAGCGCTGGTCGGGTCATTGAAAGAAGTAATCAACAACAGGTTCGATGTAATCGTAGAGCGAAAACAAATTGAATACGAAGAACTGCTCAAAAAGCTCGACGGGCTAAAAAATGAGGTTGAGACAAGGAAAGCCAAGATGGAAAAATGGAAGGACGCCAATTTCAAAGCTGAGAGCGTGAAGGCACGGCTTGAAGAATTGCTCGGCAAAAACGACAAGTTCACGTGGTAACAAGGAACTGACTTTTAAAAAACCGTTGATGAACGAAGCCTTACGAATTTTTCGTAAGGCTTTGTTTTTTTATAATTTGCTTCGCCTCTGCTCGACTTCGGTAGCTTGTTTGAGTATCTTTTTCTCCTTCGGCGTCAGATTATGTATGCCGAGTTCGTGGACCTTTTGCAAAATACGGTCAAGCTCAACATGCAGGTTGCGTTCCGCGGTCATTTTTTTTCGCCAGCGAGCGGATTGGATTTTAAACCTGAGTTTAGCCCGCCAGGACTGCGATAGCACATAAATTGCACCCGCGGCCATTCCTGCCAGATGGGCGGCGTCACCGCCTGCGTTGTCACCTTTTGTTATTAAAGTGACAAAGTAAAGGGCCGTGAAAGCGACTGCCGCCACTCTTATCGGCACGGGAAATAAAAAAATAAAGACAACAAAATGCGGGAAAAGAATCGCACAGGCAGCCAGCATGCCGAGTATCGCACCGGATGCTCCCACCATAGGCAGGGCCTGCAAAAAACCTACAGCAACGAGCAGAATATAAAACAATCCCCCTGCCGCGCCGCAACCAAGATAGAATATCAAAAATCTTTTACTCGACCAGTGGCGTTCAAGTGTCGGACCGAGGAAGTATAAGCCGAGCATATTGAAAAAGATGTGAGTTCCACTGCCGTGCAAAAACTGGTATGTTACAACCCGCCACAACTGCATCGCCGCCAACAGGGACACCGGATAAAGCGAAAACCAATCTGTCAGCACTTTTTCCGCCCCCAAAACCTGCAGAAGATATACCACGACGTTAATAATCAACAGCCATTTGACCGCAGGGGTAAGCTGAGGAAATGTCATCCGCATCTGCGGGGCATCGTTAAATTTAGACTGGAAATTCGCCTGAGTGTAATCTCTATCGTAAAGACCCATAATGTTTCTCTGAAACTTTACAAAACCGCAGACTAATTACGAGACTGCTTCGCTGCTTTGACTTTGCCTAGAACAGGTGTGTTTGCAATTAAGTCGGGTTTCATTTTTTCAAATATCACCATCAAAAGCATACCAAATATTATCATACCGACACCGATAATCTGTGAGATTGTCAGGCCGCTGAATTCAAATGGGTTGTCGTCACGGATAAATTCTATAAAGAACCGGGTGGTGCCATAGAGTATGAACATCAAACCCAAAGTACAGCCTGGTTTGGTAAACAGCTTTTTTTTATAGTTTTTGGAATCGCCGGTCTTTTGGCCTCTTCGCCAGAAAAGGTAAAGAAGAAAAGCCAATACACCACCATTGACCGATGAGTACAATTGGGCGGGGTGGACGGGCAAACAACGATATTTGTCGTTATCGGCGAGGTATTTTTGCTGCTGCGGCGTTAAATCCTTATAAGGTTTTAAGCCATATAACTCTTGGCCGTTTTCAGAATAGTAGCCGAAAAACTCATTTGGCAACTCTAACTGCGGCTGAGGACGATTCCTCTGCGGATTGGGATATACCTGACTGTAATAAGCATCCGAACGATACGGGAAGCGGACTGCCCAGGGCAGGTCTGTGAGCTTGCCGAAGCAGCAGCCGTTCAGAAAGCAGCCGACTCTGCCAAAGACGAGCGAGAGCATCAGGCCGATAGCGAGAATATCGAGATAACGCCGAACGGGAAGTTTGTAAAACCGGCAATAAAAACCGATGACAGCAATTGCCAAGAGCACGCCGCCCAGAAGTTCGAGGCCGCCCTTCCAGATGGCAACGGCAGAGAGCAGATTTCCCTTAAACTGGTCAAGATGATGGATTACATAAAAAAGACGTGCGCCTATTACTCCGGCTATAAGAGAATAAAGGGCAGCGTTAGTAATGTGCTGGGGGTCGGACGTGATATCCCGGCTAAGACGTCTTATAAGTGTAATCGCAGCGAGAAATGCGATAACCAACATCAGGCCGTAACTTTTTACGGTCCAGTGTACGAAAGGTATTTCAAAAAGTTCAGGAAACATACTGGAAACAAATTATTGATGATTGGTTATGTAACAGTATCCATTATCTGCTACGTTTAATTTTGTTATTTTTGTCGAGAAGAATAACCTTTGGTTTAAGTTTTTTGGCCTGCGCGGGGCTGTAATATCCGAAACTGAAAATAATAATAATATCTTTCGCCTTCACCAGTTTCGCAGCCGCTCCGAGGATTGTAATTTCGCCTGAGCCCGCATCCGCGGGGACGGCGTAGGTCTGGAGGCGGTTGCCGTTATTTAAATCGGCGACCTGAACGACCTCGTAGGGCAAAATATTGGCTGCTTTCATCAGCGCCGAATCAATGGCGATGCTGCCGGGGTAGTGCAGCTTTGCATCAGTTACCCTTGCATGGTGCAGCTTGCTTTTTAAAAGTTTAATAAACATATTTCTTCACTCGTATCCGGCAGGTGTGTTAATAAGGCTCTAAATCGCCGTTTTCCCAGGATTATACATTATTCTTTCCCTGTGTCTATAAGGATATTGTCGATTAGGCGAGTAGAGCCGATTTTGACCGCTACCGCCGTCAGGATTTTGCCGGTAATTTTATCAAGCTCCTGCAGGGTCTCGGCATCAACAATACTTATATATTCTATCCTTATTGACGGGGCTTGTTGTAATACTTTACGCATCTGGGCAATAATTGTTTTACTATTCGAGATGCTATCTTCAATAAGTTGTTGGCACTTTTGCAAGGACTTGTAAATCAACGCAGCGTCTTTTTTCTGCGGGCCGGTCAGATATTGGTTTCTGCTGCTGACCGCCAGTCCGTCGGGTTGACGCACCGTGGGGCAAACGACAATTTTCAGGGGCATATTCAAATCGGCAACCATTCGCTTTATGACGATTACCTGCTGGGCGTCCTTTTGGCCGAAAAACGCGAGGTCCGGTGCGACAATATTAAATAACTTGGCACAGACAGTTGTTACGCCTCGAAAGTGCCCCGGCCGGGACCGGCCGCAAAGCTGTTCGGTCAATTTTTCGACATTTACCCATGTAATATTTTCTCGCGGGTATATCTGCTTTACCATCGGTGCAAAAACAACATCGACGCCGGCTTTTTTGCAAATTTCCAGGTCGGCATTGAGAGGCCTGGGATATTTTTCAAAATCTTCGCCGGGGCCGAACTGCGCAGGATTAACAAAGACGCTGACGACTACAAAGTCACATTTTTTCTTTGCTGCTTTAATTAGCGAAATATGGCCGATATGCAGCGCGCCCATCGTGGGGACAAGGCCGATTTTTTTGTCCTTACCGCGGGCGGCTTTTACCAGTTTTCTAACCGATTTTATTGTTTTCGCTACTCTCATTGTATTGCAATATAACTTTTTATCTGATTCGCAAGACGCTGAACATTGTCATCCTGCATAAAGTCAAATTCAGACATCGATAAACGAATAACGGGACATTTTTTCCAGTCCGCAAAGAGCTTTTCGTGGCCTCGGCTAAGGGCATCCAGAAACTGCGGCTGAATTTTCTGCTCATAGGGCCGATTACGCCTGTGAATCCGTTCGAGACAGTTTTGCACAGAATCGGTCAAATATATTACCAACGCCGGCGGAACAACCGCTTCGCTGAATGGCGGA
>Ga0315276_10001234_pt1 | contig 22840 bp, 13 predicted proteins | sample YL17G05_0_MG_FD_204542 | JGI IMG/M metagenome (GOLD analysis project Ga0315276, IMG submission 204542) | Sediment microbial communities from Yellowstone Lake, YNP, Wyoming, USA - YL17G05_0 | ecosystem: Environmental > Aquatic > Freshwater > Lake > Sediment | place: USA: Wyoming | collected... | reverse complement strand
GAGTAGAAAACAGGCTACGGAACTTTTAGAGCAGGCAGTTGAAGTTTCGGGTGCTAATATAGAGGCTTATATCAATCTTTTGGCAGTGAAATTTATGCTTGCTCAAATTGGAGGCACGGAGCAAGTTCAATCACTTGAGCCCGAATATCTGTCGCTTGTGGAGAAGTTTAGTTCAAATGCGCAGGCATTTTCGGTGATAAGCGGATTCTATTCAAAACTGGGTCTCAAATACCTTGATAAGGCTATAGACTCGGCTGAAAAAGCGGTTGAATTAGACAGTGGAAATGTGGCTTACGCGAGAAGTGCAGCCTATTTGCATCATCGAAGGTTTTCTCTTTACGGGCAAAAACAGGATATATATAAAGCAATAGAATTGTCCCAAAATGCTTTTACATTGCCGGATGCGCAGGACAAGCCCGGACCGAGGGAAGGGATAAATAGAAAGAATAGAATCGCGTTGTATCTTTTTCTCGCAGATTGTTATATCGAGCAGATACTCGAACCCTGTGAGGTAAGGACTGAAGAGGAAAACAAAAAATGGCTGGCAGATGCCGAGCAAATGGTGCATGGAATTGAACAGGTTTTTGGCAGTGGTGAGGACCCGCACGTTGTTCAGTGGCAGGGGATGCTTGAGCTTACCAAGGGCGATAAAAATGCAGCTGTTAAAAAACTATACGCGGCATACGAGCAGCTTAAAGCCTCTGGAATGGAAGATGCTCCGCCTTCTGTTTTGCGGTATTCGTATGCCGAGCTTTCTTACGTTCTTGCAAAGATTTACAAGGACACTTCTGAGTTTGGCACAGTCATGGAATACCTGAGCAGCGCCCTTAGGGCAGGTATTGCCGAAACAAAACCTGAAGTTCTTTTGGATTATGCGGATATAGCGTCGAAACTAAGGGGTTACAGCGCGGCCTTAAGTGCGGTGAACTTTTTTGAGAGCCAATACTGGACCAACCAGAGAAGCCAGACACTTCGTATCAAGGCTTATATTGCCGCAAGACAGTTCAATGAGGCTGAAGAAGAGTTGGCCAAGAGACAGCCTGATGACCCAAATACAATTGAGCTTAACCTGGCACTGGTGGAGTCTAAAATCGAGCAGCTTCAAAGAGTTGTAGAACAAAAAGAAATGGAAGGAGATTTAGGTGTTATTTTTACCAGCGTAGCAGGCGAAGAAAAAAAAGATGTTAACGAACCACAAACCGCTGAACTGGAAAACCATAGCTTACTTAGAGCCAAATTGATAGGAAAACTATTGCAGGTGAAACCTGATGCTGTTGGAGAAAATTCCGTTGTTGCTGCTTGTGACGGGTACATATCGCAGGGCAAGACCGACCAGGCCAAAGATTTAGTTAATCTATTTCTGGAGCATTTTCCGGCTAATACGACAATTCTAACTTACAAGCAGATGCTTTCCGAGACTGAGCCTGGGAAAATTTCCCAGCAAAGGCGTAAAGAAATAGAAGAGCAGGTTTTATCAGGGATTTCTGACCCAACAGAAAGGTCTATGAGACTTGGAGTATTTTATCAGGAGCATAAAGAGCCGAATGAAGCAGCGGAAGAGTTCAAGAAAGTCCTTGCTTTGCAGGAAGGAACCGATGAGAAGCAGGTTTTTGTTCTGCCCAAAGAAACAACAGACTTGCAGCGTCTTGCTGTGGACCATCTTTTTGATATAGTGCTTGAGAAGAAAAATTGGGGCCTTGCGGAGCCAATTGCAGAAGCAGCTCGACAGGGAAATATCGATGATTGTGAGGGCCAATTTTTTGCAGCCCGTCTTGCTATGGCCAAGGAGGAATACAACAAAGCATTGACAAGCCTTGACGTATGTTTGAAGCAAAAGCCTGTCTTTTCCCGTGCCTTTATGTTGAGAAGTAATGCCAATGCCGCTCTCGGAAATGAGAACGCATCCATCGATGATGCCAAGAAAGCGGCATCTTTGAACCCTATGGATAAGAATATTGCAAAAGGAGTGGCGTTTGTACTATACCTGCGTAATGAAAAACTCGGCAGTAATGTATCACCTGAGCAGGTAGCCGAAGTCAGGGATGTTTTGAACAGAGCAATGGCATTGAATGTGGATGATTTGCAATTACGTAGTTTTTACGCTGAATATATGGCTGCGGTACAGCCGTTGGCGGCATTGGCGATTCGCCAGAAATTGCAGAAAACCGATCCAAGCCTGTCGAATGCTGTGCTGCTCGGTCGAATGGCGACGAAATTTGCCTCTAACGATGATAATGCGGAACGTAAGGAGGCGTTGTTTGCTATTGCAGCTTCGTCTTTCGAGCAAGCCAGAAAAATAGACCCGAATAGCAAGATGATGCTTACTAACTATGCAGAATACCTTCGAGTCAGCGGGCAGGAGGAAAAAGCCAAGCAGTTGCTGCAGGAATCTGACGACAAAAAGTTGCTCTGGGCACATTATTTTGGGGGCGGTCAATATGAGGCCGCAAAAGGTGTTTTGGAGCAGATGTATCAGGCCGATCCCAAAGATAGTAACTCGGTCAAAGGCCTTTTGCTCGTTGCAGGAAAAACAAACGATGAGGAAGCTATAAAGAGATATTCTGAAGAGCTTTTATCACTTGAAGACACCATGGAAAATCGTCTTTATCAAATACAGATGTTCCTTGAGAATGGACTCATTAAGGAAGCCGAATACAAATTGCAAAGCTTTAAGGAAAAGTTCCCCGATGAGTCAAGGGGGCTGTTGCTTGAGGCGTGGTTATATATGAAACAGGGACAACTGGAAAAGGCATTGGAGTTGTCAAATCGGTATCTTGAAGCTGAGCAAAATAATGCATCAGCCTGGCGTCTGAGAGGACAAATAAATCTTTTGATGGCCAATTATGAACAGGCAATCATCGACCTTAAAAGAAGTAAATCCCTGTTACCTGACCCGCTCACCAGGCTTGTTCTGGCAAGGGCTTATCAGCGAGCTGGCCGCGGTGAAGAGGCTATAACCGAAATTGAAGGGATAATTGACAATCCACAAGCTCCTTCGCAAGCCAGAGAGTTTCTTGAGCAGTTGTATTGGCAGCTTCAGAAAAAAGAAACGTTAAAAAGCTTTTATGATGAGACTCTTAAGAAATTCCCTGATAGTGCGGACTGGTATAATCGGGCCGGGGCATTTGCTGTCGTAATGGGCGAACTGGACAGGGCGGAACAATTATACAAACAAGCCTTGGAGAAAGTTAAAGGGGATAGTGCCAGTGGCGCAGCGGCGATTGACGGATACCTAGGGGCGCTAATAGCAGGCGGCAAGTTTGATAAGCTCTTTGAGGAGGCTGGGAAATATGTTGATGGCGATTTTGCTTCCGTAACTTTTGTCAAAATGGCAGAAGCGAAACTAAAGCTTGGCGATAAGGGAACCGCCACACAATATCTTCGAAAGGCTGTTGACAAAGCCGGTGCGGATGAACTTTTGGTCGATAATATCTTGCAAAGAATGTACCGGTTGCTCGGGGCGGAAGAAACCCTGAAGTATTGCGAAGAGAGACTTAAAAGCGATCCTAATTCGCTTGCTGCCAATATGGCTTTATTTAATTTGAAAAAAATCAGCGGCGAGTACAACAGTGCGGCAGATTATATTGACAAATGTCTGCAGATAATAGGACCTAATAGTCCGGAAAGAGTTAATTACACAGGGATGAAAGCGGAAGTTTTAACCTTGGCTTACAGCAAGACTTCCGATAATAATTATCTCAAGAAGGCTATTACTGAATACGAAAGTTTGTTAGCTAAAACGCCGAATGATCCAGAGATATTGAATAATCTGGCGTATATGTTGGCCGAGGCAAATGTTCGATTGGACGAAGCAGTTGAATACTCGAAAAAGGCTTGCGAGGCACTACCGAATACCCCCGGCTTTTTGGAAACACATTCTTACGTGTTGTATAAAAACGGCAAATTGTCGGAGGCTGCTGAAGCTATGCAATCTGCTTTACAACAGTATGAGCGGGACAAAATCTCTGCACCGGCGGAGGTGTATGAGCATTTGGGCATGATAAAAGAAGGACTTGGTTCTACAAATGAGGCCCTTGCTGCTTATAGGCAGGCATTGGAATTGGCGACAGCAGAGAAGTCGCCGGAAACGGTTGTTGGACGAATAAAGGCGGCGATTGAACGCCTTGACTCACAGAGTGAAAAATAACGAACAGTGGATAGCAGACAGGGAAAACTGAATATTATGTGAGTGGCTAAGTAGAAATCAGAATGATAGAGCAAAAACAAATTGCTGTAAATAGAATGACCACAAGGCCGACTTCGGCTGCCGTTGAATTGACGCCGAAGGAAATCATGGGGATGTTGCGCCGTCATATGCTATTAGTTATTTCTCTGACTATATTGGGTTTTATATTCGGCGGCGCGAGTTGGTATTTATTACAAAGGTATTTCCCAAAATATACAGCCAGTACCTTCGTTAGAGTGTTACCGCCTATAGAAAAAGACCCTATGACTATTGTAGGAGGTCAGGTAGCCAAGGATATTCAATACGGCAATCGTATGTCAATGGCTGCTCTTATGAATCAGCAGAGCAGCCTCCAAAAATTGATTGACAGAAGCAAAATTCAAGAAACAAAGTGGTTTAAGCAGTTTGGAGAGGTTAAGGAGAGGAGTATAGTAAAAGCTGTTGATGATTTAGGAAAGCATTTCTGGGCTGGTGCTCAAAGGGATGGTGATTATATTGAGGTATCGATGACTTGCGGTGATGCAATGGAGTCGGCCCTGATAGTAAATGAGATGGTGGATTTATTTATCAGTTCCCAGCGAACTACGAAGAAGGCGGACATCGCCGAGAAGATGGCCAGACTTCAAGACCAGCGAGATAATATTCAGCGAGATTTGGATGCCGCCGAAAGAGCATTGGGCGAGGTTCGTGATAGATGGAATTTGACCGGCTTGGAAGAAGGCCAAGGCCCGCAATTCCAGCATACGATCACCCTGAGATTGAATGATTTGGAGCTTGAGCAAAATAAGTTGGATCTGGAAATAAAGCAGGGGCAGGCTGACATTGAAAGTCTTCAGCGGTTGGCGACTGGGCCTGTTGGTGAGCAGGTTGAGAATCAAATAGAAGGCGATCCTATTATGGTTATGCTTGCTCAGCAAATTGCTTTGCAGGAGGCATCGCTTGCGTCCAGACTTACAAAGTTTGGTGAAAATCACAGGGAGGTGCGACAGGATCAGGAGATGATAAACGAATTCAGAGAAAGAAGACGAGTCAGAAAAGCGGAAATAGCGGAGCAGACCAGACAGGCAAATCTTAAAAATGCCCAAAGCGAGTTGGCTGGATTGCAGCAAAAGTATACAGAGTTGGAAAGGATGAGGCAGGAGGCCATTGCAAAACAAAGAGAGCTTGATTTGGCTCGTATACAATACCAACAGCGATCAAGTATAAGAGATGAACGAAAACTAATGCTTGATTCGGTTAAAGAGCAGCTTGAGAAATTGAAGATAGTGCTCGAGGACCCGGAGACGCCAAAGGTGCAGTTTGTCGGATCTGCTCCGGTGCCGCTGGAAATGAGTTCTCCCCAATGGAAAGTATATTTCCCTGGCGGAACGATGTTGGGCTTTATATTTGGCGTAGGCCTTGCTTTCCTTATCGAAATGCTCAATGACCTCGTCCGGACACCGAAGGACGTAAGTAAGTATCTGCACATTCCGCTTTTAGGTATCATTCCAAATGCAGACGAAGATGAGCAGGTTCGCGATATCGACCTATGTCATGTTGTTCGTCAGGCACCTTATTCTATTATAAGTGAGTCCTACAGACGGCTTCGGACTAATTTGAAGTTGTCCGGCACCGCAGAATCTTTGAAAGTTTTGCTTGTTGCCAGTGGCTCGGCAGGGGACGGAAAAACTTCTGTAGCTGTTAATCTTGCAACAACTTTTGTTGCTGAAAATAAAAAAGTCCTGCTTATAGATGCCAATTTTTGGCAACCGGCTTTATATGCGGTATTTCCGAGGGAAACAGTTGGAGCAGAACAGGCTGAATTCGGACTGAGCACGTTGCTTGTGGGCCGTAGTAGTTACCAGGATGTCATAAGGGACAGTGGTATTGAGGGCCTGTCTGTAATTGATTCAGGGCCGTTACCATCTAACCCGGAAGAGTTGCTCGGCGGGACGCAAATGAAACAGCTCCTTGAACAGCAGCGGGAAAACTACGATTATATTATAGTTGATGGCCCGCCGATATTGTTGGTCAGTGCCGCCAAGATACTGGCCAGACTTGTTGACGGCACGGTTCTGGTATTCAATGCCGCCGCCACAAGAAGAGGGGCTGCTCTGAGAACTGTTAGCGAGCTGAAAGCGGGAGATGCCGAAGTAGTTGGCTGTGTGCTCTTGGGTGTAAGAATACTGAAAGGCGGTTATTATCAGGAGCAATTCAAGTCTTACCAGGACTATCAGAAGCTGCAGCTTGCTCACTCAATTTAGTGAATTGCGAATCGGACATTGACTGTCGTCAGGCAAGTTTTGAATCACCCGACACAAAGGATTGCCTAATACTTTACGAAAGGATTTTTTAATGGAGAAGTTTTTAGTAACTGGCGGAGCCGGTTTTATTGGTTCGAACATCTGCAAAAAGCTCGTCTCGCAGGGTTGTTTCGTAAGGGTTGTTGATAATCTGCTCACAGGCAAAAAAAGCAATCTTGCCACTGTCTCGGATAAGATTGAGTTTATAGAAGCCGATATGGGTGACAAAGAGGTCGCCCGCGGCTGTATGAAGGATATTGATTTCTGCTTGCATCTGGGCGCTTTGCCATCGGTGCCGCGCAGCGTTGACGACCCTGCCGCCACGCACAGGCATTGCCTTGATGCGACTTTTACGCTTCTTTTAGCTGCTCGCGATGCGGGCATAAAACGTTTTGTCTATACATCGAGTTCTTCCGTTTATGGCGATGTTGCTACTTTGCCTAAGGTCGAAACGATGTTACCTCAGCCGCTGTCGCCTTATGCAGCCGCTAAGCTTGCGGGCGAGTATTATGCTCAGGTTTTTTTCAAAGTCTTCGGTCTTGAGACTATTTCGCTTCGGTATTTCAACGTTTTCGGTCCATTCCAGGACCCGACAAGCCAGTACGCAGCGGCCATACCGGCTTTTGTAACTGCTGTTTTGAATAATAAACCGCCGACCATTTATGGGGATGGTGAGCAAAGCCGGGATTTCACCTATGTTGATAATGTCGTCGAAGCCAACTTGCTCGCTGCGAGGGTCAAACATACTGCCGGCCAATCTATAAATATTGCCTGCGGCTCGGCTGTAACTGTCAACGAAGTTATTGGTATGATAAATGAGTTTCTCGGCAAAAATGTCAAATCGATATATGAGCCGACGCGTCAGGGCGATGTAAAACATTCTCTGGCCGATATAACACTTGCCAAAGAGCTAATCGGCTTCACGCCGAAAATGTCTTTCCGTCAGGGCCTCGAAAAAGCCATAGTATGGTATAGGGACAACCTCTTATAATCCGGGCGATTAAAGCTGGTCTTTCAGTTCCTGAGCATTCTTTAGCAGTTGCTCTCTATCCGGTTGTGTTTGCGGGTCGAGGGTAAATGTCCATTCGTACGAATCCACTATTCTCTTCGGATTAACTATTTCAGCGAAGAAATCGAACGGGAAGCGGTCATGCAACGGCCCTTTCAGCATTCGATGTGTCTTTAAGGTCGCAAAGCCCTCTTTGGTTATTCTCACATTATAATCGCCATACCATTCGAACGAAACCGTAACCGGCGAGGTGCCTACTTCCTCATCGTTTAATACCACAATAGCACCCTGCGGCTCGGTATTGATTGTCAGCTTTCGTTCCACACAGCCGGTGAGAAAGAGTGATGTAATTAAGCCGACAACCGTTAGTTTCGCAGCATTCCATTTTGCCATAATAGTATCCTTAAATCATTAAGTAGAAACGCAAAAAGATTCGCTTGATTTTGATTCTGTAGCACGGCCATCCTGGCCGTGCCTGTCCGCCTTTGGCGAGACCTCGCCTTCGGGCGGGCACGGGCTGGAAGCCCGTGCTACTATGCGTTTCTACTTAACGCCTATTATAAACTAAAACCAGAAAGACAAAAGCCCAAAATTTGGCTTTGTTCGGCATAATTTCATGGCCACAAAGGCAGAAAGACACGAAGTCCTTGGGACTCCTTACGGAGAAAATTAACCACGAATGAACACCCGCCCTTGGCGAGCCGCAGGCCTCGCGGCCTTCGAGCCGAGGGGTCTCGCCTTACGGCGGACTAATGGACACAATTTTTAGCCACAGAGTTCACAGAGAACACAGAGGAAAAATATAGTTGCCGTTGTTTCCGGAATATGAAACTATCTTTTATAAGATGGGTCGTGCTCTTTTCTTTGCTCCCTTAAATTTACCTGCATTTGGAATTTTTTTGAATGACAGTCTTCTACATTGACTTTTATAGTGTCAATATCTCCCGAGATGGTTCTATTTTCAAATGTAACCGGTACCCAACCACTAATAGGATTATCGTAAGTCACTTTATTTTCACCATGCAGATTCAAATATCTTGCGTCAGTTAATCCCATAGCTACCTTCTTGCTTTCATCGAAATCTGTTTTTAGCGGAGTCGTATTGTCTGTTTCAAGTATCTGCGCCCTATACCATGTGCCTTTATTTCTTACTTCAATAGACATGGTTTCGGGATACAGAACGGCAGTTGATTTAGTATCATTTGAAATGCGAACGAACATGAGCAAAACAGGCAGTTTTGTAACACCATCTATAGCCGTAAAATAATGTGGGATAAAAAGATTTAGTTTAGGTTCATTAGGGTCGTTTATTTGGTTAATAGGAGTTTGATTTTTTGTTTCTATTATTGTGAATGTACAATTATTAAAAGTACCCGAAGAATTTTTATGACTATCAGTGTTTGGCATCTCAATTTGTTCAACAGGCTTACCTTTTCTGCTATATTTACTATATGTCTCATAAATTACTACAGCCCATTTCATAACCTCGAAAATAGCGGTTTTTGATACTGATAACGCGGCTCTGGGAGGTTATGAAATGGCTTCTACTAACGCAACTATAATACTTAAAATAAGACTAACCTTTTTTATTAATCCCCATATACTCTTTTTCGGTTTTGGTGCATCTATATTTCTACCAGCGTGTCGTGCGTAATCTCCGGTTTGCACACTTTCGGCTTTGACGTTTCCTAATACACCCAACTTATCTATGTTGATAATTGTTGTAGGAGTAGCATTTCCCCCTGTTTTGGCTGGCTTTTCGGGTAATTTGATTTGCTGTTGATGTTCGACATTGGCCTTTATTGCTTCAAGAGCATCAATAGCTCTTTCAACCAAACCTTGAGTATGAAATTGCATAATCTCATCAATGGTAAAACGGTCCCTTATTTGCCTCCAGTTCGCTTCCAATAAGGTGCCATGTGCTCGGTCAAATTTCAATAATGGTTCTCTGATGGAGTACAAAGTATGGTCTATTGCTTTTACTAATTCTGCGATTTCCTCTTCTACTTGCAAAAGGGATTGGTTATATTTTGAGTCCTTTAGACGATATCCTATCTCAGCTTTTCCTATGATTATTTTTTGTAAGTTTTTCTGTTTCTCTTCACTGGTTTTCCGGAGAGGAAAGTTCCGGCCAGGCCTGAATGTTAACTGTGATTCGCGTTTTTTTACCTGCTCAACAAGTTCTTCTTTCGCCTCTTTTAGACATTGTTTCCACAACGCTTGGTTCTTTGTCGGCTTCTCGAAATTAGACAGCTCTTGCAAGCTATGGAAAAGCTTTGAGAGAGCATCGACATCTTTCAAGGTTAGTTTGCTGACCATTGCCCCCATATGTTCCTCTGAGTTATTATGTGGTTCTACCATTTTTTACCTGTCCTTTTTCGGGTCGGTTGTCCTGATGGGTCTCAAAGTTTAGGCTATTCTACCACATTACAAGTTGGTTAACAGCCCTGATTTTCCTTGATTTACAACGCCCAAATTTCCTGCGTAATCTCCCCTTGGGATGGCTTGAGCCAATTAGGGCATTTATTTACAATATATTGCGGCTTAAGTGAAAAACGTTTTGGATGAAGCGGAATTGGTGGGGCAAGCCCCACCCTACGATTATGACTGTCTTAAAAAACTCTGCGCTCTCAGCGTGCTCTGCGGTAAAAAAATTGTGTCCATTAGTGTTCATTCGTGGTTAATTTTCTCTTGCGTTTCTTGTGCCTTTTCGTGGCCAATTTTAAATCCGTTTAATCGGCGTAATCAGTACGAATCAATGTAATCAGCGATTATCAATCAAAATCGCAGCTACCTTCACCCCCAAAACGGCAAAGTCTAATTTTTTTATCTCTTTAGCTGTAAATACTTAGCCAAAACCGCCCTTCAAAAACGTCATTATTTTCGTTCCATTTGCGCATGTCCACTTTACTAAGAGGGAGGGTCTTTCTTGAAACGCTATGAAAAAACAAAACACAACTTTTTCTTTTGCCTTTTTACTTTGTATTCTTTGTGTCTTAGGGTCTTGGTGGCAGAAACTCAACTTGTCCGCCGAAGCCTCGGCGACTCGTCCTCCGAAGCCCTTATGGCGAAGGATGGAAGGCGGATCAATCAAAATGAACAAATTATGCAAAACAAACCCAATTTCTAAAATACCCAAATGCTTGTAACCTTAGTATAAACAATAACTAATAACAAAAAACTATGAACAATGAACCATCAAAAACAAAGCCAAAACAAACCCAATCAAACCCAATTTATAGTGAGCGCGTCGAACCTATTTTGCCTGCCACTCCGTTTAGTGGACAAGTATTGACAATAGTGCCTCCGGCAGTTAAGGTATTATCGTTATGAAAATTTTGCTGAATTGGTTAAATGATTATATTGAAACTGGCCTGTCCGCTGAGAAAATCGTTGAGATTTTAAGCGGTCTGGGGCTTCCCTGCGAAGGCATCAAGCACCTCGATGGCGATGCCGCAATAGATATAGAGGTTACGAGCAATCGCGGCGATTGCCTTAGTTTAATAGGTATCGCCCGTGAATTAGCTGCTGCCACCGGCAAAGAGTTAAAAATCCCGAAAGTCGAATTAGACGAATCAGCCAAAGATATTACTAAACTCGCCGCCGTAGAGGTCGCAGAGCCTGATAAGTGCGGCCGATATACCGCTCGAATTATCGAGGGTGTAAAGGTGGGGCCTTCGCCTGACTGGCTCAAGAGCCGACTCGAAGCGGTCGGCCTGCGAAGCGTTAATAACGTTGTCGATGCGACCAACTATGCGATGATGGAAACCGGCCAGCCCCCACACGCATTTGACTATGAAAAGATAAACAACGGCAAGATAATAGTCAGGTGCGCCCGCCCCGGCGAGCAGCTTATTAGTATCGACGGCTCGAAGTGCAAGTTAGCTGCTGATATGTTGATTATCGCTGACCCGAAAGGGCCGGTGGCGATAGCAGGCGTTATGGGTGGGGCAGATACCGAGGTAAGTTCGACGACTACAACAGTCCTTTTAGAGGACGCCTATTTCGCTCCCCTTAGTGTGCGCCCGACCGCTCGCAAACTTGCCCTGGCTTCGGAGGCTTCTTTTAGGTTCGAGCGAACGGTAGATATCGAAATGGTGGACTGGGCCTCGAAACGGACGGCCCAATTGATTACGCAGGTCGCAGGCGGGAAAGTTGTTAAAGGCGTGATTGACATTTACCCCAAAAAGCCCGCTAAAAAAGAGGTAACGCTCAGACTCGCCCGATTGAACAAAGTGCTCGGCATCGAGATTTCGCCGAGGGAAGCGATGGAAGTTTTGTCGAGATTAAGTTTTCAGCCTAAGCAAAACGGCGACTCGATAACCTGCTGCGTTCCTTCGTGGCGCAGCGATATATATCGCGAGGTTGACCTGATAGAGGAAGTCATACGCATCTGCGGCTATAACAGGATACCCACGGAGCGGAAAATTAAAATTCAGGTCGTCCCGGTCGATTCCCGTCAAAAGCTGACAAGTTCGATAGGGACATATCTTAACGGCTGTGGTTTTTATGAGACGATTAACGTTTCTTTCATCGATAATTCCATCGCCGAGTTGTTTGCCGCTGAAAACGCCGGCGAGCATTTGAGCGTTAAGGATATAACCAGAAAAAGCGATAACCTGCTCCGCCAGATGCTTCTGCCTTCTTTACTCAGTGTTATCAAGACCAACCTTAACGTTAAAAATACTCCATGCAGGATATTTGAAATTGCCAATACTTTCGTTCCGAATCCTCAGAAGGGCGAAGCCGCCGTCCTGCCGATTGAGAAGACTAAACTGGCGATTTGCTGTGATAGTAATGACTTCCAGCTTTTGCGAGGCGCGGTCGATGGGCTGATAAAAAATATCAACAGGGACGCGGAGGTAATTTTTGAGCCAGCCGAGCTTGTATGGGCACAAACCGGCGCCAAAATCATAGTCGATTCCAAATTTATTGGTGTCGCGGGCGTTGTCTCCGAGGCGGTCAGAGAAAAATTTGATTTCAAAGACGTGACACCAGCCGCGGCCGAGCTGGATTTTGAGTTGCTTTCGTCTATGCAAACCGGGCCGGTGAAAGTCAAATCTATCCCGAAGTTTCCCGCCATAGTGCGAGACCTTTCGATTGTTATTGATGACACTATTCGATGGGCCGATGTCGCAGCAGCGGTAGATAGAAAAGCTCCTGATGAATTGGAAGAAATTCGCTTTGTGGGTATATACCGCGGCAAGGGCATTGCCTCCGGCAAAAAGAGTCTTACGCTTACGCTCGTGTTTAGGGACCAGGATGGCACATTAACCCACGAGGCCGTTGACCGCTTCCAGGCAGATATTCTAAAAGGCCTGGCCGAATCCACCGGCGCAGAGCTGCGAACCGCATAGTTTGTACTTTTTTTCCACCTCTTATGTTTTCAATTGATAGACATTTTCATTGATTTTTGCTTTGAGATTTGGTATAAGATATTTGCAGGCTGAACCCTGCGGTGTACGTGTAGAAAACATAATTTTGAAAAAACCGATACCCAGTTACTCAGGGAAGTCAGGTCTTGACGGCTCGAAAAATGCCTACTCGATAGGACTTTCGGACGCAAGCAACGATTACCCACGTGGACATAATGGGTTTTCTTCAAAAGTTTTCTTACGGCACCAGCGGAGTGAAGCCTTGCACTAAGAGGCCTGTTTATTTATATGCAGGCCTTTTTGTTTTTCTGCATTTCTTTAATTTTCAGAAATCTGGAATATCGGACCATCTAAATCTGCCGAACCGGGCGTTTCCTTATGTTTTTTGCCCTTAAGCCGGCCGTTGTATTTGTCGATTAAATAACAGTGTCAATTTGTAATTATAAGGCATAAAAGAGCGTAAGACGTTATGGCACAAGTGGTTGCGATGCCACGCCTTTTTTATTGGAGACGTAAAAATGCCAAAAGTATGTAGTTTCGCAGTTTTGCCCGCCTTGCCGGATAGTTTGAAGGCTCTCGATAGTATCGCACGGAATTTATTCTGGTGCTGGAACCCGAGTTTTGTAGAGCTGTTCAAGCGTATAGATAATAATTTATGGTCAACTTGCGGCCATAATCCGGTCAAACTTCTCGCCAGCCTCTCTCAGCAGCGTTTAGACGAATTGGCCAAGAACCGGGCGTTTTTGTCTGAGTTGCAGCAGGCGGAGGAAAAGCTCGAGTCATACCTTGAAGGGTCGGGCTGGTTTGAAAAGACTTATTCGAAATATGACAAGCCCGTTATCGCGTATTTTTGTGCCGAGTTTGGTATTCATGAATGTCTGCCATTTTATTCGGGAGGCCTGGGAATTTTAGCAGGCGACCACTTAAAAAGCGCATCAGACCTTGGCATTCCTTTAGTCGGTGTTGGTCTTCTCTATCAAAAAGGTTATTTCCGCCAGCAGTTGGACATCGAAGGCTGGCAGCAGGAAGTATACCTCGAAAACGATTTCTATAATATGCCGATCGAGCTGGTTCGCGGAAGTGACGGCCAGCCGTTGACCATTGGTGTGGAATTGCCCGACAGAACTGTATATGCACAGATTTGGTCTATTTCCGTAGGCAGGGTTAAATTATATTTATTGGATACTAACATTTCACCTAATTCGTCCACGGACCGTATGATTACCACCAGTTTGTATGGCGGTGACCTTGAGATGCGCATACGCCAGGAAATCGTGTTAGGCATCGGCGGCTTAAGGGCGTTGACGGCGCTGGGTATTGAGCCTCTCATCTGTCATATGAATGAGGGACATGCCGGCTTTATGGCGCTTGAGCGAATCCGCCAGTTGCGAAGCAGCACGAATATGACCTTTGCTGAAGCTGTTGAAACTACCAGAGCCGGCAACGTTTTTACTATGCACACGCCTGTTAAAGCCGGTCTCGATGAATTCCCCGCTGAACTTATTGACAAATATTTTACCAATCTTATTTCTGCTTTTGAGATAAGCAGAGAACAGTTTTTGGCGCTGGGCAGAATTCTTCCCAGTGATGCGGATGAGTCATTTAAAATGCCGATTTTGGGATTACGTCTCAGCAGTTATGTAAATGGCGTAAGTAAATTGCATGGGCAGGTATCACGCGGGATGTGGTCGAGTCTTTGGCCTGCTGTTCCTGTGGATGAGGTGCCCATAATCTCGATTACAAATGGCGTTCACATCAAAAGCTGGCTGTCGGATGAAATGAATTCTTTGTATGAAAGGTATCTCGGGCCTAATTGGGCGGATGAACCTGTTAATGAATCGATTTGGAACGGCATCGACCAGATTCCTGATGAGGAATTCTGGCGGGTACATCAGCAGTGCAAAGGCAGGCTGGTTGCTTTTGTCCGTAACCAGCTTAAGACACGGTTCAATCGCAGGGGTACTTACCATTCCGAATTGAACTGGGCCGAGGAGGTCCTTGACGCGGAGGCATTGACTATTGGTTTTGCGAGAAGGTTTGTAAGCTATAAAAGAGGCAATCTCCTGTTTAGTGACCCGGAGCGGCTTGTGAAGCTGCTTAATAACCCGGAAAAACCTGTTCAGCTTATTTTTGCGGGTAAAGCCCATCCTAAAGACAGTTCAGGCAAGGAGATAATGCGCCAGATTATCGGCTTTGCGTCAAAATATGACCTTCAGCGGCGCATAATTTTCCTTGAGGATTATGACATCGATGTGGCCAGAATGTTGGTTCACGCCGTCGATGTGTGGCTTAATAATCCTCGAAGACCTATGGAAGCCAGCGGAACAAGCGGTATGAAAGCGGCGATGAATGGCGTTTTGAATATGAGCTGCCTCGACGGATGGTGGTGTGAAGGTTATAGTCCGAATGGGGGCTGGGCCATCGGCGCAGAGCAGACTTACAAAGACCCTGATTACCAGGATAGTGTCGATTCTCAGGCAATCTATAATCTTCTCGAAAACGAGGTTGTTCCTTTATACTATACCCGTTCAGCGGATGACCTGCCGAGGGCATGGATACACAGAGCAAAAAGCTCCATCAAACGGATAGCGCCGCGATTTAACACCCACAGAATGGTTGCCGAATATACACAGAAGTTTTATAGCCCGGCTATAGCTAAATGGCAGTATTTGACCGCGGAGGCCATGGCAAGGGTCAAGGCACTCTCGATGTGGAAATCGAATATGAAAAAGGCATGGTCTGACTTTGCCATTAAAGACGTGCAGATACATCTTGGCAACGGTGAAGGTAATGTGCCGTTCAATCTCAGGCAGCACCGACTTAAAGTCGGTTCGAAGTTGGCCATCAGCGCACTGGTCAGGCTGCCTAAGGTTAGCCCGGATGATGTTTCAGTCGAGCTTTATCACGGGCTGGTGGATTCTCAGGGAAATATCAGAAACGGCTCAGCCGTAAGAATGGCTTACCAAGAAACTATAGGCCAGGACAGCGAACATCGGTTTGTTGGCTCGGTCTCCTGCACAGAAACAGGTTGTTATGGAGTGGCGGTGAGAGTTTTGCCCAGAAACGCCGACCTCGTTAATCCCTATGAGCTTGGCTTGATTCTATGGGAAACAGCAGATGGCACAAACGGTGGATAAAAACTTCTCCGCCGCGGGGCGGAAACGTTACGCTGTTTTACTCTTTCTCTCTGTTACACAGAAGCTCATAAGCCTCAGCCGATGAGGTTGCCTTTTCGAGCTTTTGTTTGAATTCCGCATCAAGCATAAGTTTGCTTATTTTCGCCAGCGCCTGAATGTGCGGGCCGGTCTCGTTGGCCGGCGAGACCAGCAGGAGGATGATTGTTACCGGTTTTCCGTCAACGCTTTCAAAATCAATCGGCTCACTCGCTATTCCAACCGACATGACCAGTTCTTTGACGGCTTTGCACTTTCCGTGCGGCACGGCGATTCTCGAACCGATTCCAGTGCTGCGGGTTTGCTCACGCATCAGAACCGTTTGCAAAACAGCTTCTTTGTCGAGCAGCAGGCCGTTGGCGTCGAGCAAATCCACCAGTTCCGTTATAGCGGATTTTTTGTCTTTGCTTTCCAGCGGGACTTTAACACAACTCAGCCGCAGAATTTTCGTTAGATTCATTTTGATTACTGCAAAATGTACTGCATTTCTCTAAGTATTCGTACGAGCCAGCAATTGTATTTGATTGTTGGTTTAATTGCAACAGCTTTACAGCGAAAAAATTGCGGCGTTCTCAAAAACCTGCGCGGGAAGAGCATCATTTTCCCCTTTACTTGCCTGTTATGCCTGGCTAAAATGATGCCCTGTTTATAATTTTTTGTCCGCCTTCGGCGGTCTGGCGGATGTGTTTATAGACTATCAGCCGCCGGACGCTGCCGCCTACTTTGGAGATGTAACTATGGGAAAAATAAAGCTTTACGACACTACCCTTCGCGATGGGATGCAGGCCGAAGGCGTCAGCTTTTCCCTCGAAGATAAGCTCTCAGTCGCCGAGCGCCTCGATGAGCTTGGTCTCGATTACATCGAAGGTGGATATGCTGCTTCTAATCCCAAGGAGATGCAGTTTTTTATCGAAGCGGCTAAGCTCGGCCTGAAGAATTCGAAAATCGCGGCCTTCGGCAACACACGCAGGGCTGATACTAAAGTCGAAGATGATCTTTCCATCAAAGCCATCCTTGCCTGCAAGGCGCGGGCGGCCACCCTGGTCGGCAAAACATGGGATATGCATGTAAAGACCGTCCTCGGCTGTTCGCTCGATGAGAACCTGCAACTCTGCGGCGACTCCGTTGAATATCTGAAAAAAAAGGGCATTGAAACTATTTTCGACGCGGAGCACTTCTACGATGGCTACAGAGAAAATAGCGAATACGCGATGAAGGTTTTGGCTGCTGCCGCCGAGGCCGGCGCAGATGTCCTTGTACTTTGTGATACTAACGGCGGTTCGATACCTGACCAGATTTACGAAATTACCAAAGCCGTCTGCGAAAAATTTCCAACGCTATCAATCGGTATTCACACCCACAATGACTGCGACTGTGCCACCGCCAACACCTTAGCTGCCGTTTGTGCCGGCGCAGAACACGTTCAGGGCACCATCAACGGTCTTGGCGAACGCTGCGGAAACGCAAATCTCTGCACCGTCATCCCCAATCTCGTTTTCAAAATGGGTTTGGATTGCATGGCCCCGGAAAAAATCAAAACACTTACCGAAGTTTCGCGTTTTATTTTTGAACTCGGCAACCTCAACCCCATAATGAATATGCCCTATGTCGGCGAAAGCGCCTTTGCTCACAAGGCGGGCCTGCACGTTGACGCCCTGCGAAAAGAAAAACGCTCTTACGAGCACATCGACCCGGCTCTTGTCGGAAACGAGAGGCGGTTCCTTATTTCCGAGTTGAGCGGGAAATCGAACGTCCTCGCCGAGCTGGAAAAAGCGAAAATCACGCAGGACAAAGAACTGGCAAAAAGAATCCTCACTCGTGTCCAGGAGCTTGAGAATGAGGGTTATCAATTCGAGGCCGCGAATGCCTCCTTCGCTCTGCTTGTCAAAAAGACACTGGGTACATATAAGCCCTCTTTCGAACTTCTAAAATACTATGTTACCGTGGAAAGGCGAACCACCGGCGAAATGATTAACGAAGCCAGCGTCAAGCTCAAGGTTGGCGACAAGGTACAGCACGTCGTCGGCGAAGGCGATGGTCCTGTGGATGCCCTTGATGCCGCTCTGCGCAAAGGCCTCGAAAACCTCTATCCCGCCATCAGGGATATTCACTTGATTGATTATAAAGTCCGTGTGGTCAACGCCAAAGCCGGTACTGCCGCCCGTGTCCGCGTCATAATCGAATCGCGAGATAAAACCTCTGTATGGGGCACGGTCGGCGTCTCAGAAAACGTCATCGAGGCTTCCTGGCTGGCGCTGGTGGATTCTGTCGAATACAAGCTGCAAAAAGATACGAAATAAAAAACTTTCGCTGTTCCAAAGAACTTTCAGCAGACAACTCGAGTTCGACATTTATTTCGGGTTTAGGATTCGCCGGCTATTTCCGGATCTCTTCGGTTGTATACAGCATATAGTCGAATTTCTGTCCGCCTACTGACGCATCGACCATCAGACCTTTATCCGTTGTGATAAAGACAGCCATGCCGGATTGATAATCGGCCTTCGTTGCCGCGCCGACGGTTGCGGCTACGCCGGTAGCCTGTGCAGAAAACGTAAACTCATCGGTCTTGAATACGTCCAGGTCACTTTTGTCCTTGAAAAAGATTATTTCACGGAAGTATTCGCCGCCCAGCGAGAAACCCAGCGTTGCCTGCGACATACTGCAGTAGCCGATCATTTTGTATCCATCTTCATCCTTTTCATAGACCTCGCCTTTGCCGTAAGCTCCGCCGATCCATAAGGCGCCTTTGAAGACCTTCGGCAGTACCGCGTAACCGTAGGATTTGTCAAAGAATTTTTGTATATCGGGGTCTCTCTCCTTGAATACCGCAATCGCCTCGCTTACCTCGGCTGACAGAACTACCTTTGCCTCCGGCTTTTCCGGCACCGTGGCGCAGCCGGCCATTACAACCATTAAACATAAACCCGCCGCAATTAATTTTGTCTTCATATATCGTTCCTTTCCTGGCTAAATTTGACTTATCCTGAACGTTCTATAGTCAATTGTCGCATTATACTTGTCAACAAAAAAACTTATACCGGCAAACGCTTGCTTCGTTCTATTTTAGGTTTTTAACCGGCTGTGTGGCGGATTGTGTTGTTTCTCTATTGTGTATTTGTGATGTATCAGGATTACGAAAAACTCCGCGAATGCTGTCGTTGTGAGGATTATAAATGTTCGTGATGGCCTAATGCTTTTCATGGCCGCACAAGTTTATAGACCACTTTTGGTAACTTTCGATATGTGCAACGCAAAGTCCGAAAAAGCTTTAGCTTGCGATTCTTTCTTTATACCGCGGAGCAGCACGGCACCTTAAAGCAGTCGCTTTTGAAGCAGCAGTTGGTATAGGGGCAATTGCCGTTGTTGGAATTCCCGAAACAGGGTGTATTGCCTTCTGCTTTCTGGATGGTGTGGATAAGATCCGCTTTTTTCATTTTTCCGCTGTTTATTCCCAGCTTTTTTGCTTTTTTCTTTATGTCTTCTACTTTCATAATCGCATCCCTTCGTTATTTTATTTTAACTCTATCGTCAAAATACCTCTTGCCGGAACACTGCAATATATAAATTTTCGTCCCCCTGTCAATATTTCGATGCCAAAGCCCGGAAGGTTATTTATTGTTCCTGCGAACAGGTATGTCTACTCAAAAACTCTTACCGTGTTTTTCCCCGACTGCTTAGCCATATACAAGGCCTTGTCAGAGCGGTTTGTAATGTCCTCGGGACTGCTCTCGGCGCCGTATTCTCCGACCCCGACGCTGATAGACAGGGTTATCTGTTCTTTTTTCCACGTTATCGGTGAACCTGAAACCGAATCAACCATACGTTCAGCGACGACAATCGCGTCAGCCAATAAAGTATTGGGCAAAATCACCGCGAATTCATCTCCTCCGTAGCGTGCTGCCGTGTCGATTTGTCGGATGCATGCCCTTAATTTTTTGCTGATTTCTCTGATGACCTTGTCGCCGGCATGGTGGCCGTGAGCATCGTTTGTCTTCTTGAGATTATCGATATCGACCATAATCAGCGAAATTTGGCCGCCGTATCGCCGAATTCTCCACAGCTCTTTCTCCAGAATATCATAAAATGTTTTGTGGTTTGCCAATCCGGTCAAACCATCCGTTGTTGCTTGATGCTGTATCTTCTCAAAAAGCTTTATATTGCCTATAGAGGCGCCAACAAGCTGGCTGAACAGTTCTACAAGTGCGATATCGTCACAACTGAAGCTATCGCCTTCTATTTTGTCCGCCAGATTCAGCACGCCAACTACCCTATCCTGGCAAATAAGCGGTGCGATAATGCAATTTTTGGTTTCGTAATTTCCGGAAAAAGCGCGTTGAGATTTCCTGATAATAGGCCTTTTATGGCTGTCTATGTCCCGTATCTGTACAAGCATTTTACTTCTTACAGCCACAACCATAGGGGAAGGCGGACTTTGATTGATTGAAACTATTTTGTTTATAAGAAACGGATGATTATATTTCTGAAGGTGCAAAATATTATTTGCTTCGTCGAGTATATACAGCGAAGCGAATCTCACGCCAATCAATTTGGGGATATTGTCGATGCAGACGTTGGCTATTCGCTCGATGTCAAGGCAGTTTATCTGCCGAGCCAGCGGGGTTATCAACTCAAGCGAGGAGATATCGCCGATGGGGGGGGTATCGTTATTATCGGAACTCTTATTGTCTTGGAGCATAGTTTAAGCGATACTGTTTTGCCTCATTCATATCAGTTTCAGATAGTACTGGATTCGCTTCTCTTGTATCGGATATTTTAGGGGGGAGATTTGGCAAAAACCCTGTCTGTTTCAGGCGGACTTGTAACTTCCCATCCTAATCTACATGCACCGGATGATTGATTGTCCCGGCCGGTCTTCCAGTAGGGCGGGTCGCTCCGCAGCAAGGTTGCCTGCGGGCCGGGCCTGCCCATTTCTGCATGTTATTGTGTCGTATTCTTCAAACGCTTAAATAATGACGGTAATATTAGATAAAAAACGCCGATAATAATGACAAATTTCAAATAAATATCATCTTATTCCCGTTAGTCAGTCAGGCTCCGATAAAAACTGTCTTCCGCAAAAGACCTCATTAACTTTTTTTTCAAAAAAAATGGAAAAAAGTTGACATCCGGCAGAATGTATTTTACATTTTGCAAAACGTAAAATATGTTTTTAGGGCCAAAATAGATTAACAACCGCTGATTTAAGAAGAGTCAATAAGCTGAATTTGAATTGAGATGGTTATTCGAACGAAAGTCGTCAGTTTTGTATTTTATCTTTTTCGGCCTTTGAATTTTTAATTCTCGAATCCCTGATGGGCCAATAAAAAATCTTGTGATGCAGACAGAAGTTAAAAAACGAACGTTGCAAATACCTGTCAAACTCTATCGAATTGGCGAGTTGGTTAATTGCACTCCCTTTTCCCGTCAAACTATTCATAACTACACGATAATGGGACTTATTCGTGAGACGCAGTGGACCGAAGGCGGACATCGATTGTATGACGAGTCAGTCTTCGAAAGATTATCAAGAATCATCGAACTTAAGAAAACAAAAACTCTCTGGGAAATAAGACGGATTTTAACCAAAGAAGGGCCGGCCGGCAAAATGGCCGAACACGGTACAAGTGCTGAAAATAACTAAATAGTGAACAGGCTGATTCCAGGTAAGGCCTTGCGGTTGTCAAATAATCAACCGTATATCTGGAAATGGAACTTAAGGAAAAAGGCAAAAGGATAAAGGGTTCAAGGATGAGAAATACGGCTTCGTTGGTAACAGATAATATCTCTGAATTGCTCGTTAAGATAATCGAGTTCACACGTAGTCGCCAGAAAATCCTTACCCAGAACATAAACAGCATTAATAGTCCTGGTTTTGTTCCGAAGGATTTGGTGGTTGATGAGTTTTGCAGCCTGATTAACAATGCAATCGATGAGCACGCCCGAAGCCAGCGTCTTATGTTCCGCGATACGAGCAACATCAAATTCGGTGATTCCGGCAAACTGGATGTCCAGCCGACCGTGGACAACTGCGCCGAAAAACTGCTCAAAGAGAATCGAAACGAGTATCTGGAGTTTCAAATAACTAAGCTTTCGGAGAATTCGCTCAACCAAAGAGTAGCGGCGGTATTGCTCAGGCAAAAACAGGAAATGATTTCAATCTTCGAATAACGTCAGGCAGGCAAAAGACTTGTTACAGAAGAAGAAAGCCTTTATGGGAAAATTGCTGATGGGTTTTCCTTAAGTTGTTGCTTGAAAAGTCGATAAAGAAAGCACAGGACGTTTTCTATGTAAATAGAGCAGGATAATCAAAAGGTCAAAGAATGCTGGGACTTATAGGACTTAAAACCGGCTTAACAAATTTTTTCAGGTTCATAGAATCTCATGGAGGAATCCTATGAAAACCAAGCAGCCACTCGAGATAGAGCAAATCTGGGAGCAGTTCTATAAAACCGGCGATGTCCAATACCGCAATCTGCTTATGGAGCACTACAGGCCGCTGGTTAAATATGCCGCTGAACGGCTGCGCAGCAAACTGCCTGACAAGGTAGAACTGGATGACCTTATCAGTGCCGGCACTTTTGGGTTGGTAGATGCTATCAATGCTTTCGATCCCGGCAGGGGCGTAAAGTTCGAGACATATTGCTCGCCTCGCGTAAGAGGCGCTATTCTTGACGAGTTACGGAGTATGGACTGGGTGCCGCGACTGGTTCGCGCCCGCGCCCATCAGTTGACCAAAGCTGTGCATTCGCTCGAAACCCACCTTGGCCGAAAGCCCACCGAAAAAGAAACCGCTGAAGAGATGGATATGAATATGG
>Ga0315276_10001233_pt1 | contig 22843 bp, 17 predicted proteins | sample YL17G05_0_MG_FD_204542 | JGI IMG/M metagenome (GOLD analysis project Ga0315276, IMG submission 204542) | Sediment microbial communities from Yellowstone Lake, YNP, Wyoming, USA - YL17G05_0 | ecosystem: Environmental > Aquatic > Freshwater > Lake > Sediment | place: USA: Wyoming | collected... | reverse complement strand
AGGCGCGTGCCCGCAGCCAGAGACATAGTCGCTCCCGGCCCGGATTATACGCCGCATTGCCGGGTTGATGTCATCGTGCATCTCGACGAGGATGTCTGACGAGGACGACCCGCAGCTCAACAAGCGGCGAGTTCGGGACGGACCGGCGCAATCCTCGGCATCGCCGGGGCCGATCTCGTGACCTACATCATGCGCTCCCAGACCATGGCGCAGGCGTACGCGGCCGTGACGTGGCAGACATTGGCCGTCGCCATGGGCGCCGCGATCCTCGTGGGGTTGATCTTCGGGATCTACTCGGCGCTGAAGGCCGCAGGGCTTTCGCCCGTGGACGCGATGCGGTACGAGTAGCCCCGCGGCCGCCGGCGGGATTCCGACCAACCACGCGGCGACCATGCTGCGACGACGGGGTTGCAGGGGCCGCCGGTCGCGCTTCGAGGTGAAGCGCGACGAATGGCGCCTGTTCCGCTCGGTTGACGAAGCGCGCGTGTTCCGTCGCGTCCCGGGCGGCCGCTGGTACGGCAAGGCGGACCTGACGCCGGCCAGGTAGGCGCAATCCCGTGGGCATGCACTGGCCCACGCGGTCAATGGCGGATGCCTTGGGGCGCTCAGGGCGTTGATCAGTAGTAGGCCCACTGCCACATTGCCCGGATCGCCCGGAGCATAAGCAAGCCTGGCGCGAACACCACCACTCGACCGAGCTTGCCGCCCCATGAATCGAGAGAGAGATTTCCAAACAGGGGGAAGCACAGGTACGAGACCGAGTAACCGGCCAGGAACAGGCTGAAGGGCGAATGCCAGACAACCGCGCTGACATGGGGCTGCGGGACTCGATCCAGCGCGCACCCGGTGCGGCGGCGCGGGATCGCCTCGTCGACGCCCGCTTCTTCGACCTGTACGACGCGACGGCCCGCCGCCTCGTGGACGCCGGGGGAAGGCTCCCGCTGGACCATGGCGGCCTGAGGGTGACCGACCCCCGGCGTCCCCATCTCGTGATCCTGGGTTTCGACCGGATGGGACGCAGTCTCGCGGTTCGGGCGGCGCAGGCACGGCACTTTGTCAACGGCGCGTCAGTCCGGGTCTCGGTCATCGATCGGGACGCGTATCGGCTCGAGCAGGCGTTGTTGTTCCGGTACCCGAACTTCGGCCGAACCTGCCCGCTCAGCTTCCATCCGCGGGGGTTCGAGTCGTCGCGTGCGCTCGACCCGTTGCGCACGAAAGTAGCCGACCCGGACATCCTGACCAGCCTTGCGGTCTGCTTCGACAGAGACACCCTCGCGATCGAGGTGGCACTGCGACTGTCGGACCTGCTGGCGGAGCATAGCGTCCCGCTCGCCGCGCGGATCTTGCGTGATGTCGGCCTCGTGTCGTTCATCGGAGGCGGCGGGATTCCCAACCAGGCGTCCGCCCGGATCAGCACCTTCTCGCTGCTCGAGGAACGCAGGAAGGACCTGGCGCAGGAGGATTCGACCGACGAGGATCTGGCGCGAGCGATCCACGAGGCGTTCTGCAGCAAGCGCGAAGCCCAGGGCCGCAACCCGGCCACCGATCTCTCGATTGCCCCGTGGGAACAGCTCAGCGAGGGGTTCAGGGATTCGAACGTGCAGCAGGCCGGTCACCTTCGCTACAAACTCCATGGCATCGGCTGCACAGCAGCCCCCGACGATGATCGGCGACCCGCCGTCACGGGCTTCACGGCCGATGAAGTCGAGATCATGGCCCGGATGGAGCACGCCCGCTGGATGGCAGAGCGATGGCTGGCGGGATGGACTCCCGATTCGAAGGACTCGGTCCGTCGGCGCAGTCCCTATCTCGTGCCATGGGATCAGCTGCCGGAGGACGTGAAGGACTACGACCGCAAAGCTGTGGAACTCATCCTGGCTCTCCTTCGCATGACATCGAAGTAGGTGTGCCGGGTCGTTCCGCATCCGTGACGGGGCCCGACGGCCCCTGTCGGCAGCGTGTCTGACCGCCGCGCCCTACCGCCTGCGGCCGATCGCGTCTGTCACGAGGGAGCAGATTTCCTTCAGCGTAATCGGTCTCCAAGCGTTCGAATCGATGGTATTCGGCGTTCCCGGGGACTCGCTACTCGCTCGCATCGCCACATGCGGCGGGTTTGCGCCGACGACCACCATCGGGATGCCCCGCCGCCGCGCGTCTTCCATCGTCGCCTCAGTTCCCGCGGGCGAGGATCCCCGCGTGCCTTCCCACACCGCGACCATCAGGTCCGACGTGTCCAGCACGGCAGTTCCAGCCGCGGCATAAGCCGCCTCGACGTCCAGCCGGGATCCTCCAAGCTCGATAATTGTCAGCCCTGTCGTGTTCGCCGCTCGTTCGAGCAAGCGGTGGAACCGGCGAAGCGAATTAGCCTCGAGCGCGATTCCGGGCGAGAAGTCCCGCTCATATTCTCCCTGCGGGAACGGCATCGGGCACCGCAGCGAAAATCCCAGCTCAAGGGCCTGGTCGGCGAAGATCCGGTCGGCGCCCTCGGCCAGCGGGGACACCGCGCACAGGTGCGGCAGTGGCTTCGAGATCGCACCAGCGGATTGCGTCTCCGAAGCCCGGCTGGTGATCTCGTCGCGGATCGCGGCGAGCACACGCCGCAGAGCCGTCGCCAGCGAGCGCAGATCGGAGGGGAGCCGGTTGGGCCGATGGCCGACCACGCCGACCGCAAATGGGCAGAGCTCGATGTCGGATGTCATGCCACGACCTGGCTGGAGGCGGCCAGCGCCGGGCGACGTGCGCGGGCGCATTCGGTCGACTGGTGCGGTACTCGGCGCATGCACCGGCATGATACCCGACGGGTGCCGTCAACCAGCTATTGGAGGAGAAACCCGCGTCAATGCCAACGGTCGGTAGAATGCATGTAGAATACCGCCTGCTTCTTGGATGTCCTTGAGTCGGAACTGAGCCAGGGGCTTTTGTCCACCAGCGCCGCCACCACCCGTTGATCAGCCACAGTCATGCGGACCGGGCGATTGCGCGGCGTCTCTATGATTGGCTTACCAGCGCGGGTTTCATCGTCAGGTTTGATGAGCGCCACATGGATGCGGGCGTACCTGCGGCAGACAGACTCACGACCACGATTGGGAACTCCCGCGCATTGATCACGGTGACCTCTCGACGGGCGGCGGCCTCCGACTGGGTTGCCGCCGAGCTCTCCAGGGGACACGACGAACGTGTTCAGATGTCGGGCTTTGCATTTGTCCGGCTGCGCATCGACGACATCGATGCGGCGTCGGCATGGCCGGGTTTGGCGCATTTGAGCTGGCTCGATGTTCCCGACGGCGACATCACGCTACAGGTGGCGTGCGAGATCCTCTGTCGGTTGCAGGGCAGGAGTCGGTCGTCCGACGTGGATGCCAACACCAAGGATGTCTATGTGAGCCGCGGGACCCGAGAGGGCGAAGCGGCGCTCGGCGAAGCCGTGTGCAGCAGGCTGGCTGCGCCGGAGCACGGTTTTCGGCTCATTGGCGACGCGCCGGACCACCCATCCTACTCTCCCGACCGCGTGCGCCACATCGTGCGTGGCTGCGCCCGTGCGCCAGACTCATACTGAGAGCCCCCACCGACTGACCACCGCGCCAGCTCCGCCGCAGGGCCAATCGACACCCACGAGCGCTTGCTGCGCGCCTCCTTTCGGACATGGGCGCCTCATCAATCACATGTTTATTGAGACGTCTGACCGTTCGCGGCACGAGGGGGAGTTGTTCGATCCTCTGCGATCGGTCGCGACCAGAACCGACGGGGTTTTCCGAGAGGCCTCCTCCAGATGTAATCGACTGACTCCGCTCATGACGCTCCTCGGTGCGGGTCACGGCGAATCAGAACTTCCTCGGGACGGATCCTCCGTCATCTGAGCCCTCTCTTCCTCAGCCCCCTGGCGTAGCGGCGTCGGACCGGCTCGACGTTGTGGGTTGTCCGGACAGATGGGCGCATCACCGGCAGTGTTACAATCCCCCAGCCATTGTCGTCCTCGCTGTCCGCGCCCTCAACCCAGTCCGCGCCTTGGCGTCAACTGAGTCTGGCACGCTTGGCGCGGTGGAGTCGCGTGCCCAGGAGAGCCCATGGAATCCAGATTGCGCGCGTTTGTCTGCCATTCGAGTCACGACTCGGAGTACGTCCTGCAGGTGTGCGCCTTCCTCAAGCGTCACATGGACGTGTTCGCCTACGAGGAGCACCAGCGCGCGGGGTCGTTCATCACGACGATCAATGAGGAGATAGCCGCAGCCGACGTGTTCCTGCTCTTCTTCGGGTTGACTTTTGAGCAGTCACCGTATCTTCGGAGGGAAGTCGACACCGCGACGGTGATCGGGACGACGAACCCCAGGATCCAAGTTGTTCCGGTCATCCTGCTCGAGACGGCCAGAAATGCGCTTCCATTGAGAGGCCTGCTGAGAGCAGACCTCAATGTGACCGCCTTTGACGACCGCGGCACGGTGGCGCCCGCAGTGTGTGCCCGTGACATCGTCGGAAGACTGAGGTCGAACGGCGTGCCCTTGGCGTGGCGGTCCGTCGACGGGCTGCCCTTCGATCCCCACCTGTTTTCGTATGAGAAGGACATCATCAGGTTTTTCACCCAAAAGAAGGACCTCGGTTCGACCCTCTACGAAGAGGCGCCCAACGAGCAGGAGGAGCGGCATCGCTCGACACTCCGGGAGAAGCTCGGGAGCGGCTGCCCCGCCAGGTGGCCAACGATCATCGATCTTCGCGCCGACGGGTTCAGTTGTGGCCTGCTGCCGGCCTATCCGAACAACAGAAGCGGCCCCGCCGGCCCTACCATGGAAGACAAGACCGGCAGCTACCGGCCTGATGGGGCGATGGTCCACGTTGCGGCGCTGAGCGATTGCGTCAGGAGCCAGGGTCGAATCGCGACGGAGCCAATGGCGGTGCCTGAGGCCGGACCACGAGCGTTCCTGCGATTTCCGGTGTCCGGGCCAAGTGGATCGCTCCAGGCGGCCGTGATGGTCCTCGGCGGCATCGCTCCCGGCATCAACGCCGTCATCGATGGCATCGTCCAGCGCCATTACCTGTACAAGACGTTTCACGGGCATACGTTATCGATCGACGGGTATCAAAACGGCCTGTACGGGTTGCGCCAAGATTGGGGGTTGCCTTATGCGCTTGTACCTGACGAGAGGACTCTAATCCCAGACCGAATCGTCCGCGCGACGTCTGAGTTTGCCAACCAGGGCGGCTCTATGCTCGGCACGTGCCGGATGGACGATCTCATCTCGGAGGACCACCGTCTGGCGCGTCTCGGGCATATCGCCCAACAGCTTGATCACGTCGATATCCTCTACATGATCGGTGGCGACGGCACGATGAAAGCGGCCCACGCGTTATGGAACGTGGCGCTAGAGCGTCGTGAGGAGCGACGTTCGAAGGTGCCGTTGTCGGTCGTGGCCATCCCCAAGACGATGGACAACGACATCCTCTGGATGTGGCAGTCATTCGGTTTCATGTCCGCCGTGGAAAAGGCCCGTGAGTTCATCCAGCACCTCCACACCGAGGTCAACTCCAACCCGCGGCTGTGCGTGCTGCAGTTGTTCGGGTCGGACTCGGGTTTCGTCGTAAGCCATGCGGTGCTTGCCAGTGCCGGCGGGCATTGTGATGTCGCGTTGATCCCGGAAGTGGATTTCAGCCTCCTGGGCGTGGCGAAGTACCTGACGGGTGTCATTTGCAACCGGGGCAAGCCGATTCCCTCCGGTCTCGTGGTGATGGCCGAAACCGCCATCCCGGTGGATGCGGCGCACTACGTGGACCCGGCGAACTTCCCCCTGCCGGCCGGTCTCTCCGAGGAAGATCGCGCGGATGCGATGGCCGTGATCGCCAGCTTGACGGGCAAGAGCCAGGAACTCAGCGCGGGCGAACGCGAGGTAATCGTCGAGTTCGACGCCATGCGGCGGCGTCATGCGCGGCTTCAAGGGCAGACAAGCGACGTGTTGCGCCGAGCGGGGCTCAAAATCGTAAAAATGGGGATCGAGGCCATCCTAAAGCGCCGCCGCGCCACCGGGCACGTCCAGTGGGGTGAGCTCCGCACGCTATCCAACGAGCCGCGGCACCTCGTCCGGGCCATCGCCCCGAGCACATCGGACATCATCATGGGGCAGCGGTTGGGGGCATTGGCGGTGGACAACGCGATCGCCGGTTATACCGACTTCATGATCAGCCAGTGGCTGACCGAGTACGTGCTGGTGCCGCTCGATCTCGTCGTATTAGGACGGAAGCGGATCCCGGAGTCCGGCATCTTCTGGAAATCCGTGCTGGCGAAAACAGGACAGCCCCCGGACCTCGTCGACCCGTGGCCGCGGTTCTGACGCCCGGTGTGCCTCGCCAGAAGTCCCTCCGGGTTGAACTCCAACGGTTTGCCCACTCGCGGGCCATGCCGTGCGCAGGGGTTGCAGACTCCGCGTTGATCGTGCCTCAGGCAGTGCTCATCGTCCCCTGTTGCTCCGATGTCTCGCTGCCCTTGCCCGCTTGGTCCGCCCCCTCTTCGCCTCGCGCTCCGACCTCCTGCCGGAAAACCCCGCTGTTCGAGCCGAGAACTCGTCCGTCCTATCCCGAACATCGCCAGCCTGAGCCGGGTTCAGGTGATTATCACGAGGATGGGGGTACCTGTAGACGTCGGGCCACTGCGCCGGAACCCCGCTCTCGATCAACCGACTGATCTCCTCGTCAGACCAGCGCTGACGGAGTTCCTTCACCCTGCCCGGTGTCGTGCTCGACTGGTGCGGGTACGCCGCGTGGATGTCGTTGTCCCTGAGTTGCCTGGCGGAGTAGAAGTCGATATGGTCTTCTCATAGTCAAACAGCTGAGGGACGCGTGGCAGTCCGTTCAGCAGGCGTGCCGCGTCCCAGTCCAGCCATGTAGCCTCGAAATGGCTCGGCCGCCAGTCTTTGATCCACGACATCGAGTCTTCCGTACGGCGCCAGCATGTTGCAGGTGTCGAAGACGAACTTCTGGTCGTCGACGCAATACGAAATGAAGAAACGCGGTCTACCCGGGTGCGCTCATCCGAGGGCCCACTGGTCGTCGAAGTCATTCTTCACTCCCTCTTCCGCTTGCCGGGTATCCCTGCCTTCTCAGTCCGCTGAAGACGCGCTCGGCCCCGTCGAGATTCTCGACGGAGCCCACATCGAACCAGGTGCCAGGAAGATCCCATGTATAGAACGGAATGCGCTGATACAGCCATTGCACGAGGTGGCCCGGCTGGTCCGGGTTGTTGCCTTCCGAGAGGTACTGCGTGATTAGCGGGAGCATGTGTCGCGGATAGTAGTAGAGCGCGATGGCCGTCCGGGTGCTCTGGGGGTGCTTTGGCTTCTCTTCGAAGAACGTGATGCGCCCAGCCTCATCGACTGTGATGGCGTTGTATCTAGTGATCTCCTCGAGGCGTCCGACGTCGTAGAGCGCCACGACGGGGGCGTTCCGCTGGCGACAGAATTCGCCGAAGGCCTGGAGGGTCTGGCTGAACAAGTTGTCGCTGGCGACAACGATGAGATCGTCATCGATCGAACACTGCGCCATCGCCAGGCATAGGTCGCCGATCGCTCCGAGCCTGTTGGATTCGTCGGTCGACCCGTCATGCGCGATGACAAGGCCCGGGACGGGATTACGAATGCGATATCCTGCGGCCCATTCTTCCAGCCCTTCGGCGAACTTGTCGTTGGTGACGACCACGATGCGATCGATTCCCGGTATTGGGCGAAGGTTGCCCAGGACCCACTCGATCATCGGCTTGCCCGCCACCTCCAACAACGCCTTTGGGCGAGTCCGGGTCAGCGGATAGAGCCGGGTCGCGTAGCCGGCAGCAAGGATGACGACTTCCATACTCGGCGGATTCTGGTCGATCCGGAGTCTGTCTGCAAGGGATTAGCATCGCGGATTCCAAGAGGCCGAACCGGCCCGTGCCGCCGGGTGTGGACTGCTCCGACGGCGCCGGGGCCTCCGGTGACTTCCGCCATCACATGTGACTCGACGCTTGGCGGCGGCCTGTCCCTGCGGTGACCGACAGCGCGCCACGGATGGCTGGCCAGTCGGCACTATGATGTCTCCACCATGGCCGGTCCAGACGCCCTTATCCGGCGCAGGCGCCCTGCGGCACACCGTGTCTGCCGAGAAGACCCCCGTGTTACTGGCCTCGCCGAGAATCGCCTTGCATACGTAGTCCCCACCACAGGGGCATAGATGACGCGCTGGCTGGCCCTTGCCGGCGGGCTTCTCTCAGCGTGCGGCATGGGCCTGCTCGTGCTGCCGTATCCGTACCGTCGTGCGCGCATGGCGTACAACTTCTGCGAGACGATCGTGGTGAGGCTGCATGGGCCAGAGAGCTCGTTCGCCGGGTTCCTGATGCGGGGGCGTCCCCCAGGCGCCGGAGACCGGCCGTCACCGTTCGACCTGCCGCCGCGTGCGGCGCGCCAACTCGCCATCGCATCGGTCGTCGGCGTTGGCGGATATCCAGCTGCTGCGGGTGTCGCGCTGTTGTTTGGGGTCATCGGATGGCTGGGATTCCGGCGCGCCAGGGACACCGCCACGCTGAAGGTGCGTGTGCTTGTTGTGGGGATGAGACAGCCACGCTCGTTGTTCCAGCGACGCTCCACGTGATCGGCTGTGTGGTGTTCCTCAGTTCGCACGCGGGTCCGTTGCCTTTCGTCAGCTACGGGCCGGGAGAACTCGTGCTGGCGTGGACAGCGCTCGGGTTTGTGGCCTTCGGACGGGACTGCCGACCCTTCGATCAAGCCGTGCCAGACGGCGGTACGCCCCCCGAGCACTGGTGGTCTCCGATTTCCCCGTTCACCCCCTGGCGGCTGGTGCTAAGATCCCCGTCGCCCCCTGCGGCGTGGTTTGTCCCGCGCCTGCTTCGACGTGGCTTGGGCTGCGTGCGCTGTTTAGATTGGTCACGGCGGGTGTCTTCATCCTTTCCCGGGTTCGGACAGCACACAGAGGTTTGTGATTCCATGAGCCAACCAACGCTCCTCGTTACCGGCGACATCGTCCTCGATTGTCATCTCTACGGAGGTGTCAAGACCGCGGCCACGTCGTTCAGCGAGCCTGGTACCAGGCTGACACAGCACCTCGGAGGGGCGGTGCTCACCCACAAACTCCTCCGCGCCGCGGCGGACGCCGGCGGTTTCGCCTGGGACGCCAAGGAAAGGGCCTGGGCTGCGGAGAACGACCGCCGCCAGAAGGCCAGGAAGTCATCTCTTCCCAGACCCGACGACATCGCCGGGCCTCGGCCGGCCCCGTCATACGGGACGCACCTCGGCATCGACACGACAAACCTCGAAGTCTCGCTTCCCGGGCATCTCCGATCCTACGGCGTGTGGACCTCTCAGCCCGTTGACAAGAAGGGATCAAAGGGGCGCATCTGGCGAATCCGGCACGAGGACCACTTCGGCTACGGCCCGACGGGCAAGGCGACGCCCGAGGCGGTGTTCAAACGAGCAGCCTCTGGACCGCCGGTCCCGCCGGTTCTCACGGTCATTGACGACGGCGGCATCCTGTTCCGGCACGAGTCTGCCAAAGACGTGTGGCCACAACTCGTCGACGGGGTCGAGCATCGATACCTGCTCAAGATGAGTTGGCCCCTGTGCAGGGGCGACCTCTGGGCCTCCCTGGGGCCGGTGATGGATCGGCTCACCGTGGTCGTGGCCGCCGACGACCTCCGGCGCGAAGACTCGCAGATCAACACCAGGCTGTCCTGGGAACAGTGTGTCGAGCACACCATCGCCGCCCTCAAGGGCGATCCCGTGGCTCACGAACTCCTGCGGGCTGGCGACGTCATCATCAACTTCCGTTCGGCCGGAGCCCTGTGGATTCATCGGGGAGCGAACGACCAGAAAATCGTCTACCGCCTGCTTTTCGACGCGGAGCGCCTTGAGGGCGATTACGGCTCCGAGTTCGACGGCACAACCTACGGGTTCCAGACGTGTCTGGCGGCGGCTATCGCGCACCACCTGATGCAGGAGCGGAAGGACGGCAGCGGCACGAAGATGCCAGGTCCGTTTGTCAGTCCGGCCGAGTGGGACCGGGCGTTGCAGCAGGGCATCACGTCAGGATTGATGGCGAGGCGCCGCCTACTGGAACTCGGGCATGGGCCGGTCGGGTCCGACGAGCCCGGCTTTCCGCTCGCGGCGATTGGCCAGGCCATCGCGGAGACCGTCGGCGGGTTCGTCCCGATCGAGGTCCCCGCGAGCGTGTGCAGCAACCCGGGCTGTCCCTGGACGATCCTGAACCAGTCTGAAGCCGGCAGCATTTCGCCAGGCGCGCCGGCCGTGCCCCTCACCGGACTGGCTCACCTCACGGCCCGTTACGGCCGAAAAGCGCTGTCCCACGTGCCCGCCCTGCGGCGCGGGGCGCTGTTCACGGTTGACCGCAGCGAAATCGAGAGTTTCCGTGCGCTGGATGCGCTCATCACGAAGTACGAAGGCGGCGGCGTGCAGAAGAAACCCTTGTCCATCGGGGTGTTCGGGCCGCCGGGAGCCGGGAAGTCGTTTGGCGTCGAGGCGCTGGCGAAGTCCGTGCTGGGCGACAAGGTGCCGTTCCTCGAGTTCAATCTGTCCCAGTTCAACGAGCCACACGAGTTGATCGGTGCGTTCCACCGCGTGCGCGACGCGGTGCTCAAAGGCGTGACGCCCGTGGCGTTCTGGGACGAGTTCGACTCGCGCCAGTACAAGTGGCTCCAATACTTGCTGGCGCCAATGCAGGACGGCGCATTCCAGGAAGGACAGATCATCCATCCCATCGGCAAGTGCGTGTTCGTGTTTGCGGGCGGCACGAGCCCGACGCTCGAGGCGTTTGGCGTGGCCGAGCCGCTCGAGCCGACCCCGGATGAGCTCGCGGCGCTGGAGCCGGCGCGACGCCAGGAACGGCTGGAAGCGTACCGCGAGCAGGCCACTCGGTATCGGGACTTCCGGTTGCTCAAAGGGCCGGATTTCATTTCCCGCCTGCATGGCTTTCTTAACGTGCTCGGTCCAAACCCGCGTGCCGGCACGGCGTGCCCGGACATCACGTGGCCGATCCGCCGGGCCATCATCCTTCGCGGAATTCTCCGCCTGAAAGACGACGCGGAGCTCGAGATCGATCCTGGCCTCCTGAACGCCCTGCTGAGCGTTCCGAAGTTCCAGCATGGGGCGCGCTCGTTCGAGAAGGTCATCAGCGCCCTCGTGCAGGGCAGCACGAACGGGCGACTCCACCGCTCGGCGTTGCCGCCGCGCCTCTTCCTCGAGCGCGAGACGGATGCGGGCGCGTTTCAGTCCCTGCTGACGCAGCGCGATGCATTCAAGAACCACCCCGACATCGAAGACCTCGCGGCAATCGTGCACAACACGTTCATCGACGAGGCGAAGCGGACGAAGATCCAGGCGGAGATCGACAAGACCCCGCACACCGCCTGGACCGTCCATCCGGCCATCCTGACCGACTACCTGCTGCTGCCAGAGGACAAGAAGGTAGCCAACCGGGAAGCCGCGCGGCGTATTCCGGACCACTTGGCGCTTATCGGATTCGTGGTGGAACGGCAGGAGCCGGGCGATGACGGGTCGTGGAAGGCACCGCTGGAGGCGGCCATCGCGAAGCATCTCGATCGCCTTGCGCTGGCCGAGCACCTCGGCTGGGGCGCCGAGCGCATTGCGAGCGGCTGGACGTACGACAAAGTGCGCGACGATGACCACAAGCGGCATCCGCTGCTGGTCGACTGGGCTCAGCTCTCCGTGCGCGACCAGGACAAGGACCGATCCAGTGCGCGCTCCTTCCCCAGGTTGCTGGAGGAGGCGAAGTACAAGGCCGTCCGGGTGAAGGCCACGTAACTGTTCGGCTGTTGCGGGACTGTCGGCGTCCCAGGTTGACGGCGCTGCGTCTGCCAGCCGTCGCTATCGTCGTGATCTGACACCACGACGCATGCCGCCCTTGGCTGCTACCTGTGGGCCCCTGAACTCGTGAATCATGCTGGGGATGCCGCCTTCACCTCGATGCAGACATTCCGGCTGCCTCGCGTCCAGATGAAGTACACGTCGCTGCGAGTTGTGTCCCTCTTCACTTGACACAGCCGTGCTACGTCGAAGTACATACGAGTTCGTGCACGATGACCGGAGCACGCACGTTCTCCGTGCTGTTCGTGTCGGCCGTCCCCCGGCCAGGACTGCGCGGAGCCGAGACCACGGTACGCCCGGTTGGCCAGCATCTTCCCGAGACAGTCGCCGTTCTCAGCTACAATGCCCGCGCCATTGATACCCGAGCGTCCCCGCCCAGGCGCAGGAGGCCGTGTGCCCTACGACCTGTTCGTCAGCTATTCGCGGAAGGACAACCAGCAGGGACAGATCACGGCGCTCCGTGAGCAGATCGAAGCCGACTACCTGGCGTTCGCCGGCGAAGACCTGCGCTGCTTCTTCGATCTCGATGCCATCGCCTCGATGGACGACTGGCGGCACCGGATCCTGCAGGGTTTGTCCGAGTCGAGCATCCTGCTGCTGGTCCTGTCGCCGGCCTACCTCGACAGCCCGTATTGCGAGTGGGAGATCGTCGAGTTCCTCAAGTACGAGCACTCGCGTGCCGTGCAGGGGCAGGGCGTCGCGCAGGTGTACTTCGTCAGCGTCCCCGGACTCGACGACCCCGCGTTCGAGGCGCAGGCGGCAACCTGGCTGGCCCGAGTGCGCCAACGCAATCACGTGGACCTGCGGCCCTGGTTCGACGAGGGGGCGAGCGCGCTGGGACGGGCCGACGTCCGCGAGCGCCTGGTCGATCTCGAACGCTCGCTCGAAGACCGCCTGTCGCGGCTGCGGCGCATCCTCGACGCTCCGGGCAACCTGCCCGCGCACAACCCCCGGTTCGTCGGCCGCGAGGTCGAGATGGAGCGCCTGCACAAGGCCGCCGGCCTCGGGCAGTTCGGGGTCCTGACAGCCGTGCAGGGCGTGGGCGGCATGGGCAAGACGGCTTTGGCGATCCAGTACGCCTACGCGTATGCCGACTTCTATCCGGGCGGCCGCTGGATGATCGGCTGCGCCGGCCAGACGCGCGTGGCGGCGGCATTGCGCTCGCTGGATTCGGCGTTGGGCATCCAGTTCAGCGACGAGGAGAAGGTGGACGACGTGCGCGCGGCGACGCGCGTGCTGACGGAGTCGCAGCAGCGTGCCGAGCGCGGGGCCTCGGCCCGCGCGGGCGAACCGAACCCGCCTGGCGCGCGTGCGCTGCTCATCCTGGACAACGTTGACGAGCCCTCACTGCTCCAACCGCCGCACACCGATCTGATCTCGGGTCGGCGATGGCTGCACGTGATCGCCACCACCCGCCTGGCGCCGGATCAGTTCGGCCTGGACGAAGAGCGCCATTGCCATCTCCCGGTCGATGAACTCCCCGCGGACGATGCGCTTCGACTCATCGAGAGCTACCAGCCGCAGCAACGATTCGCGAGTGATGCGGAGCGCGCCGCGGCCGTGGAGATCGTACGACTGCTCGGCGGATTCACCCTGGCGGTGGAGGTGGTGGCCGTTCACCTCAAAGAACGGCGTGGGGCGCTGGCGTGCTCGACGCTGCTGCAGCGATTGCGGCGCGACGGCGTGGACGGGGTTGCGAAGGACACGACCACCGCCCTCAGCCACGAACAGCGACTCCTGTTTGCCACGCTGGTCCCGACGCTGGAGTCGCTGAACCAAGCCGAAATGCGGACGCTGGCGACTGCCGCGCTTCTTCCTCCCGACGTCGTGCCGCTGCCCTGGGTCCGGTCGGTGGTCGCCGACGCTCACCCTGAGCTCTCCCGGGATGCCGAGCCGGGCTATGACGACCCCTGGCTTCTCGTGGTCAATCACCTCGTGGGCCTCCGCCTGTTGCAGGTGATCGCATGGGCAGACGATGGGCGAACCCCTCGCGTGTGCCGGATGCACCGGCTTGTGCAGGACATCGCGCGGCGGCGAGCCGAGGGGGATGTGCCGGCCATCGAGGCGACGCTGATGGCGACCGTGAAGGCGCGCGCGCAATCGCTCCGGGACGGCTGGCTGGAGTGGAGTAACCGCTGGGAGATTCGTCCGCTGGCCGCGTTCGCCGCCCACGCGCTCGATCGCGATGTTGCGAACGCCGATTGGCTGGCCGACAGCGCTGCGAGGTGTCTGCAGAACGTCGGCGACTATGCGGAGGCGGAGCCGCTGTACCGGCGGGCGCTGGCGGGCTATGAGCGGGTGATGGGGCCGGAGCATCCCGACACACTGACGAGCGTGAACAACCTGGCCATGTTGCTGTACAGCACGGGGGCGTACGGAGAGGCGGAGCCGCTGTTCCGGCGGGCGCTGGCTGCGCGCGAGCGGGTGCTGGGGCCGGAGCATCCGGACACGCTGACGAGCGTAGACAACCTGGCCGGGCTGCTGGAGCGCACGGGGGCGTATGCGGAGGCGGAGCCGCTGTACCGCCGTGCGCTGGCAGGCTATGAGCGGGTGCTGGGGCCGGAGCATCCGTATACGCTGACGAGCGCCCAGGATCTCGCTGACGTTCTAGAAAGAACGGGGCGCGCGGACGACGCCCGCTCGCTTCGCGAGCGACGTCTGGCGGCCTTGGCGAACAAACGTGATGCCACACCGATGGACCTCCGAACCGGCGCCCTGGACGCATACCGGCTATCGGACTACCGCCTGGCCGCGACCCTGCTCGAGCGAGTTCTGGCCGCAGGATTCGAAGTCCCGGGCACCTGTTGCCACTTGGCCCGCATAGCGTTGCTGTGCGACGACGCAGCTTCCGCACGGGCTTACGTCGCGCAGGCATGGGAACAACGCCTCAGCGCTCAGCCGCACGTTGTGCCCCGCATTCTGTGGCTCGAGCTGGCCTGTGCGCTGATCGGGGATGCCGCCCGCCCGCCGCCGGCCGGCGCGCGGCCCCTTGATCGCGTCCTTGGTCGCCTGAAGTCCGCACTCCAGGCGCCGGGCGCACACATGGAATGGACGATGGACCCTGTCCTCCATCATCTGCGTTCGCGGGCGCCAGCGGAGGCGCACGCGTTGCTCACGGCGCTCGTCGCTGCGCTCGGCAATCCTGCCAACCTCGCGGCGCTGGATGCGTTCCCGGCCTGGCGCGAGGCGACGCCGGAACCGCCGGCATAGGGCGAGGTCGCCTCGAGGCCGGCGGCCGGCGAGGAACAGGCCCCACAGGTTGGGCGCGGCCGTGGGCTGATCGATGGCGAACTGAGCGGGGCAGGCGACGGGCAGAATCGTCGCAGCGGCGGGCGGTGCAGTGGAAGGAGTCAGCAAGCGCTTGCAAATTTGCATTACAAATGCATAAATGCACGCATGCCGAATGCGCGCTACATCCCCCGATCCCTCGAGCCGATCCTCCGTCACGCCGTCCGCGAGTTCCCGGCCGTCGTCCTGACGGGGCCCCGCCAGTCCGGCAAGACCACCCTGCTCAAGCACCTGTTCGGTCGATCCCACACCTACGTGTCTCTCGATCCGCCCGATGTTCGCGCCGCCGCCCTCTCGGATCCGCGCGGATTCCTGGACCTCTACCCGGCGCCGGTCATCCTCGACGAAGTGCAGCACGCCCCGGAACTGCTGTCGTTCATCAAGGAGCGGATCGACGAGCGGCGTCATCGGCGCGGGGCCTACGTGTTGACGGGTTCGCAGAATCTGCTAGTCGCCCAACATGTGGCGGAGTCGCTCGCGGGACGCGCGGGGATGTTCCGCTTGCTGCCGTTCTCCTTCCGCGAGGCGAGCAAGCGACCGGGGGCGAGCCCCATCTGGCACGCCCGACCGCGATGGACCTCGAGGCCGTCCCTTCATGGGCAGGGTTTGTGGCAGTCCTTCGTCCGCGGCTTCTATCCCGAAGTCGTCGTCGAGGCGAAGAGAGACGCGCCTCGGTGGCTCGCCAGCTACGTGCAGACGTACCTCGAGCGCGATGTCAGGATGCTGCGGCAGGTGGGCGATCTGTCGCTCTTCCAGTCGTTCCTGCGCGTGCTCGCAGCCCGCAGCGGGCAGTTGCTCAACCTTGCCGACATCTCGCGCGATCTCGGTGTGGCGGTCAATACGGCCAAGGCGTGGCTGAGCGTGCTCGAAGCAGCGTATCAGGTGGTGGTGGTGCGTCCCTACTTCGCCAACGTGGGCAAGCGCCTCGTCAAGACCCCCAAGGTCTACTTCACGGACACGGGCGTCCTGTGCTACCTCATGTCCCTCGGCGACGCGGCGCACGCGGCCGCAGGGCCCATGGCCGGCGCCATCATGGAAACAGCCGTCCTCGGCGAACTCGTCAAGGACCAACTCGGCCAGGGGCTGGAGGCGCGCATCCACTTCTGGAGAACATCAACCGGATCCGAGGTCGACTTCCTCGTCGAGCGCGGCGCGACGTTGGTCCCGATTGAGGTCAAGGCCTCCTCGACGCCGCGCCCGGCCATGGCCGCGGGGATTCACGCGCTGCGAGGGGATCTTGGCGACCGGATCGGCCACGGGTATGTGGTGCACACCGGCGAAGGCGTGCTGCCGCTCGGGGACGGCGTCACGGCGGTGCCCTTCGGATCGATCTGACGAGGCGGGCAAGCCGACACGCGTTCGAGGAGGATCTGCCGTGAACCGTCTGTGGTCGCCCTGGAGGCTTCAGTACGTGACCAGCACCGGTGACGCGCAGGGCTGCGTGTTCTGCGAGGCGCAGTCGGGCGCCAACGCCGCGCCGCTGGTGGTCCACCGCGGCTGCCTCGCCTTCGTGATTCTCAATCTGTTCCCCTACAACAGCGGCCACCTGATGGTGGTGCCCAACCGCCACATCGCCGCGCTGGCCGCAGCCACCCACGACGAACGCTGCGAGTTGATGGGTCTGACGCTCACCGACGTGCGCGTGCCGGCCGACCACATGGTGGGCGCGGTCAACGAGGGCTTCAAGCTGGCGATGTGGGCGCTCGAGGGCGGGCGCGTGGGCATTGCCGCCCAGGCGCTCGGCATCGGCCAGGCGGCGCTCGCCGAGGCGCTGCGCCACGTGAAGACGCGGCACACCTTCGGCAAGCCCATCGCCGAATATCAGGCCATCCAGTTCATGCTGTCGGACATGTCGACCGAACTGGACGGGGCGCGGATGCTGACCTACAAGGCCGCCGCGCTGAAACCGCATCAGGTGAGCATCGTGACCGAGGCCGCGCAGGCCAGGCTCGCGGCGTCGGAAGCCGCGCACCACGCCGCCGACAAGGCCATGCAGATCCTCGCGTCGGCGGGCTACCGGCGCGGGTCGAAGGTCGAGCGCCTCTTCCGCGACGCGCGCGCGACGGAGATCTACCAGGGCACGTCGGAGACCCAGCGCATGGTCATCGCCGACCACATCCTCGGGCTCCGCCGCCACGCCTGACGCTCAGGCGGCGCTGTCCGGGGTTCGGGAATCGGGATTCGGGGCTCGGCGTGCGATCTTCCAGGCCGCCCCTCAAGCCCGACTCCCGAATCCCCAATCCCGAATCCCGAGGAGTCTCACAGGAAGCTGCTGAGCGCCTTCCGCGCGGTGCGGTCCGGCCTGACGTCCGTCTCGATAACCACCTTCAGCGCGCGCTTGCTGTCCTTCAATTCGACGACGGTTCCCGGCGCCAGCTTCGCGTTCACCTTGATGAAGCCGGCGCACAGACCGCGGATCTGCAGGTCCGCCGGCTTGTTGGGGGAGGCCACGCTGTAGATTCCCCCCTCGTGCCGTCCGATCGCCATGTCGGTGGCGCAGGTCAGCACCGTTCCGATTTCGTTCCCCTGCCCATCGCGGACGACTGCCTCGTGCGTGTCGATCTTGCGCAGGTCGTTGCCGACGAACGTCAGCGTGTGCGGCGCATCGGCGGCCTTGTCGAGCGCTGTCGATCCCAGGAACGTCTTCGTGGATCCCTCGCCAGCGGCATTGAACGGCAGTGCGAACGGCCACGGGTGATGGATGAAGGTCCAGTGGCCGATGTCCTGGTGTGACAGCGGCAGCACCGCGCCCGTGCGCAGCGAGTCCCGCGACGCCAGGCCGCAAGCCGTGAGGCCGAGGTCCTTGCCGGCATCCATCAACGGGTTCCACACCTTCACCGTGTGCTCCCGCCCCACGAAGATCTCGAACCCCACTTCGCCCGTGTAGCCCGAGCGTGACAGCAGCAGCGGCGTGCCATCGAGCAACTGCGCGTCCCCCGCGAAGGCGGACGCGGAATCGAAGTGCCCCTTGAAGGAGAAGTAGGTCAGCTTCTCGAACACCTTCTCCGGCGTCGTCAGGACCTTCTGCATGATCCTGATGGCCGCCGGGCCCTGGATGTCGATCTTGCCCAGCGCGTCAGTCACGTCCGTCATGCGGGCGTCCAGGCTCTTCTCCCTCGCGCTCGCCTCGTGGTGCGCGGCAATCGCGCCGCCCATCCCCGCGTTGACCACGACTACGTACTCCTGGTCGGCCACCTTGTAGACGTTGCTGTCGTCGATGGCGTGGCCGTGCTCGTCTCCGGAATGGCGTAGGATAGACGCGACGTCGCGCATGCTCTCGAGTCCAGGTGATCCAACGAGGCTACTGTCAGCGTTGCTTCTGGCGGTGTGTGCGGCGACCGTGCTCGCGGCCCAGGTGCCCGTCACGGTAATCGAGCTCGATGGAAGGCGCGGCTCGAACGAGGGCCTGCCGGCGCCCGGTTCGACCGTGCGGCACCAGCGGCGGCAGGACGCCGGAGTCGACGGTGTGAAGGCGCGAGTACGAACGATGCTCACGCGGATTGGCTGAAGGACACAGGCACGAATAGACTGCCATAAACGCCATGCCGAATCAGTCGCCACGCCGCCGTCCGAGTCGAGTGACCGCAAGCGAGCTTCCGGACCTTTCGCTGCTCGATGTGCCGCTCGGGCATCCTCCGCTTGAGGAGTGTGCCCTCGTTCAGGCAGCCGCTGACCTCGAGAGCGCCCTGAGCACCTTCTCGATCGCCGGGAGGGTGGTTCGGATCCATCCCGGTCCCGTCGTCACGACGTTCGAGTTCCAGCCGGAGCCCGGCTTCAGATATCAGACGATTCTCGGCCTCGCAGACGATCTCAGCCTTGCGTTGCAGAATCCCTCCGTTCGGATTGCGCGTTTGCTGAGCCGATCGGTGATCGGCATCGAGATCTCGAACGCCAACGTCGAGCGCATCCGGTTGCGGGGAATCTTCGAATCGCTTGGACCTCGCGAGCCGTCCGCGGCGCCTTCCCTCGTCCTCGGGACGGCAGCGAGCGGAGGGCCTTTCACGGCACGGCTGGACAGGGTGCGAAACCTGCTCGTGGCTGGCGGGCCATCCTCCGGCAAGTCGACGATGTTGGCGGCGATGCTGGCAAGCGTGCTGTTCCGGGCGACGCCCGTTGATGTGCGGCTCGTGCTCATCGACCCGACGCGGCTCGAACTCGGCGTCTTCGAGGGAATCCCGCACCTGATGGCGCCCGTGGCGCGCGAGCCGCTTGCGGCGCTTGACCTGCTGTGGCGTGCGGTTTCGTGGGCCGACGATCGCCATCGCGAGCGCCAGGGTTCAGATCCAGCGCCGCTCCCCACTATCCTGGTCGTGATCGACGAACTCGCCGACCTGATGACCCGCGCGCCCGCCCGTGCCGAGGAAGCCATCTGCGCGCTGGCACAGCAGGGGCCATCAGTGGGTATTCATCTGGTCGTCGCGACCCGTCACGTGTCCGAGAGCGTCCTCACGGACCTTATCAAGGCGTGTTTCGCGTCCCGCCTGTCGTTCTGGCAGGAGTCGAAACGGGACTCGCGCGTGGTGCTCGATTGTAGCGGGGCGGAGCAGCTCCTTCGCCGCGGTGACATGCTGTACCTGCCGCACGGAACGGCGTGGCCCGTGCGGCTTCACGGCGCCTGTGTGTCGGAGATTGAGGTCGCGCGGGTGGCGGCGTTCTGGCGCGGGCAGGCCCGCGTGGATGATCGCTGAAGGTAAACCTGCGCATCGCGCCAGGAGCGCCGCACCCATGCCGCGGGCGGCGTGGGTGCGGCCACTGGAATCCTCGCGCGCTACGGTGTCGTCGGCAGCGGTGTGATGGTGTTCACCGACGCGGACAGGACTGGGTCGATGTGCATGTTCGCATTCCGCGCAAAGTCAGGGTAGTGACGCACGGAGTTCCGATCCTTGTTCTTCTCGACATCCGGGAGAAGACCGTACGGTTTCAGGCACTGATGGATGAGCTTCGGCTTGTCGGTTTTTGGGCCCCATTGCCATCCCTGGTCGAGGTGCCATGCCATCCACCCGTCGTGCTCCGCCTCTGCGAGTGCCTCGAGCAGGTACTCGATCCTGAGCCGAACGACGGCTTCCTGGTCACCTCCTGCTAGTCCCGGGGCCAACTTGAGGCCGGCAAGCGCTAGCGTGGTGACGACTCGGTCGGCTGCAGCACGGTTCGAGTTCTGGTCGAACGTCGACAAATCGGTAAAGCCGGGTTCGTGTTCCGTCTTGAGCCACCCGGGCAGGCGGCCGAGTTCCTGATAGGTGGCGTCGTCGCGCCGTTCGGCGTTCGCGGCCGTCGTCCGGAATCCTTCAGAACCCGTCGAGGCCGCCAGAGCCTATCGACGGAACAGGATTGTGCGCGACAGCGCCTTGATCTGGCCGGTTGGAACACGTGATTATAATCAATATCAATAGTGTTATTGTTTACAAATGAATCTGGCCTCCCTGGTCGCGTTGACCGGCACGATGCCGTGTTTCGACCTGGCGTTGCTCGTCCAGGCATTTGATGATCCGCGGGAGGGCATCCGCGTTCAGTTGTCCCGCTGGATGACGCAGGGCAAGGTGCTCGGCCTCCGACGTGGGATGTACACGCTCGCCGACATGTACCGGCGTGCGCCACTGACACCCGCGTTGCTGGCGAATCAGTTACGCCGGCCGTCCTACTTGAGCGGCCTCTGGGCCCTCGGCTACTACGACCTGATCCCCGAGGGCGTCGTCTGCCTGACCAGCGTGACCCCGCGCGGTCCGCGCCGCTTCGAGAATGCCTTCGGGGTCTTTGAGTATCGGAGCCTCAAGCAGGACAGCTTCTTCGGCTACCAGGCGACAACGCATGCGGGCGCCGAAATCGTGGTGGCGGAACCGGAGAAAGCGCTGTTGGATCACTGGCACCTCACGGCTGGCGAGTGGACCGTGGAACGTCTGGATGAGATGCGCTACCAGCACCTGAACGTGATCGACCACGAGCGGCTCGCGGCCTACGCCGCACGCTTTCGCAGTCCCCGCCTCGATCGGGCGGTGGAACGCTGGGTGGCGCGTGCCGCCCATGAGGAGAAGGGGACGGTGACGTTGTGAGGGAGCAGGCGCTGGCGATCGCGCGGAGCACCACCGACCCCGGGCAGGCTGTCAACCGATTGCGGGAGTATCTCCAGACCCTCGTGTTGAGGTCGCTTCACGAGTGCGAGGCGTTTCGGCCGCTGGCCTTTGTCGGCGGGACGGCGTTGCGCTTCTTGCATGGCCTCCCGCGATTCTCGGAAGACCTCGACTTCTCGCTGCTGTCCGCCGAAGGGTACGCCCCATTGGAGTGGATGGCGCGGGTCAAACGGGATCTGTCGCTCGCGGGATTCGATCCAGAGGTGACGTGGAACGACCGGCGCGTGGTGCACACCGCGTGGGTGCGTGTGGTCGGGCTCCTCCACGATGCGGGGCTGGCCGGTCGGCCGGCCCAGAAGCTCGCGATCAAACTCGACATCGACACCCGGCCGCCGGCGGGCGCACGATGCGAACGCCGCGTGATCACGCGGCACGTGACGTTTCTGATCCAGCACTACGACGTGTCGTCGCTTCTGGCGGGCAAGCTGCACGCGGCCATCACGCGCAAGTACGCCAAGGGCCGTGACTGGTACGACGTGCTCTGGTACCTGTCGCAGCGTCCGCCGGTGGAGCCGAACCTCGAACTGTTGCAGCATGCGCTGGATCAGACGAAGGGGACCGGCCAGCGTGATGCGCACGCGTGGGGAGCGCTGGTGCGCGAACGACTCGCGTCGATCGATATGGACGCGATCGTCAGCGATGTGCGGCCGTTTCTCGAGCGACCTCAGGACGCGGTGCTCCTGACCCGCGACAATCTGCGGGGATTGCTGCCAGAGTGATGCGGCGCGGCGTCTCGTGCCAAATCACCACGACACGGTGAATATCTCACCGTGATTCGGCGAAACATCGCGGATGCGGTCGGGCGGGCCTCCGGCGCCGGAGCCACGTCCTGACAGAACGGAGCGCATGTACCCCTACCTCCTCGCCGCGGCGATTTCTCGCGACGCTGAGATCGGTCCGGCGGTCTTGGCGCTGCTGCTCGCGTTCACATGGTGTGGGCTTGGCTACCTCCTTATGCGGTTGCCAGTCGAAGGGCTTATCTGTGGCGGATGTGGCGTGGAGTTTCAAATACCAGCCGGGTGCGTGATCATGTCGTCGCACAACGTTCGGAGCCTGCGTCTCGCCATCGTTGGCCATGCACCGCCCTCCCCTCCCGACATGATTTGGCCCAAGCGGGGGATCCGTCCCGGAGGACGCTACCAGAATCCGGCTATCGAGCAGATGACCATTCGATCCAACAAAGCGGTTCTGGCCGACGTGCGCACGGCCCTGGCGCGCGGCGAGGCGCGGAGATGGGTGTGCGGTGCCTGCCGCCACGAGAATACCTACCGGTTCGAGAAGGTCCGCCCGCGCGCGATCACACGCCGGGTTACCCCCGGCCGAGAGCCTCACGTGCCGCTCTGACGACGATAGGAGTCATCGCCACCGTCACGAAAGTCCCCGCGTGGAGGCCTCCGCCAATCGGGTATCATCCAGCGGATTGTGGCCGCCCTGCCCCCAGGCCCAGGAGGCCGCGTGCCCTACGACCTGTTCGTCAGCTATTCGCGGAAGGACAACCAGCAGGGACAGATCACGGCGCTCCGTGAGCAGATCGAAGCCGACTACCTGGCGTTCGCCGGCGAA
>Ga0315276_10001230_pt1 | contig 22873 bp, 15 predicted proteins | sample YL17G05_0_MG_FD_204542 | JGI IMG/M metagenome (GOLD analysis project Ga0315276, IMG submission 204542) | Sediment microbial communities from Yellowstone Lake, YNP, Wyoming, USA - YL17G05_0 | ecosystem: Environmental > Aquatic > Freshwater > Lake > Sediment | place: USA: Wyoming | collected... | reverse complement strand
GGGTGGCCGCGGAAACGGGCTCGAGCGCCGCGATGGCCTTGGCAGCCTCCCCACGCCTGAGCAGCAGGCGTGCCAGCCCCAGGCGGGCATCGGCCGAGCCGGGCTGATCCTTCGTGGCCAGTTCCAGTTCGGCCTCGGCAGCGGCCGGGTCGCCCCGCCTGGCCAGCACGCCGGCGACGAGGACGCGGGCGCGGGCCCGCTCGGCCGGTCCGAGCCGGGCCAGCCGATCCTTCTCGAGGAGCGCCCGGAGCGCCGCCTCGGCGCCTGGATCCCCGGTCCGGTCGAGAAGCGCCGCGAGGTCGAGCGCCGCAGCCGCGTTTTCCGGGCTTTTCGCGACGGCCGCCTCGAGGAGCTGCCGGGCGGCCTTGTCGTCCCCGCGGCGGGCGGCGACCGTGGCGCGAAGTCGCGCCGATCGGGGCGACCCCGGCGACCTCGCGTCGAGCCGGTCGAGGAAGGAAGTGGCCTTGGCGGGGTCGCCGCTCGCCAGCGCCGCGCGGGCGAGCAGGAAGAGCGACTCCGGATCGGCGTCGGACGGCAGGAGCTTCTCCAGCGCTGCGGCCGACGCCGTGGCGTCGTCGCCGGCGGCGAGCGCCGCCGCCACCCGCGCCTCCTGGGCGGCGAGCGTTTCCGGCTCGGCGGCGGCGAGCGATGCGGCGAGTTGCTTCGCGCGGGGCACGCCGCCATGGGAACCGCGGGCCGCGAGCGCTGCGGCGGAGCTGGCGAACAGCCGGATGCCCTGCGGATCGTCGCCCCGCCGGGCCAGGCCCTGCTCGGCGAGCTCGCGGGCCTTCTCGTCCGACGGGAACGCGTCCTGGGCGAGCGCGGCGCGCCCCTCGGCGGCGAGCTTCGCCACCGCCGGGTCGCTGTGGCTGCGGAAGACCTTCCAGAAGAACGGACCATGGCGCGACATCGCGCCCGCCAGGCCGACGACGACGACGAGGAGCAGGACCCCCGCGCCCGCGGCCAGCATCAGCGTGCGCCGGCTCAACTTGCCCGCCACCCCCTCGCGGAAGCCGGTCTGCATCCGGGGCTGGAAGGGCTCCGGCATCCGCGTCCCGCCCGACGGCGCGGTCGACTCGGGAACCAGAGGCGCCTCCTGCATCTGCCGGACGGCCTTCTCGAAGACCGCCACCTTGGCGATGGACACCCACTCGTCCCCCTCGCCGGCGGAGACGTCCTCGTTGCCGTTCAGCTCCCCCTTCCCGAGCATGTCGCCGATCTCTCGCTCGGTGAAGGGACCGAAGACGCGCCCGGACGGGCGCCGGATCTTGTAGTGGACCTCGCCCGATTTCCGGGGCGGAGGCGGAGGGGGCGCAACCTCGCCCTCCGGCGAGAAGAGCATCTCCAGTTCCTCGTCGGCCAGAGGAACCGTGGCACGCGGCGGCGCGAAGGGATCCGCTTCCTGGGCATGGTCGAGCGGGACCTCGCCGAAGGAGAATGGTCCCGGCGCCGCGGCCGGCTCGGGTTCGGGCTCGGGCTCGGGCTCGGGCTCGGGTTCCGGCGGTGCCGGTTCCGCCGGTTCCACCGCGCCCGGCTCGGGCGTGGCCACGGCGGCGAACATGTCGGGCTCGTCCGAGGCGAGCGCCTTGACCTCGATGACGTCGGGCTCCATGTCGGGCTCGGCGTCGGGCACCGCCTCGAACTCCGGCTCGGCCGGCTCCTGGGGCGGCCAGAAGGACTCGCTGGCAAGCCCTTCTCCGCTTGGTTCAGGAGCCGGCAGCGGGACTGCCCCGGGCGTGCTCGGGGAGGCGGCCGCCGGCGGCGGGGCGCGCGGACCCGGGCGAGGCGGCGGCGCGCCCACGAAGGTGGGCGTGGACAGCGGCGGCATCGGCGGCGGCGGCGCCTTGCCCGGCAACGGCACCGGCGAATCCGGCCTGGATGCGGCGGCGGGCCGCGGCGGGGGCGCCATGCCCACCATGGTCATGCCGCCGCGCGGCGCGACCGGAGGAGCGGAGGGCGGCGCAGCGGAAGGGGCCGGCGGTGCCCCGACCATGGTCGGCGCGCCCGCCGACGTCGGCGGCTGCCCGGGCATGGTGGTGGCGACGCTCTCCGCTAGGCGAACCGAGAAGACCCGGTCGCACTGCGGGCAGCGGACCTTGAGCCCGTCGGGCGGGATCTTCCCGGGATCGACGTCGTAACCGGCCTGGCACTGCGGACAGGTGATGCGCATGGCGGGGTAGCCCTTCGATATCCGCGCGCGCTGGCGCGGGAGCAACCTGCGTGCTAGCTAGAATCTGGAATCGTACCGCCGCCCGTGAACCGAGCGCCACCAAACAGCGACGTGCTCGTCCTGGGCGCCGGCCTCGCCGGCCTCTCCGCCGCGCTGGCCCTGGAGGGGCGCTATCGCCTCCTGGAGCGGGAGTCCCGGCCTGGGGGGCTCTGCCGGACGGACGTCCGGGACGGCTTCGCCTTCGACGCCACCGGCCACTGGCTCCACCTGCGCGACCCGGCCGTCCGGGCGCTCGCCGAGGATTTGCTCCCCGGAGGGTGGGTTTCCGTGGAGCGGCGCGCCGCCATCTGGTCCCACGGCGTCTTCACCCGCTACCCGTACCAGGTGAACACGCACGGGCTGCCGCCGGAGGTGGTGGCCGAGAACGTACTTGGGTTCGTCGAGGCCCACCTCGGCGAGAAGGGGCGCCAGCTCCGGGAAAGGGAGCCGCGCGACTTCGCCGAGTACGTCCTGCGCCACCTCGGCGAGGGCATCGCGCGGAACTTCATGTTTCCTTACAACCAGAAGCTCTGGACGGTGCCGCCGTCGGAGCTCGGCACCGAGTGGATGGGGCGGTTCGTGCCGCGGCCGACGCTCGAGCAGGTGGTCCGCGGCGCCCTCGGCCTGGAGGGGGATGCCGCCGGCTACAACGCGCGCTTCCTCTACCCGCGCGACGGGGGCATCGAGACCTTCGTGCGCGCGCTGGCCGGGCGCCTCCCCCGCGCCCCGGAGTGCGGAGTCCGGGTCGCCGCCCTCGACCCGATCCGCAAGGTGGCGCGCCTCTCCTCCGGCGAGGAGATCTCGTTCCGCGCCGTGATCTCGACCATCCCGCTCCCCGAGATGGTGGACCTGGTCGGCGACGCCCCAAAGGCGGTGCTCGAAGCGGCTGGGGCGCTGCGCGCCGCCACCGTCACCTACGTCAACGTGGCCGCCCGCGACGTGGGGGCGCCTCCCTGGCACTGGGTCTACCTCCCCGAGGCTCGCCTGCGTCCGTACCGCGTCGGCTCGGCCTCGGCGGCGGTGCCCTCTCTCTCGCCGCCCGGATCCCGCAGCTTCTACGTGGAGATGTCGGCGGCCGCGGCGGTGCCGGCCGTCGAGGCGGAGGCGGCCGCGCGACGCGCCTTGCTCGACCTGGGTATGATTCACTCCCAGTCCGATGTGCTCTTCGCCGAAACCCGCGTCATCCCCCAGGCCTACGTCATCCAAGACCGCGCCTATGGCCCGGCTCGAGACGAGGTGCGCGGCTGGCTGGCCGGGCGGGACGTCCTGGTGGCCGGGCGGTCGGGGAACTGGGAGTACTCCTCGATGGAGGACGCCATCCTGGGCGGACAGGAGGCGGCCCACCGCCTGAAAGCGCCCTGAAGTGATAAGGAATGGACGGTCCCATGCCGCCCGGCGCGCCCGAGATCACCGTGGTCATTCCCGTCTTCAACGAGGAGGGGATCGTCGCGACGGCCTGCCGGGAGCTGATGACGGCGCTCGACGGTCGCGGATGGGACTACGAGTTGCTCCTCTCCGAGAACGGCTCGCGCGACCGGACCGTCGAGATCCTCGAGCAGCTCGCCCGGGCCCATCCCCGGCTGCGCTACATCCGCACGAGCGAGCCCAACTACGGTCTGGCGCTGAAGCGGGGGATCCTGGAGGCTCGCGGCCGCTGGGTGGTGGCCGACGAGATCGACCTCTGCGACCCCACCTTCTACGACCGTGCCCTCCCGGTGCTGGCGCGCGGCGGGGCCGACATGGTGGTGGGGTCGAAGCGGGCGCGGGGCTCGCTCGACGGGCGCCCGGCCTACCGGCGGCTGGCCACCTGGGTGCACAACACCCTCCTGCGCGTCGCGCTCGGCTTCCGCGGCACCGACACCCACGGCGTGAAGGCCTTCTCGCGGGTGCGGATCGCCCCGGTGGCGTCGCGCTGCGTGGTCGACCGGGACGTCTTCGCGAGCGAGCTCGTGCTCCGCGCCGGCCTGGAGGGGAAGCGGGTGGTGGAGATCCCCATCGAGCTGCACGAGAAGCGCCCGCCCTCGGTCGGCCTGCTGCGGCGCGTGCCCAACGTCCTCCGGCAGGTCGCGCGCCTCTTCTGGGTGCTGCGAGTCAGCGCCCCGGTGGAGCCGGATCACGTCGAGGCCGGGGAGTGAAGGGGATCGGCGCCGGCCACCGGGCGTGATAGATCGAGCCGATGGCGGGCATCGGAGACGAGATCCAGGACCGGCTGCGCCGGTGGACGCTGGAGCTGGGCGGCCCCGGCACCCGGGAGCGCCTGGAGAAGCTCACCCCGCCCCGCAACGAGTTCGGCGTCGACCCGTACGGCTTCGACGTCGACTTCCTCCAGGCCGCGGCCGCGCCGGTGCTCTGGCTCTATCGGAAGTACTTCCGGGTCAAGGCCTTCGGCCTCGAGAACGTCCCCAACGAGGGGCCGGCGCTCCTCGTCGGCAACCACTCCGGGCAGCTCCCCTTCGACGCGGCCATGGTGGAGGCGGCCTGCCTCGTCGACAAGGATCCGCCGCGCGCCGTCCGGGCGCTCGTCGACAAGTGGGTGCCCACCCTCCCCTTCGTCTCCACGATCTTCGCCCGCTGCGGCCAGATCGTCGGCACGCCCCAGAACTGCCGCCGGCTGCTCTCCGCGGGCGAGGTGCTGATGGTCTTCCCCGAGGGGACCCGCGGCCTGAACAAGCCCTTCGCCCAGCGCTACCAGCTCCAGCGCTTCCCCCTGGGCTTCATGCGGCTGGCGCTGGAGAACGACGTGCCCATCATCCCGGTGGGCGTGGTCGGGGCGGAGGAGCAGGCCCCGGCCATCCTCGACCTCCAGCCGCTGGCGAAGCTCTTCTCCTTCCCTCACTTCCCCGTCACCCTGACCGGGCTCCCGCTTCCCATGCCGGTGCGCTACCGCATCTGGTTCGGGGAGCCGATGCGGTTCACGGGGAGTGCGGACGACGAGGACGCGGTGCTCGAGGGAAAGGTCGCGCGGGTGCGCGACGCGGTGGCCGGCCTGCTGGCCGGCGGCCTGGCCGAGCGGGAGCACGTGTTCTGGTGAGAGCGCTCCCCGCCAGCGTGGCCATCACCGGCATCGCCGGAAACCTGGGGCGGAAGCTCGCCCGGCTCCTCCACGGCGAGACCCGGGTGGTGGGGTTCGACCGGCGCCCCCTCAGCGACTTCCCCAAGGACGTGGAGCACCACCAGCTCGACATCCGCAAGGCCCAGGTCGAGGACGTCTTCAGGCGAGGAGGGATCCAGGCCATCGCCCACCTCGGCCTCAAGCACGATCCGCGCGAGGACGCCGACGAGGCCCACAGCTTCAACGTGGCCGGAACGCAGAAGCTCCTCGACATCGCGGCTCGTCACGGGGTGAAGAAGGTGGTGCTGCTCTCCAGCGCCAACGTCTACGGCCCGGCCCCGGGAAACCCCAACTTCCTGCCGGAGGAGACGCCGCTCCTCGGGGCGGCGCGCCTGCCTGGCTACCGCGACCTCATCGAGGTCGACATGTACGCGCAGTCCTTCATGTGGCAGCACCCGGCCATCGAGACCGTCATCCTCCGGCCGGTGAACATCGTCGGCCCCACCGTGCGGAACGCCCCGTCCAACTACCTCCGGCTGGAGCGGCCGGTGACCGTGCTGGGATTCGACCCGATGGTGCAGGTGATCCACGAGGAGGACGTGTGCCGCGCCATCGCGCTGGCGCTTCGCCCCGGGGTCCGCGGCGTCTACAACGTCACCGGCGCGGGCGAGGTCCCGCTCTCGGCCGCGCTGCGGGAGCTGGGGCGGACTCCCATTCCGCTTCCCCACTTCCTGGTTCGCCCCATCGTGAAACGGCTCTTCGAGACCCGCCTCTCTTCCTACCCGCCGGGCGAGGTGGACTACCTCCAGTACCTGTGCGCCGTCGACGGCTCCCGCTTCATTCGCGACACCGGCTGGGCTCCGCGCTACTCGATCCGCGAGACCCTGCGAAGCGTGCTGGCGCGATCGCCGGCGGCCCCGTGAAGGACCTGCTGCTCCGCGGGCTGGTGCGTCCAGCCGATCTGAGAGTGATCCTGGTCGAGGCCACCGACCTGTCGCGAATGGCTCGCATGCTGCACGGGCTCGCGCCCACCAGCGCGTCGATCTTCGCCGAGGCGCTGACCGCCGGGCTCCTGCTCGGCGCCCTGCAGAAGGACCAGACCCGCATCAACCTGTCGCTGGAAGTGGACGGTCCGCTGTCGGGCCTGCTCGTGGACGCCGACACCGAAGGGAACATCCGGGGGCGCGTCCGGCAGCCGGACGTGCACTTCCCCGGCGACCCGGCGGTCGGCCCGCGCGCCGCGCTCGGCGGGTCGGGCACGCTGTCGGTGCTGCGGGATCTTGGGGGCGGCAAGTTCTACCGGGGATCGGTGGACGTGGTGCCGGGAACGCTCACCGAGAACCTGCGCCGCTACTTCGCGGCCAGCGAGCAGGTGGCGACTGCGCTCGACATCCAGGTGGTGCCCACCGGGAAGGAGCCGCTCGGGGCGGTGGCCGGCGTCGTCGTCCAGAAGATGCCCGAGGGCAGCGCAGCGGCCCTGGACGAGGTTCGCGGCCGCATCGCCGAGGGGGCCTTCCGGGACGCGCTGGCGAGCGGGGCGACCGACGAGGCGCTGGCCCGGTCGGTGGTGGGAGACGGCCTCGAGGTGCTGGCGCGAGGCCAGGTTTCCTACGTCTGCAACTGCAGCCGGGAGCGGGCGGTCAACGCCGTCTCGGCACTGGGACCTGACGGGATCCATGCGGTGCTCGCTGCCGAGAAGCAGGTGGTCATCGACTGCGAATTCTGCAAGAAGCGCTACGTCATTGGAGAGGCGGAGCTTTCGGACATTGCCCGACGGCTGGAGGGGGGCTTGCCCGCGTGCTAGATTCCCCTCCCCGGCCCACCGACCCTGCTCCCGGAGGCTCGCCATCGCCCCCTCGAAGAAGCCGAAGAAGACCGCCAAGTCGAAGACGCCGCGCAAGTCGAGGCCGGCTGCCGGCAAGCGTGCCCGGGCGGAGCAGCCGCTCGGCGTGGGCGTGGCCGACGCCTGGGCCCTGGAGCGGCTCGGAGCCCTGACCCGGTCCGCCCCTCCCCCCGCCGGCGGGGTCCGGGAACTGACCTGGCTCGAGTTCGGCGAGGTGGTGCGCGACATGGCCGCTCGCATCGCAGATGGCTTCAAGCCCGACGTGGTCCTGGGCCTGGCCCGCGGCGGAATCGTCGTGGGCGGTGCGCTCGCCGCGCCGCTCGACGCCGAGTTCCTCCCGGTGCGCGTGGAGAAGCGGGCGAGAGACCGCCGCGCCGTCCCCACCTTCCGCGTCCCGGAGGCCCGAGGCAAGAAGGTGCTGGTGGTGGACGACGTGACCAACTCCGGGAGCACGCTCGAAAAGGCCAAGGCCCTGGCGCGCCGCTCCGGTGCGAAGGAGGTCCAGGCCGCCGCGCTGGTGGTGCGCCCGGGCGGCTTCCACCCGGAGTGGTTCGCCCTCGAGACCGCGCAGCTCATCGTGTTCCCCTGGGACTACCAGTTCGACGCGAACGGACCGCTCGTCGACCCAGGCACCGTCGGCGTTTGACTCACCGTGAAGCGCGTCGTCGTCGGCACCGCGGGGCACGTCGACCACGGCAAGACCGCGCTGGTCGAGGCGCTGACCGGGATCGACACCGACCGGCTGGCCGAGGAGAAGCGACGCGGCATCACCATCGAGCTCGGCTTCGCCCACCTGGCGCTGCCCGGCGGGATCGTGGCCGGCGTCGTCGACGTTCCGGGCCACGAGCGATTCGTGCGCGCCATGGCGGCCGGTGCCGGCGGCATCGACGTGGTGATCCTGGTGGTGGCGGCCGACGAGGGGATCATGCCCCAGACCCGCGAGCACCTGGACATCTGCCGGCTGCTCGGCGTCCCGCGCGGCGTGGTGGCCGTGACCAAGAGCGACCTCCTGCCCGGGCTGGGGGCCGACTGGCTCCCGCTCCTCGAGGAGGAGATCCGGACCGCCTGCGCCGGGACCTTCCTCGAGTCTGCCGCCGTCGTCCCGGTCTCGGCCCGAACCGGTGAAGGGCTGCCGCGCCTCGTCGAGGTGCTCTCGGCGCTCTCCGCGGAGGTCCCGGAGCGCCCGGCCGACGGGCCGCTCTTCCTGCCGGTGGACCGCGCCTTCACGCTGAAGGGGTTTGGCACGGTGGTCACCGGCACGCTCCTCTCCGGCACCCTCGCCGAGGGGGACGCGCTGGCGCTGGTCCCGCCCTCTGCGGCGGTCGGGGAGCTGCGCGCCCGCACCGTTCAGGTTCACGGAAAGGGCGCGCCGCGGGCCTCGGCCGGCCAGCGCACCGCGGTGAACCTGCCGGGCGTCGAGGCCTCGGCCATCTCCCGCGGCCAGGTGCTCGTCCACCCGGGCGTGGTCCCTCCGACCTCCATCCTCGACGTGGAGCTGTCGCTCCTCGAGGCCTCGCCGCGCCCGGTCCGGCACCGCTCGCGGCTGCTCCTGCACGTGGGGACCGCCCAGGTGCCCTGCGCCGTGGCGCTCGTCGACGGGCGCCCGGAGGTCGCGCCGGGCGACACCGGGGTTGCCCAGCTCCGGCTGGCCGCGCCGGTGGCCGCGCTCCCCGGTCAGCGCTTCATCTTGCGGGGATTTCGCACCATCGAGGGGCGCGGGAAGACCCTGGGCGGAGGGCGGGTGCTCGCCATCCTGCCCCGCAAGCGCCGGCGCGGGCGGCCGGAAAACGCCGAGCAGCTCCGGATCCTGGCCGGCGGCGACGCCGACGCGCGGTTGCTCGTCGTGCTCGACATGGCGGGGCCGGCCGGCCTCTCCGCCGACGCGCTCCTGGGGCGGACGGCGCTGTCCCCGCGGGCGGTGCAGGCCGGGCTGGAGCGGCTGGGCGCCCGGGGGCAGGCGCTGCTCTTCGACCGGGACCGCCGGGCCTGGGTGGCGGCGTCGGTGGCCCGCGAGCTCCAGGCACGCATCCTCGAGGCCCTCGCCACCTTTCATGCCGCCCACCCGCTCGCCGCCGGCGCCGGGCGCGAGGAGTTGCGCGGACGGCTGCCACCGGTCACCGATCCCCGCCTCTTCGCGCGGCTCCTGGCCCAGCTTCAGGAGAAGACCGAGATCGCGGTCGATGGCGACATGGTTCGCCTGCGCGGCCACGCCGCCGCCTCCGGCGGCCAGGGCGGGGCCTTGAAGGACCGGGTGGCCGCCATCCTCAAGGAAGGCGCGCTGGCCCCGCCGAGGGTGGTCGAGCTTCCCCTCCTGGCCGCCGCGTCGGTGCCCGACGTCACGGCCGTCCTGAAGTTGCTCGCCGCCGAGGGGATCGCGGTACGCGTCTCGCCGGAGATCTGGTTCGACGGCGCGGCCGTGGCCGGGCTTCGCGAGCGGCTCGTGACCCACCTCAGGGCCCGCAAGGAGATCAGCACGCCGGAGTTCAAGGAGCTGGTGGGCGCGACCCGCAAGCACGTCATCCCGCTCGCCGAGTACTTCGACCGGGAGAAGGTGACGCTCCGTGTAGGGGAGAAGCGATTGCTCCGGGGCGACGGGAGGGGCACGTGACGCCGGCCGCTCTCCTCGATTCACTCCCGGTTGCGACGATGCTGGCTCGCGGACCGACCATCGCCTACGTGAACCGGGCCGCCAGCGCGCTGCTGGGTCTCCCGCCGGAGGACATGGTGGGGAAGGCCTGGGAAACCTTCCTCGCCCCGGGCGAGGCGGACCGGATCCGGGGGCGCAGCGACCGCCGCTTGCGCGGACAGCCGGAGCCCACCCTCTACGAGGTCACCGCGGTCTCCGCGTCGGGCCGGACCCTCCCGCTCGAGATGCACGTCGCCCCGCTCGGCCCGGACGAGTTCCTGCTCCAGCTCGTGGACCTGTCGGCCCGCGCGGGTCATCTGGAACAGCTCGAGGCGCTGGCCCGCCTGGGCGCCCGGGTTCAGCGCGAGGTCGCGCAGGACGGGGTGCTCGACGCCGTGGCCCGCGGCCTCTCGGATCTCGGCCTGGCCGCCCTGCAGCTTCGCCAGGAAGGTGACGGGATGCTCGTCGAGCGGTTCATCGCGCCGGACCGCGTGACCTCCACGCTCCGGTCGGCCGGCCTCGACGCCGAGCCCGCCGGACGGCGCGTCCATCCCCTGCCCTGGACCTGGCGCGAGGGCGTGATGTTCATCGAGGACGCGCCGGCCGCGTCAGAGCGCATCGCGGGGGTCCCGGGCGGGATCCGGGAGGCGGTCCGGGAGGCACGGCTCGAGCGGGCCATCGCGCTCCGGGTGGGCGATCCGCCGGAGACGGTGATCGCCGCGGCCGGCGCCTGGATCACTCCGGCCGACGTCCCGGCCTTTCGCCTCTTCGGGGCGCAGGTGACGGCGGCGCTGGCCTCGGCCGAGGCCGTGGCGGCGGCGTGGGCCCGCAACCAGCTGGTGGAGGTCTCGGCCACCGCGCCCGGCCTGGCCGAGTTCTTTGCCCGCGGCAGCGCGGTCGTCCAGGATGCGCTCGCCTGCGACGGCGTCGCCATCTGGCTGCTCGACGCCGAGCACGACGAGCTGCTCCTCGGCCACTTCCTCGGCGAGAACCCGGATATCCTGGCCCCGTTCGCAAGGGTCCCGGTCTCCTCCTCCCGCTACTTCGGACCGCTGCTCCGCGGCGCTCGCCCCGAGGTCCTGCACCTCGACGACCTCGACGAGCCGGAGCGCCGCGCCTTCGGCGCCGCGGGCTTCCAGAGCTTCGCCACCGTGCCGCTCCGCATCCGCTCCCGCGTGGTGGGCGTGATGACGGTCGGCTTCCGGCAGCGGCGCGATCCGCACCAGGGGGTCGTCGGCACGATGCGCGGGCTGGCCGGTCCGTTCGCCGCCGCCGTGGAGACCCAGCGGCTGGTCGACGACCTGCGGCGCCGAGTCTCCGAGCTCGAGCTCATGAACGTCACCGCGGTGGCATCGGCGACCATGAACATTCGATCGATGCTCGGGGAGGCGCTTTCCCGCATGCTCCAGACTTTCGGAGCCGACATCGGCAGCGCATACATCCTGGAGGGCGACGTCTTCGTGAGCCGGGCCCTCGCCGGCGTGCTGGGAAGCGCCACACGAGAGGTCCTGACCCGCCTCCCCGCCGGGCGGGGCGCGCCAGGCGAGGCCATGCGGACCCAGCGACCGGTGAGCGTCGCCGACATGTCCGGGGCCTCCGACTTCGCTCGCAGCCTGCGCGACAACGAGGGGGTCGAGACCGCCGCGCTCGTTCCGCTGGTCGTCAAGCACCGGGTGCTCGGCCTCTTCGCACTGGGACGGCGGCGCCCGGTTCCCTTCCGCGAGGTGGAGCTTCAGCTTCTCTCGGCGGTGGCCTCCCAGATCGGCGTGGCCGTGGAGAACTCCCGGCTCTTCGAGGACTTGACCCGGAGTTACGCCGACCTGGGGCGAGCCCAGCAGCAGCTCGTGCACCGCGAGCGGCTGGTGGCGCTGGGAGAGCTGTCGGCGGTGGTGGCCCACGAGGTCCGCAACCCGCTTGCGGCCATCTTCAACTCGCTCGGCTCGCTGCAGCGGATCTTGCGCCCGGACGGCGACGCCAAGATGCTGCTCGGGGTCATCCAGGAGGAGGCCGACCGGTTGAACCGCATCGTCGGCGACCTCCTCGGTTTCGCCCGCCCGTCCGAGCTGGCCATGCGCACCGAGAGGCTCGAGCACGTGCTCGAGGAGGCGGTGGGCGCGGCCCTGGCCAGCGGTGCCGCTGGGATCGAGATTCGCCGTGAGTACGACCCCGGCCTGCCCGCGATCCGCATCGACCCGCACCAGATCCGCCAGGCGCTCCTGAACCTGGCATCGAACGCGATCCAGGCGATGCCGCGCGGCGGGGTCCTCACCGTGCGGACCCGCGCCGAGGACCACCTCGCGGTGGTGGAGGTGAGCGACTCGGGCCCGGGCGTCCCCGCCGAGCTGCGCCCCCGGATCTTCGAGCCCTTCTTCACCACCAAGGCCACCGGAACCGGGCTCGGCCTGGCGGTGGTGCGCCGCATCGTCGAGGGACACGGCGGTTCGGTGGCGCTGGCGCCGCCGGGCGAGGGCGGCGCCACGTTCGTCCTCCATCTTCCACTGGCTCCGGCAGGGCCCTACGACCCATGACCACCCCCGAGATCCCCTCCCCTTCGTCTGTACCGATCGCCTCGGCCGGGCGCGTGCTGGTCGTCGACGATCAGCGGAACATGCGGGTCACCACCGCCATCGTGCTGCGCCAGGCCGGCTACACGGTCTCCGAGGCCGAGGGAGGGGCCGCGGCGCTGGAGCGAATCGCCGCCGAGCCCTTCGACGTGATCCTCACCGACCTGCGCATGGGAGACGTGGACGGGATGGAGGTGCTGCGCGGAGCGCTCGAGATCTCCCCGTCGGTGCAGGTCATCGTCATGACCGCCTTCGGGAGCATCGAGTCTGCGGTGGAGGCGGTCCGGCGCGGGGCCTACGACTACCTCTCCAAGCCCTTCCAGTCGGAGGAACTCCGGGTCAGGGTGGAGAAGGCGGTCGAGCGGCGCCGCCTGCTCGGCGAGGTGAGCCTGCTCGCCGGCGACTTCCGCCGCCGCTACGGCCTCGAGAACGTGGTGGGCCGGTCGCCGGCGCTGCGCGAGGTGCTCGACCGGGCCGTCCGGGTGGCCTCCACCGACGCCACCGTGCTCCTCACCGGGGAATCGGGCACGGGCAAGGAGCTCGTGGCCCGCGCCATCCACGCCGGCAGCCGGCGCAGCGAGCACCCCTTCGTCCCGGTGAACTGCGCCGCCATCACCGAGACCCTGCTCGAGAGCGAGCTCTTCGGCCACGCCAAGGGGTCCTTCACCGGCGCCATCCGCGCCCGGCGCGGCCTCTTCGAGGAGGCCAGCGGCGGCACCCTCTTCATCGACGAGATCAGCGAGACCACCCCGGGCTTCCAGGCCAAGTTGCTGCGCGCGCTTCAGGAGGGGGAGGTCCGGCGCGTGGGCGAGTCGGTCTCGGTGAAGGTGGACGTGCGCATCATCGCCGCCACCAACCAGGACCTGCGCCGGGCCATCGCCGAGAAGCGCTTCCGCGAGGACCTCTTCTACCGGCTGAACGTGGTTCCCCTGCGCATCCCCGCGCTGCGCGAGCGGCGCGAGGACATCCCGCTGCTCGCCCGCCACTTCCTCGACCGGCACAACCGGCGAAATGGCGGGGCGAGGCGCTGGACGGTGGACGCGCTCGCCCACCTGCTCGAGCACGACTGGCCGGGCAACGTGCGCGAGCTGCAGAACGTGGTCGAGCAAGCCGCGGCACTCTCCGAGGGGCCGGAGATCCGCCTCTCCGACGTGGCCTTCGGGGTCGACGCGCTCGGCCGAGGCCAGGGCGGCACCGGTCCCACGCTGGCCGACGCGGTGGCCGCGGCGGAGCGGCGCGCCATCGAGGCGGCGCTCCTGCGCTGCGCCGGAGACCATGGGCGCGTGGCCCGCGAACTGTCCATCTCCGCCACCACGCTGTGGCGGAAGATGAAGCGTCTCGGCATCGAGGGGGGCGGGGCGCCGGAGAGTTGAGCTACATCCGGAGCACGGCCGCCCGCGCCCACGCAGTCAGCGGCTCGGGCGTGAAGCCCAGCACCACCACCACCAGCGCGGCCAGCGCGATGGCCACGGCGATGGTGGCCGGCGCGGAGGCCGGTTCCTCCACCTCGGCCGGGCGCATGTACATCGCGACCACCACCCGCAGGTAGTAGAAGACGCCCATGATGCTGGTGAGCACGCCGACGATGACGAGCCCCCAGGCCTTGGCTGCGGCGGCCGACTGGAAGACCGACAGCTTGGCGACGAAGCCCGCGGTGGGGGGCACGCCGGCCAGCGAGAGCATGAAGATGGCCATCGCGAAGGCCAGCCACGGGCGACGGGCGGCCAGCCCGGCGAAGCGGGAGATGTCCCAGGCTCCGGCGGGGTCGGAGTCGGGGTTCGGCTCCCTGCGCTCGAGCACCGCCAGCACGGCGAAGGCGCCCACCACCGTGAAGGCGTAGGCGGCCAGGTAGAAGAGCACCGCGGAGAGCCCCTGGGCCTTCGCCGCGGGATCGGACGCCGCGATGACGCCGACGAGCAGGTAGCCGGCGTGGGCGATGGACGAGTAGGCGAGCATCCGCTTCACGTTGCGCTGGGGCAGCGCGAAGAGGTTGCCGACGACCATGGTGAGGACGGCGAGCAGCCCGAGCAGGCCGCCGAACTGGGTGGAGACCGCGTGGGGCGTCCCGGCGACCATGGCCAGCACGGCGCGGGTCAGGAAGGCGAAGGCGGCGGCCTTCACGCCGGCGGCCATGAAGGCGGTGACCGGCGTGGGCGCGCCCTCGTAGACGTCGGGGGTCCAGGCGTGGAACGGCACCGCGGCCACCTTGAAGGCGAGCCCCACCAGCACGAGCGAGAGGCCGGCGGCGAGCAGCGTTCCACCGCCACGCCCGATGGACGAGAGCTGCGTGGCACCGGTGGCGCCGTACACGAGCGACGAGCCGTAGAGGAAGATGGCCGAGGCGAACGAGCCCAGGATGAAGTACTTGAAGGCCGCCTCGGGCGGGCGCTGGCCGCGCCGCGGGTAGGCGGCCAGCGAGTAGACCGCCAGGCTCATGATCTCGATGGCCACGAAGGCGAGCAACAGGTCGGCGGCCTGGCCGAGGAGCACCATGCCGCTCGCCGCGAAGAGCACGAGCGCGTAGTACTCGCCGCGCTCCATGTCGCGCCGCGCGAGCCAGCCCCGGCCGAGCAGCACCGACAGCACCAGCCCGGCGCAGATCACCACCGCGACGAAGCCGGAGAAGCCGTCGGAGACGGCCTGCCCGCCGAAGATGACCCTCTCCGGCGAGAACGGAGCCGCCACCGCCGCAGCCAGCCCGAAGGCGATGGCCAGGCCGGACTGGTAGCCCCGCCCGTCGGACTTGAGGAAGACCTCGGAGAGCATGAGCAGGAGCGCGCCGAGGACCAGCAGCAGGAAGGGCAGGAGCGCCGCGATGTCGAGGATCGACGGCATGTCAGTGGCTCCCGTGGGCCGGCGCGGGAGGCGCGGCGGGAGGCGCCGCCGGAACCGCCGGCGGGCGCGCGAAGGCCAGCGCCGCAGGCTCGGTGCCGATGAGCGGGCGCAGGCCCGGGTCGGCCTGGCGCATCCGCTGCTCGGCGGCCTGCATGCGAACGATGAGCCGGTCGACGGACGGCTTGGCCTGGACCAGGAAGGGCTGCGGGACGAGACCCATCACCAGGATGAGCACGACGATCGGCACCATCACGCAGGCCTCGCGCAGCGAGAAGTCGGGCAGGTGGTGGTTCTCGGGGTTGGTGTTCTTTCCGAAGAAGACCTTCTGCATGAGCACCAGCATGTAGACCGCGCCCAGGACCACGCCGGTCGCTCCCAGCGCCGCGAACCAGCCCGGCGACTGCAGACGCGAGAGCCAGGTGCCGGAGAGGATGAGGAACTCGCCCACGAAGCCGTTCGTGCCCGGTAGCCCGATGGAGGAGAGCGTCACCACGAGGAACACGGTGGCGATCCAGGGCACCTGCTTGGCGAGCCCGCCGTACTCGGAGATGAGCCGCGTGTGGCGCCGCTCGTAGAGCATGCCGACCAGGAGGAACAGGCCGCCGGTGGAGACGCCGTGGTTCAGCATCTGGTAGACCGACCCGGTCAGCCCCTCGGCGGTGATGGCCATCATCCCCAGCATGACGAAGCCGAGGTGGGAGACCGACGAGTAGGCCACCAGCCGCTTCATGTCCTTCTGCACGAAGCACATGAGGGCGCCGTAGATGATCCCGAAGGTGGCCACCGCCGCGATGGCGCCGCGGTAGCGGAGCGCCGCCTCGGGGAAGAGCGGGAGCGCGTAGCGGAAGAACCCGAAGGTCCCCATCTTGAGGAGCACGCCGGCCAGGATCACCGACCCGGCCGTGGGGGCCTCGGTGTGGGCGTCGGGCAGCCAGGTGTGGAACGGGAACATCGGGACCTTCACCGCGAAGGCCAGTGCGAAGGCGCCGAAGAGGAGCGCGCCCACCGCCGGCGAGACTTGAAGCGCGTTGCGGGCCACCACGTAGTCGAAGGACTTCCCGTCGTTCATCCACACGTAGAGGATGGCGGCCAGCATGAGCACGCTGGCCGCGAACGTGTAGACGAAGAACTTCACCGTGGCGTAGACTCGGTTCGCGGAGCCCCACACGCCGATGAGCAGGTACATCGGGATGAGGATGGCCTCGTAGAAGACGTAGAAGAGGACGAGGTCGAGGGCGGCGAAGGTGCCGATCATCGCGGTCTCGAGGAAGAGAAGCGCGATGAAGAACTCCTTCACCCGGTCCTGCACGGCGTTCCAGGCCGACAAGATCACGATGGGCGCGAGCGCCGTCGTGAGCATCACGAGCAGGAGCGCGAAGCCATCCAGGCCGACGTGGTAGCCGATGCCGAGCGACGAGATCCAGGGCAGGCTGGTCTCGAACTGGAACTCGGGCGCGGCGCGCGACGGGTCGAAGCCGAACCAGAGCCCGAGCGACGCGAAGAAGGTGACCAGGCTCACCACCAGGGCCCAGGCCTTGTGCTGGCTGCCCTCGCCCCGCGGCAGGATGGCCGCGATGAGCGCGCCCACCAGCGGGAGGAACAGGACGACGTTCAGGAGGGTGCCCATGGCTAGCTCCCCCCCGACGCGAGTACGGCCCAGAGGACGACCGCCGCGCCGATGGCGATGACGGTGGCGTACCTCTGCAGATTTCCGTTCTGCCAGCCGCGCAGCACGTCCCCGATGGCGTAGACCGCCCTGGGCACGCCGTTCACGAAGATGCCCTCGATGGTGAAGACGTCGACGGCCTTCCAGAGAACCTCGGCGAGCTTGTTCACCGGACGCAGGAAGAGGAAGTCGTAGAGCTCGTCGACGCGGAACTTGTCGGCCACCAGCCGGAAGAAGGCGGGGTAGGCGGCCACGAACCGGTCGGGGAAGCCGCGCATCGAGCCGGCGTACATCTGCCAGGAGAGCCAGCCGGGGACGAACGCCACGACCCAGGCCACCGCGTAGGGCCAGATGACCGAATGCTCCTGGATGCCGAGGATCCTTTCGGCCTGGGCGAAGACCGGAAACTCGAAGTGATGGAAGAGCTCGGCGTAGCGGGCGCCGACGAGCCAGGCGGGAAGCCCGAGCGCGAGCGCCACCACCGAGAGGAAGGCGAGGATCCAGAGCGGGAGCGTCATGGTCCAGTCGGACTCGTGGGCGTGCTCGGCGGCCTTGGTCCTTGGCTTGCCGGCGAAGGCCAGCGCGAAGGCCCGGACCATGTAGAAGGAGGTGCCCGCAGCGGCAAGGGTCCCGAGCACGTAGGCGATCTTGCCCACCGCCGGCCAGGCCGAGTTGTGGCCGAAGAACGCGGCGGCCAGAATGGCGTCCTTCGAGAAGAAGCCGGAGAGCGGCACGATGCCGGTGATGGCGAGGGTGGCGACCAGGAAGGTCTTGGCCGTCGAGGGCATGCGCTTCCAGAGCCCGCCCATGTTCCGGATGTCGAGGTCGTCGTGCATGGCGTGCATGACGCTGCCGGCGCCGAGGAAGAGGCAGGCCTTGAAGAAGGCGTGCGTCATGAGGTGATACACGCCGGCGAAGTAGGCGCCGGTGCCCACCCCGATGAACATGAAGCCAAGCTGGCTCACCGTGGAGTAGGCGAGCACCCGCTTCAGGTCGTTCTGGGCGAAGGCGATGATGGCGGCGAAGAGGGCGGTGGCCGCGCCGATGAGGGTGACGGTGGCCATGGAAGCCGGCGCCAGCGCGAAGAGGAAGTTGGTGCGCGCGACCAGGTACACGCCGGCGGTCACCATGGTGGCGGCGTGGATGAGGGCCGAGACCGGCGTCGGGCCGGCCATGGCGTCGGGCAGCCAGACGTAGAGCGGGATCTGCGCGCTCTTGCCGGCGGCGCCCACGAAGAGGCCGAGGGTGGCGAAGGTGATGGCGCCCTGGAGCGTCCAGCCGGCGAAGATGCCCGAGGTGAGCACCCAGTCCGGGCGAACGGCCAGCGCCTTCGCGGACAGTTGCCCGAAGTCGGCGGTGCCGAAGATGGAGAAGAGGGCGAAGAGGCCGAGCAGGAAGCCGAAGTCGCCGATGCGGTTCGTGACGAAGGCCTTGCGGCCTGCGTAAGCCTTCTCCTCGTCGGTGTACCAGAAGCCGATGAGCAGGTAGGACGCGAGCCCCACGCCTTCCCAGCCCACGAAGGTGAGGACCAGGTTGTCGCCGAGGACGAGCGTGAGCATCGCGGCGATGAAGAGGTTCAGGTACGTGAAGAAGCGCGCGTAGCCGGCGTCGTCCTCGTGGGACATGTACCCGACCGAGTAGAGGTGGATGAGGAAGCCCACCCCGGTCACGATCAGGAGCATCGTCCCGGAGAGCCGATCGACGAGCAGCCCCCAGGGTACCGACACGGGCGCTCGGCCGCTGGGGTCGACGACCCGGAACCACCAGTCGCCGACGAAGTGGAGGGTCGTCCCGCCGGCGGCCCAGGCAAAGGCGACGAGCGAGAAGAGGAACGAGCCCCCCACCATCGCGAGCGCGATGAGCCCGACGTTGCCGCGGCCGAGGCGCCGCCCGAAGAGCCCATTCACGAGCGCTCCGGCGAGGGGGAGGAGGATGATGGCCCACAGGTAGCTCTGGGCCGCAGCCGGATTGTCCAGGAGCGAGGGCATAGGGAGGCGAAAGGATTACCTTCTTCGAACAAGGGAGGCAATCACCTTGTGAATGGCTATCATCCCGGCGTGACCGCCCCCCGGGACCCCACCCTGGAAGCCCGAAAGATCCCCAAGGCCGACCGGCTGCTGGCCGCCGCCGGGCGCGCCGGGATCACCGGCAGGCTGGGGCACGCGCCGGTCATGGAGGCCATCCGGACCTCGCTCGACGAGCTCCGGGAGGCCGTGATCGGGGGGGCCCCCTGCCCTCCCCCGGAGGAGGTCGAGAGTCGGCTGCTCGCGCGGCTGGCCGCCGGGGCCCGGGGGACGCTCCGGCCGGTCGTGAACGCGACCGGGGTGGTGATCCACACCAACCTGGGGCGGGCGCCGCTCTCCCGGGCGTCGGTCGTGGCCATGCAGGAGGCGGCCGGGTACTCCAATCTGGAATTCGACCTCGCCTCCGGGGAGCGGGGCGACCGCTACGGTCACGCCGGCGCGGCACTCGCGCGGCTCACCGGGGCCGAGGCGGCGCTGGTGGTGAACAACTGCGCGTCCTCGGTGCTGCTCGCGCTCTCCGCCCTTTCCGAAAGGCTTCCGGCGAGGCGGGAGGGGGCTTCCCTGCCCGTGGCCGACGCGGGGGCGACCGGAAGGCCGGAAGTGCTGGTCTCGCGGGGGCAGCTGGTAGAGATCGGCGGCGGATTCCGGGTGCCGGACGTGCTCCGGCGCTCCGGCGCCGACCTGGTGGAGGTGGGAACCACCAACCGGACGTACCTGGCCGACTTCGAGGGGGCGCTCTCGCCGAGGAGCCGCATCGTCCTCACCGTGCACCGCTCCAACTTCCGCATCGAGGGGTTCGTCCACGACACCACGCTCCCGGAACTGGCCGACCTGGGACGCCGCGCCGGCGTCTGGGTGGTGGATGATCTGGGCTCGGGCGCGCTCTTCCCCACCGCGCCCTTCGGCCTGGGCGACGAGCCCACCGTGCCGGAGCGGGTCGCGGCGGGCCCCGACGTGGTCTGCTTCTCCGGCGACAAGCTGCTCGGCGGCCCGCAGGCGGGGATCCTCGTCGGGCGGCGTGAGGCCATCGACCTCTGCCGCCGCCACCCGCTCCTCCGCGCACTGCGAGTGGACAAGGTGACGCTGGCCGGGCTTCTCGCCACGCTCGCCCACCACGAGCGGGGAGAGGCGTTGCGCGAGATCCCGGTGTGGCGGGCCATCGCCTCGACGGAGGGCGAGCTGCGGGCCCGGGCCGAAGGCTGGCAGGACGCGCTGGCCCTTCCCGGCACCGACGTGCTGCCGGGACTGTCGGCCGTGGGCGGGGGCACGCTCCCCGGCGTGACGCTCCCCACCTTCGTGCTGGCCCTTCCCCCGGGAGATGCCGACGGCGTGGCGCGGCGGCTCCGGGAGGCCGACCCACCGGTGGTCGCCCGGATCGAGGAGGGGCGCGTGCTCCTCGACCCGCGAACGGTCCTGCCCGGGGAGGACGAGGCGGTGCTGGCCGCCGTCCGCTCGGCCTTCAGGCGTTGAAGCGGTAGCCCACCCCGCGGACGGTCTCGAGAAAGCGGGGGTGGTCGGCGTCGTCGCAGATGTGGGCGCGCAGCCGGGCCACGAAGTTGTCCACGGTGCGCTCGGTGCCGATGTAGAGCGACCCCCACACCGCCCGGGTGAGCTGCTCCCGCGAGTAGACGCGTCCGGGGTGGGCCACGAAGAAGGCCAGCAGGTCGAATTCACGCGCGGTGAGGATGACGACCTGGCCGTCCACGGTGACCCGACGCTCGCCCAGGTCGATCTCCACCTTGCCGAAGTGCTTCATCTGGCGGTTTGGCCCGGTGGCGCCGGACGCCCGCCTGCGCCGCAGCGCCGCGTCGATCCGCGCGATCAGCTCCTTCAGCCCGAAGGGCTTCACCACGTAGTCGTCGGCGCCCAGCGCCAGCCCGGCCACCTTGTCGGCCTCCTGCCCCTTGGCGGAGAGGATGAGGATGGGCATGTCCGGGTCCTCCTTGCGAAGCTCCCGGATGAGTTCCAGGCCGCCCAGGCGAGGCAGCATGACGTCCACGATGAGGAGGTCGGGGCGCTCGGTGCGGGCGATGCGCAGCCCCTCCTCGCCGTCGGCGGCGGTGCGCACCTTGTAGCCCTCCATGGCCAGGTTGAGGTCGAGGCCGCGCAGGATGGAGGGGTCGTCCTCGATGACCAGGATCCGCTCGCCGCTCATGGTTTCGGTACCTCCGACGACGGCAGCAGCACCGTGAAGGCCGCTCCCTTCCCGAGCTCGCTCCGGACGCTCACCTTCCCGCCGTGGGCCTTCAGGATGTGCTTCACCATCGAGAGGCCGAGCCCGCTGCCCTCGATGGTGCGCTCGAGGGGGTCCTTGCCCCGGTAGAACTTGTCGAAGATGCGCTTCTGGTCGGCGCCGGGGATGCCCGGGCCGTTGTCCTCCACCACGATCTCCACCGACGGACCGGCGGCGCGCGCCTGCACAGAGATGCGCTTCTCCGGGCCGGTATACTTGAAGGCGTTCTGGAGCAGGTCCACGAGCACGTCGGCGAGCGCGTCGCGATCCACGTAGATCTGCGGCAGCCCCGGGGCGAGCGTGCGGATCACCTGGGCGCCGGTCTGGAGCCGCTGGGGCTCCACCGCCCGCAGCGCGTCGTCGACGATGGGACCGACCGGCTGGCGTCGGAAGTCGAAGCTGCGCTTGCCCGACTCCATGCGCGCCCAGTCGAGCAACCGCGTGATGAGGGCCGAGAGCCGCTCGGTCTCGGACGAGATGATGTCGAGCGCCTCCTTCTGCCGGGCTGGGTCCTCGAGTCGCCCGAGCTGAAGGGTCTCGACGAACATGCGGATGCTGGTCAGCGGCGTGCGCAGGTCGTGGGAGACCTTGTTCACGAAGTCGGTCTGCAGCCGCGAGACGTAGGCCTCGCGGTAGAGGACCACCAGCGTGCCGATGGTGCCGATGATGGTGGTGGCCACCAGCGCCAGGATGAGGGTGCCGAAGACGTAGTCCTGCTTCTGGCGCCCGAAGACCAGCATGAGGATGCCCACCGTGAGCATCATGGCCGCCGGAACGACCACGAGTCCGATGATGAGCGGGTAGACGCGCCGGAGCTTCACCGGGCCAGTCTAGCGCGGAAGCGTCGCCGGGCATCCGGCGGCCGCGAGACGCCGGTCCGCCTCGGCCCGCACCGTCGGCTCGGCCCGGAGCCGGGCGACGTCGCGCCAGGACGCGCAGGCCTCGGCGACGCGCCCCAGCCGTTCCTGGGCGACCGCCAGGTTGAACCGGCGCAGGCCGTCCTCCGGATCGGCCCGAACCGCCCGCTCGAGAGGCTCGAGGGCCCGGGCGGCGTCGCCGCGCCGCAGCAGAACGGTCCCGAGGAGGTGAAGTGCCTGGCCGTCTTCGGGCCGGAGCGCCAGCGCTCTCCGGGCCCAGCCCTCCGCTCCGTCGAGGTCGCCCCTCCTCCCGAGCGCGATGGCGAGGTTGGTGAGGACGTCCGCGTTGGCCGGATCGAGCTCGACGCCTCGCCGCAGGGCGGCCTCGGCCTCGCCCCAGCGCCCCTGGGAAGCCAGCGCCGCCGAGAGGTTCCGCAGGATCAGGGCCTCGTTCCGCGGAGCATCGCCGGCGAGCGCGAGGGCCAGCCGGTACTCCCGGACCGCCGCGTCGAGATCGCCGCTCTCGGCGAGCGCGTGGCCGAGGTTCACGTGCACCCGCGCCTTGCGGGGCGACCTGGCGACGGAGTCCAGTGCCATCGAGAGGCGCGTCTCCCATGCGGCGTTGCGCCGGTGGAGCGCGAGCGCCAGGGCGCACCACAGCGCGACCACCAGGCCGGCGGCGACCGCCCGGCGCCAGCGAAGTCGCGCGAGCAGGCGCTCCCCGCCGACGCCCAGGGCGAGGAGGATGCCGAAGGACGCGAGGTAGACCCGGTGCTCCATGAGCAGGTCGTCGAGCGGCACCACGCTCGAGGTGGGGGCGAGGACGAGGAAGAACCAGAGCACCCCGTACGAGGCCACACGTCCGGCCGCCCCACCGGCGTTCCACCGCCTCCGCGACCACGCGAACATCGCCCCGGCGACGGTCACCAGGCCTAAGAGCACCAGACCCGAGGCGACGACGCCC
>Ga0315276_10001229_pt1 | contig 22877 bp, 22 predicted proteins | sample YL17G05_0_MG_FD_204542 | JGI IMG/M metagenome (GOLD analysis project Ga0315276, IMG submission 204542) | Sediment microbial communities from Yellowstone Lake, YNP, Wyoming, USA - YL17G05_0 | ecosystem: Environmental > Aquatic > Freshwater > Lake > Sediment | place: USA: Wyoming | collected... | reverse complement strand
GGCGAACGGCAGCAACTCAATGAAAGCGGTTCGACCAGCCAACGACTGCGTAACCCCGGACATCAGGCCGAACTGCTGCGATCCCGTCAGCAAAAAAAGCCCCATGCGGCCATCCGCATCGATCCGCGTTTGCAAATAGGAGAGAAGTTCCGGCGCCCGCTGCACCTCGTCGAGTACCGCCCCGTCCGGCAGGCGCCCCAGAAAGGCGCGCGGATCGTCGAGCGCCATCCGGCGCAAATCCGGGTCTTCCAGGGAAAGATACGGCTTGTCGGCAAAGACAGCCTGGGCCAGGGTAGTCTTGCCGGACTGCCGAGGCCCGGTGATCGTAACGACCGGAAACCCTTGCAACAAGCTGCGGAGCGGCGCCTCAACGTCACGCGTAAGCATAGCCGGAGGCTAGCTTAATTTATGTATATTGTCAATCACATTGACAATATACATTCATCGTGGCAATGCCCCTCGGCAAACTGGCAAAGCCGCCGAGGGCGTCTCAGCCTCACTTTGGACCGAATAGCCGCTCGGCACGCTTGGCCGAGTAGTGAGTATCCACAAGTCCAAACCGCAGCCACACCCCTGCCTGTCTTGCCTTTCCCGCCAGTCTCGCGTGCCTCGCTCGGCTATCCTGCTAGTCTTTGAGCGATCACTCAATGGATATGCTCAATGCTGCGGGACGACATCGGTGTATAGGTCGGGACAGCCTCATTGAGCCGGCGAATCAGTTCATCGTCATCGCCATGACTCACCGCATCCTCAAGATGAGCGATCGCTCGATCGAGGCGATCCGATTGAATCGCTGAAGCACTGATGGCGCGCCGAATCTTTACGTGCGGCGTGGGTTCGACTTGTTCTGTCTCCTCAAAGAGTTCCTCGTACAATTTCTCTCCTGGACGCAAGCCGCTGTACACAATCTGAATATCCTGATCTGGCACAAGACCGGACAGCACAATCATATTCCTGGCCAAGTCGACCACTTTGACCTGCTCCCCCATATCCAGCACGAACACCTCGCCGCCCTGCCCCAAGCGGCTGGCCTGCAACACCAATTGCACCGCCTCCGGTATTGTCATGAAGAACCGCTTGATCTCGGGGTGAGTCACCGTGACCGGGCCTCCCTTTCGAATCTGCTCTGCAAACAACGGAACGACGCTGCCATTACTGCCCAGCACGTTCCCAAATCGGACCACCGTAAATTTCGTTTGTCCTCTCTGACTCAGGCTCTGCATCAGGTCTTCAGCCACCCGTTTCGTGGCGCCCATGACACTCGTCGGATTCACCGCCTTATCGGTGGAAATGAGCACAAAACGATCGACGCCGCTCGCCAACGACGCCTCCGCCACAGTCTTCGTTCCAAGCACGTTATTGCGAACGGCCTCTTTCGGATTCAGCTCCATGAGCGGCACATGTTTGTGCGCGGCAGCATGGAAGACAAGGTCCGGGTCCGTCTGCTGCAACACCTCCGCAACTCGCTCATGAACCGTCACATCTCCGATGGCCGGAATGATCGTGATCTTTGGGTACTGCGCCCGTAGTTCAAGGTCTAGGGCAAAAAGGCCGTTCTCATAGCGCTCAAAGAGGATGAGCGTGGCCGGTTGGTATCGGGCGATCTGCCGGCAGAGTTCGGACCCGATCGATCCCCCGGCACCGGTCACGAGCACTCGCTTCCCTTCGAGCAACGGATGCAACTCCCGCCGATCCATCTGAATAGGTTCACGCTGCAGAAGATCCTCCAGGCTCATCGGCCTGACCTGCCTCAGTGCCTCAGGATTCGTCAGCAGTTGTTTCACGCTCGGCAAGGTCTTGATGGGAACCTTGCACCCCTCCGACGCGGCGAGAATTCGCTGCTTCAATGCTGTTGACGCCGAAGGAATCGCCACGATAATTTCGTGGGCCACGAGACCACGCGTCAGCGCAGCAATGTCCTCAATCTTTCCCACCACCGGTACGCCATGAATCCTCATCTTCCGCTTGATCGGGTCGTCGTCCACCAAGCCGACCGGCCGGTAGTGAGAGTCCCCATCGCTCAACATATCCCTCACCAACAACTCGCCGGCATGGCCCGCTCCAACAATCAACACTCTTCTTGCCGATGGGCTTAAGACTCGAAGCCATTCGCGGAACCAGCGCACCACCAACCGGATACCAGCGAGAAAGAGCCCGCTCAGTATACCCGTGAGAATAATGACCGAGCGGGGATAGGCGACCCATCCGAGAAAACCATGCACCACACCATATAACACCGCAGAACTGATGACGGAGGCCCAGAGGATACGGCCTAAATCATGGAGGCCGACATAACGCCAGAGCCCACGTTGGATGCCAAATGCGACAAGACCAACAGCATAGATCGCCAATACAATGGGAAGGCCCCATAGGAACAGTCGTTCATGGTCGGGGGGAATGTCCCCTTCGAATCGCAGGGCAAAGGCTGCCACATTCGCCGCCGCAATCAGCCCAACCTGTGTGCAGATAACAAGGACCGATCTGTACCGAAGCACTAATTGTCCATAGCGGCCGACGAGACGATGAAACAATGAGATCGCTACTTTTCGCATGAGATTTACGTGGCAGCTCCAGTGGTAACTACTCAGGTGTTCAGGCTGAAGACTAAAAGCCTTCAGCCTTCAGCCTATCTACCTGAGTAGCTGCCCGATTATATGACGGATAACTCAAAACCGCCATCGCCAAAAGCACCCAGAAGAGCACTGCCAAGGACCCGACCAACATTTGATCGAACTGCAGACGTAGAATCAACCCTACGACACTGACAACTGATCCCACGAGTACTGCTTTTGACAGCCAACCGTGAGCCTGTCGGTATTCTCCAGCAGTCCTCAGAACGACCCGAACAACAAACCACCCAAAGAGCAGCATCCCCGGAAGCCCGACATGAAGAGCCAGATAGAGAAAGATATTATGTGTTCCTGAATGCGTGATGGCAGCATGTCCAGGCATGACAACTTCTTGGTCCTGGCCATAGAGCAGAAGATAACTATGGTTTCCATATCCGATTCCAACCAACCAGTGTTTGGCGATCTCGGACAGGGTAAACCACCAAATATCAAACCGGTGGATCACCGATGAAACCCTTGGTTTAATAGGAATCGAGCTCGTGATATCGGCACTCTGTCCCGCTACAGGGACGAAGTTCGCATTGAAGACTATCACGACAGCAGCGATCACACATACGGTCGCAAGGGCGGCGACAACCTTGGTTGAGACCGAACGAATGAACCAGACCATGACCCAAAGTTCCGCAACAAGGGCAACCAGGCCGGCGCGCGACTGAGTCGTAATCAAGCAGACCGTCATCAATCCGACAACAAGCGCACCGCCAATTCGTATTTCTGAAGGCCCCTCCCCTAATGCCAGAGCCAGCCAGAAAGGAATGACCATGACCAGAAATGTGGTCAGCCATACTTCACCGGGAAGAAACGAGACTACCGCTTGAGGATTTCCGAGGTTAAACTGTGAGAGTCCATATCCGGCGACAAGGATTGTCATGATCCCGATCAGACCCAAGAGAACCTGTCGATAGAGTAGCCCTTTGAAGAAATAAATCACCGCGTAGAAAACCACCATCTGCTGAAGTAATTTGCCATACTCCATCACACTATAGGACGGAGCCACGGAAAATGGGATCGTGAGTCCCACCCAGACGACAAAGGCCAGCAGGAGCATATCGTACGCGGTCCGAGCATAGAACAGGCGCCGATTGATGGCACACCACACAACCAACAAACCAAGCAGGAGAATAAACCCGTTTCGTTCCACAACGAGAAGCGACTTGAAGGGAAGCACTGCGATATAAACCGCCAAGACCACGCGGATGAGGGTATCGAAATAGGGCACCCGCTCGGATGACGGCATGGCAATTGATGAAGGCGTTGGCACAGTGTAACTACTCAGGTGTTCAGGCTGAAGGCTGAAGGCTATAAATTATCTCGCAAGTCACGAATCAAGCCATTCAAAACCTTCTCGGTTTCCACGACCTTGGGTTTAAGCAGAGATGAATTCTTCAATAGCAGACTGAAAGCTGAAGGCTAAAAGCCTTCAGTCTTCAGCCTATCTACCTGAGTAGTTGCGGCACCGCTACCCTTTCAAGAACCGACTGGTTGTATCCGTTGCTCGACCCCCTTCACCGCAAGGGCAAGGGAGAGAAACAGCACCCCCCAGAACCCCAGGATGACGAGCCGCCACTCCTCCGATGCATACTGATAAAAGAGTGCGAAGCCTCCGCACAGAGCCATCACCCCATATTCCGCCAGCACAGTCCGTCGGTGGCTCCAACCGCCCACGACCAATCGCTGATAATAATGGTCACGGTGGGCTTCCCAAACCTTCTCATGACGAAGCGCCCGCCGTACCAACGTCACTGTAGCATCGAGGATAAATGGTGAAAATACGATGAGCGGAACCCACAGATCAAAGACCCCGTCGCGACATCCGAGGACAACCAACGCTGCCACAAGAAAGCCTGTGGACACACTCCCAACATCGCCCATAAAAATCTTCGCCGGAGGGAAATTGTGGACAAGAAATCCTGCCGCCGCCGCAGATTGCAAGGTTGCAATGACAAAGATCACGGGATGATGCGCCTGCCAGCCCAAATACCCGAGCAATCCGCAACCGATCACCGTCATGCCCCCAGCAAACCCGTCCATTCCATCCATAAAGTTGTACAAATTGGCCATCCAGACGAGAAACACGACCGTGAACGGAGCGGCGATCCATCCCCACTTGATGATCCCGAGCAGGGGAACTGCTGTGGGGGGAAGCACCTCCCCTAAACCAATCACGAGGAGAGCCGCAGCCAGGAGGTGAACCCCAAACCTTACCGCAATCGGAAGTCCCCATCGGTCATCCATCAATGACACGATGCTGATCACACCTGTTATCATAAGGATGAACCACCCAGTCGAATCGAGCATAGGCATCGACTCGTCCGGCGATGACCGGATCCAGCCCAATACTCCAAGAATCAGTACACCCACATACAAGGCTCCCATGATGGCCACCCCACCCGTCCTTGGTGTTGGCCTATGATGCAGGGACCGTTCGTTGGGATGATCCAGTGACACAAGAGGGGAGTCCGGACTAGTGAGCCATCCAGTCAACCACCATGAGAAGGACCCAACCGTTGCGGCAAGATACGGAATCATCATCTTAAGCGGTTTTCTGCGAGTGGCATCCCGATGCGTTCCCTGCCAGGGCAAGACACTCTTGATACAGATCAAGAAAGTGCTGCCCGATCTTCTCCTTCGAATGCTCACGCATGACGAACTCGCGTCCTGAAGCACCCATGGCTGCTCGCAGCTCGTGGTTGGTGAGGAGGCTGGCGATCGCGTCCGCGAGCGCTACAGGGTCTCGCACTGGGACTAACAGGCCAGTTTTCTGATGTTGGACTACTTCACGGCAACCAGGAACGTCCGTCGCGATGACCGCTTTCCCGCATGCGGCCGCCTCCAACAAGACCCCCGGAAGGCCTTCGCGATATGATGGCAATACCACCAACGTCGCACGACCGATAACCTCCGAAATATCCTCGCGATGCCCCCACCATTCAATGCCATGCTCCTGCGTCCATCGTTGAAGCTGCGCCTCCGCAATCGCGGTGGGGTTTCCCTGATCGCATCGTCCCACCAACACAAAGCGCGCATGCACATCTCGTTGCTTCAAGCGAACCACCGCATCAACGAACGCTCCTACTCCCTTATCCCACAACATCCGTCCCACCAGCATCACAATGGGATCACCGGCTGGGGAATCGACCGGCACAAATCTGTGGACATCGACGCCCGCCCCCGCAATCAGCCGAACCTGTGACGAAATGACGACGTTCTCCTGCACCAACACATCTCGATCGTCTAGGTTTTGCACGACCACGAGGGATCGACTAAGTGCAATAGCCCATCTGAGCCCCCGCTGCAATAGGGAACGAAGAACGGAGGTTTCTTGTGACCGATCGGTAAACGCGTAGCCCAAGCCTCCAAAGATATTGATGACGGCGGGAATGCGGGTCACCCACGCCGCGAACGACCCATATAGCACAGGCTTCATGGCAATATGCTGGACAATCTGCGGGTAGACTCGGCGATAGACCCGCACCAGTTCAAGAAACGTCATCAATTCCCTGAGAGGATTTCGACTCTCCCGCAGCATCATGATTGGGACAAGGTGGAAGCCATCTTGCCGAATACGTTCGGCATGGGCAGTCACGCGCGTAGCAATCGTCACCTCGTACCCAGCATCGAGCGCAATACGGGCAAGATCACGCCAAATCTCCCAAAACGTCCAATCTTCCGTAACGACCAATAACAGCCGTGGCCGCATTCCCCTACCGCTCATTCCACGCCTGAAACATCAACACATTCCAGAGCGCATACTGCCAATTGCGCTTCTCAGACAGGTGCTCCGCCCATCGTTGTCTGATCGGGCCCGCATGGAAGTATCCCTCCCGCTCAAGACGATGGGCATCCAACGGCAACTCGGCCCATTCCCGCAGTGGGCCACGGAGCCAGAATTCGAGCGGAATGCCAAACCCCATCTTTAGCCGCTCGATCAATTCCCGCGGGACATACAGATCGAGCACCTGACGCAACAGCCGCTTCATCTCTCCCTCAGTCCTGATTTTCATCGAGAAGGGCACAATCCGCGAAAACTCCACCTCCCGATGATCCAAGAGAAGTGCCAGAGCCTCAAGACTGACTGCCATGATCGCCCGATCCATTTCAGTCAAGATACATCGTGCGCATCGTGAACTCCGAGAGTTTGGCCCAGAAGAAGCGGTCGGGTAAGATCATTTGCGGTTCAACCGTGCCTACGACCGCCTCTGGTGCCTCAGGTGACAAATCTAAAGTAGAGAGCCGTGCACGACCAAGTCCAATCCCTACCCATATCGTCACACAAAACGCCGGAATCGTCAGGGCCACGGTAACGAATTGCTCCGATCATCTCGGACATGAAACGGCCCGGCTCGAGCACGCTGCAGTTTAATACTCCAACAAGGCCACACATCGCGTAAATACTAGAATCAATGGTCTCCTATTATTAGGCACGTCGGGGGGCAGGCTCGCCGGCGAAGGCGTCTTCTGAAGTAACGCGATTCCACACCCGCTGCCAGTGCGTGCGCACTTGATCGTTCGCTGGCTGGAAAGATAGCCGAGACCGCCGGTTGAGCGTTCCAGTCACATCCAGTAATACATCTCGGCTAAACGCAAGGCTATGGACCATCATCCCTCGCACAGCCGTCACTGCCGACGGAATATCATGAACCTGTCTTATCAATTGACGGCAATAGTTCAGGCGCCCTCGCCATGAGTTCTTGGCCGAAATCCCTTCCATCCGATAGCCCAACAGGACCTCTTCCAATGCAGCGAATCGACTGGTGGAAAAGCTTCTCAGAAGAAGATCTTGGTCTTCGCATCTTGTGTGCCCTTCGCGATAAGGCCGAGAAACAAACCACGTTTTCCTTCCCATCCAGGTCGGGTGAGCAAGAGGAAACCCCCACCAGGGCCGGCGACAGATATCTTCGTGCTCATACGCTGTTGGATATAGGCCAAACAGCTTCCCGTTTTCGGTAAATACTGCGGCCCCGGTCCCAAGCAAATCAATCTCGGGATGTTCATGAAGAAAACGGACTTGCCGCTCCAGACGGTCTGGATACGCAACGTCGTCCGCATCCATCCTCGCGATGTAACGCCCTCGGGACAGACTAATGCACTGATTCAAACGTACGGCCAATCCTACGTTTCCAAATGGCTCTCGGATGAAACGGATGCGGGGATCTTTGATCTGAGATATAATCTCCCTCGTCTGATCTGTCGAGCCATCATCCATCACGACTAGCTCCCAATTCTCGAATGTTTGATACAGTATCGACCGAAGGGCAATCGTCACTGTTGCAGCAGCATTGTGGACCGACATCACCACCGTCACTATAGGTTCCGACACCGTTCAGCTTTCCTTGTAAAACATCCGCCCAGGCCAGCCAGCAGCAGCATAGGTGCGTGCTCCGGCAAGACGCCACGACAGTTCAAAGATCATCCGGCGCGCAGCTCGAGGCCCCCGCCGCTCCCCCCACATCAGTCGAGCACATCTGACGAGTATGGCCCTGAGCACTCTCAATCCAGGACCACACGAGTGCCGATTTGCGGCAGCTTCAAATTCGAGCCAATTGACAGACCGATGAGGTCGCGGAGAGACGCGCCGATATACCTCAGTGAGCAGATGGTCAAATCGCCGATCATATGTATGCTCCCTGCTGACCCGTTCAAATCCACACTGGGCAATCGTATCCCGCCGCTCCGGATTGGCCAGCAATGTCTTGACGGCCGCGACCAGTTCCCCACAACCCTCAAACGTAATGATCTCTTCTCCAATACGGAAATACCGATCCAAACTCGGTGCACGCTCGGTCAGGAGACACCCCCCGTATCCTGGCACTTCAAAGATCCGAGCCTTGATCTGACGATCCGCACCCACCAGACCCACCCGACGCGACCCTGCACTGAAGTTCAAACTAACTTGAGACGATCGAACAATTTCAGAAATCCGTTTTGCTTCAACCGGCCCAGCGGGCCAGCCATGCCCGAAGCATGCCACCTCAACCCCCTCTCGGCGCAAGGCTTCGACCATGCCAGAACGATTTCCATATGCTGCACCGACGAAACTCACCGGGTAACGACACGCCCGTGCAGGAATCGGCGGGACAAGGGCTTCCGCATTCGCCGCCCATTGAGAAAGACAGACGCTGCCAATTCCATCACGACGATACAAGGCCACAACGTCGGGGTATGTCGTGACATAGAGGTCGAACTCCGACCCGATCAACTTTGAAAACATGGTGTACTTCCATGAATCATCCGTCGCCCAATTGATCAGTACAGGGCCGCTATCCCGAATCAGTCGGACGGTCTCGAGCCACACCTCGTACTGCATCAGCACGCATAGGACCACGTCCGGAGACGTTTCTTCCACCCGCCGTAACAGTGCGCGATTGAGTGAGGCAAAATCGGCATAGGGACCACGGGCAAGCGAGTCAAAAAACGACACCTCATGCCCGAGTCGTCGAAATGCAGGAAGGAAGTTCACATATTCGTAACCCTCACCACGCGAGATATCGCCGTAGGCGTGCTGGCCGAACACACATAAAATCTTCATGGCAAGGGCAATCTAGAGACAAAGGGCATGATATATGGCCGCCGGCAAATCACGATGAGCCCACTAGGAGCGTTCCGCTCAGCCTACGATAGGAAGGAGAAACTCGCGGCAGCGGGATCGTGCCTCGCATTCTTGTTAAGGGCTTTGGTTGCAGATACGCCTGGCAGTCACGTGATAGCCCACGGTAAACCGACGCTCTCGATCGAATCGATCAAGAAGCTTGCAGAGAATTGGAACCAGAATCCCCAGCAGTGGAGCAACCATTATCCAGACCGGAGTCCACAGCAACTGAACAGCGAGGGGGAGGGTTGTTCGGAATGGTCGGGTCGTCTGGATAAACCGCAGCGCTTCCTGTCCAAAAAACCGGAAGGACCCCTCATTAGCCTCAATGGTAATCTTCTCGAATCCCGCTTCGTTTAGAAACCGCTCATACCACCAGGGCGTATATCCCCCATAATAATGGTACGGCTCCTGATGAATTCCCGATCCGAGTGGTGCCGTAAGAATCAGCACCCCCCCTGGCTCAAGAATTCTAGCCAATTCCTTCACCACAACGATCGGTTCGGGATGGTGCTCGAGTACTTCCGTACAGAGCACGGCTCCAAAACTCCCCCCCGGAACCGGGATCGAGGCGAGATCAGAAACATAGTCGATTTGACCATAGCCACCATATCGCAATTGATCAGCGTGTAGCGGCAGCAAATCTTGCGAGCGGTACTCGCAATGCGAGAACAAGTTTCGATAGGGACAGGACCCTGCGCCGACATCAAGCACTTTCGTCCCGACCGGCAATTTCGACGCCTGTTGCGCAATCCAACCATCGCGCCGGACGACGTTATAGGCGAACAGCTCGCTCTGAGCCAGCCAGTTCCGTAAACCGTTACCCACGCGCCTTCACAAATTCAAAAAGACCGCACCCATAATCGAGATTGACCGCGGCTTCAAGGGGAACACCCTCGTTTAACTGTCCAGAATCATCGACGAGAGAAAATGATTTCAGCTGCAGCTTCTGGAAAAATGCGCTGACAGTGCTAGGCGAAAATACTCGATGCGCGTTGAAGCAGACCCGCTCGCGCCCGACCGGCACCGACAGGAACAACCGCCCTCCTGGCCGCAGCACCCGCTGAAGTTCGACGGCAGCCCGCCTGGTGCCCTCAGGATCCAGGGGATCCCCATATCGGCCTAGTCCCACATGCTCGATGACATGAAGACTGGATAGTGACAGGATCGAATCATCGGGGAACGGCAAGATCGCCGCATTGCCAGCTACGGACTGCAGCCCCGACAATTTTACCGCCAACGGACGATAATCCAAAAACACCATCGGAACTCCGGCAGACAGTACGCTGACCATGGCGACGCTGGATCCCACATCCACGTGTAGGGATGGGTTCGTAAGCGAGAGCCGCCGCGCCAACCACGCCCCTTGATAGAAGTAGTGGGGATCGAACGGTGTGCGTGTGACCCGATCCGAGAGGCAAGGATACACATCGTGCCAGGCCACGGATTCTCCCGCCGCCCGCGAGCGATACCGTTTCAATTCAAGGAAGAACTTCGGGAGGAGTACCACCGAGGCAAGTTGACGAGGATCGGCGAAAGGCAATACCCATTGCCGCACGAAACCTTTGAATGCGGAAGTCATCCCGAACCGGCTTCCATGGGCCAGTATTGGCAGCAGCGCAATTTCTCCACCGGCTGCCCGACGAGATCAGGCCGTCTCCAAAGCCGTTGGGACACGTGGACACGCCAGCGAATGGCCGCTCCGTGCCACAGACAGCGCAGTGACTTCTCCAGTTGAGATCCGGGCAATCGGTCAAGCACGGCACGGCGGAGGTTGGCGCGTTCGTTCTGATATGCATCGGAACCCGAGATTGACTTCTGCCCCGCATGGCGGCGAAACGCACTGAACGCCAGTGGAACATATTGACATCTCCCATGAAGCGCCATCCGAAAAAATAGATCGAAGTCCGCCGCATACCTGAGACTTGGGTTGATCCCGCCAACGCGCTCATAAAAATCCCGCCGCCAGAAACACGCATCTTGAAGCGGTGTCCATCCGCCATATAGCATCGCGCTGTGGAGATCCTTCACATATCCCCGGCTGAAAAAGATCACCTGCCCCTCTTCGTCGACATACAGATCATCCCCAAAAATCATCTCGGCGTCGGTTTCGGTCAAGGCCAGGCGAGCGGCGTCCAACGCACCAGGAAGCAAAAGATCACCTGCATTGATCCAACACAGAATGTCGCCCGTCGCTCGCGCGAACCCCTTCGCCAACGCATCTGCATAGCCCTTATCAGGCTCGCTGACCCAACCCGTGACACGGCTCCCATAACCGCGGATGAGGTCCACGCTGCCGTCACTAGACCCACCGTCGATAATGAAATATTCATCGCCGGGGGACAGATTACCGAGAACCGACTCGATCGTAGCCCTCAAATATCGGCCAAGGTTGAGATTCGGGGTGACGACGGATATCCGCTGGACGATGGGCTCCGACCGAACCAGCATCGCCGGATGGCTGGGAGCAGAACCAATCATTTCGAAGAGTTCCAGCAGCGGGCGATCGGTTCGAACCGGTTAAGAAACTCGAAGACCCCACGGACATAATGGGAAGCCGTCCATTTCTGTGCCCGATCATGCCCGGCTTTAATCAACCGGTCCCGTGTTCCCTGATCACGCCACACCTCTAAAACCCCAGAAGCGATACTGTCAGGATCACCGGGTTCGACAAATATAGCGGCATCCCCCAATTGCTCTCGTGCACCCGGGATATCCGATGCCACCACAGGACATCCCAAGGCAAAAGCTTCCAACGGAGGCAGGTTTTCCGGGCCACACCAGGACACATAGGCCAACGCAATTGCCTCGCGGTACAGAGCAATCAAGTCGTGACGCGACACGAAACCTACAACGTGTACGGCTTCAGAAACGCTGCAACGAGCAGCAGTCTCCATGACATGATCCCGATTACCTTTGTCCGACCCGACGAGAACGAGGTGCAACGGCAGCTGGTGGCGTTCACGAAGAATCTGCAACGCCATGACCAGATTCACATGGTTCTTGTGCGGCCAGAGCTGCGCCGGATACAGGATGAATGGGCTGGAAATCCCCATCTTCGCCAACGTCCCTGAATCCGTCTTCTCGCCAGCGGCTGCAAGAGCGAACGCAGGAGTCGGATGCGGAAGCTTGACGATCCGCTCTGGCGGAAGGTGATAAAACCGCTCGAGTTCCTGTTGACCAACGCTGGTTCCCGAAACCACTCCAGTTGCACGCTGCAAGAACCAGCCATGCGATAGCTCCCGACCGTCCCACAACCCTTTTTCACTCATTTCTGGAAACCAGGGAGTAACACGATGCTGCAGATCCCACACCACGGTCAGAAATGGCAGATCCGTATAGTGGACTCCTGCCCCAACGAACCAGAGAAAATTTACGCCCGCCGCTCCTGCCACGTGATCCAGACGACTGGATCGGCGCCAATGGGCACGCAGAAAAGGTGATTCCCGCCTGATCGCTGTAGCGACTCGTGACAGGCCTCTCTCTTCAGGTACCGACGAGACGGTAAGGCCGGTGGATTGCACGTCGCGTTGGACTTGAGTAGACGACCTGGCGGGACAGAGGATAGAAAAGGTATGCTTCGACTCCCGATGAAGATCGAGCAACCCCATAAGAATGTCACGCTCGAAGGTATATCCGCCACCTGACTCGGGCGCATACCCGGCGACATAAACGCCGACTCTCATCGATTAATCATTGCTTTTGGTGGAACACCGCGATCGAGATTCCTGGCAAGAATGATATCCTACGCTCGCGCGTGACGTGTGATTGCGTGACACACTCGAGCAATGGTGGGTTCGTCAAGGCGGTTTGCAGAAGGTAGATACAGCCCCTTTTCCCACAACCGGTCCGCAACAGGGCAAGGGATCTCACGGAACCCCTCTTGTTGACGCAAAAACGGTTGCTGATTCATGGGGCAGAAAAAGGTTCGCGTCTCTATGCCTTCGTCTGCAAGATTCCGAGCCACTTCATCGCGCGACAATTCGAATTCCGGCTCGATGGTCACCGCATACATCCAGTAGACATGACGCGCATCCGGCAACTCGGCGGGCAACCGCACACCACGCACCCCGCTCAATAACCGGTTATACGTATGGGCCACCCGCCGCTTGTCGGCGAGAAACTGATCGATGCGGGCGAGTTGAGCGAGCCCCATCGCAGCTTGAAGCCCGGCCATGCGAAAGTTGTAGCCGGCAGCCTCGTGGTAGAATCGTGGCTTGCCGAATGCAAGATTGCGTAAAAGCCTCAGCCGCTCGGCCAGCTTTATGTCGTTCGTCACGACCATCCCGCCTTCACCGGTCGTGATGATTTTGTTGGCATAAAAGCTGAAGCATCCCATGTCGCCGAACGCCCCGGTCATCGTGCCCTGCCAGGTTGCCCCGTGAGACTCCGCACAATCTTCAATGACGACCAGATTATGGCGGCGCGCGATCTCGCAGATCCTGTCCATGGCGGCGGGATGACCGAACAGATGCACGGGGATAATCGCCCGAGTCCTCGGAGTGATCAGATCTTCAATCAAATCTGGATCCAGGTTCCAGGTCACCTCTTCGGAGTCGACGGGCACCGGCACGGCATTGCTGTGGTAGGCGGCCAGAGCGGTCGCGATATTCGTCGAAGCGCTGACGAGCACCTCATCGCCCCGACCGATTCCCGCCGCGGCCACCGCGAGTTGCAACGCGGCCGTCCCGCTGTTGACCGCGATCCCGTACTGACAGCCGCAGAAAGCGGCAAACTTGGCCTCGAACTCGGGAATGGCCTGGCCGAAAGAACCGGAAATTTCTCCCCGCCGGAGGGCCGCAACGACCGAGGCAATCTCCGCTTCCCCGATGTCCGGTTCGTGAACCGGGATTTTACTTGGACTCGACATTCACCTTATCCATCTTGTCACCCATGAACGGGCCCTGCTTTACACTGATACACTGCATGTCTTCAATCACCTTGATCGCATGCACGCCGTGGATCAGGTTGACCGCATCTCCTGCACGCAACACGATTTCTCTGAACACCTCGCCCTGTTCGGAATACAACAACACCCCCACGACGCCGCGCTGCACCACAAACATCTGCTGAAGATCGACTATTGGACGGGTCACCGAATGATGATAGTGCGGAGGCTCGACATACCCTGCCTCATGGGCCAGCAATCCGAATTGAAACGATGATTCAGAGGGAGAAAAGAACCGGGTCTTTTCCACTTTGGTGTCCGCCCAGATAATTTCGGCATAGAGCACTCCCCCGAATTCAACTCGTTCGTACGCCATCATGTCTCCTAGTGTCTCTCATCGGCTCTCGATACAGTGGAAGGTTCGCAGTGTAGCACGTTCCGACCATCACCTCACGTCCGCGGTGGATCTTTGCCATCCTGAGGAATCTCCCGCCATCGGCGGCGGCCCGATTTCACGAATCACCCGAGCCGGATTTCCGGCCACCACACACCGCGGAGGTACGTCATGCGTGACGACGCTTCCCATCCCGACCACAGCCCCCTCTCCAATCGTCACGCCTTTGAGAATCAGTGATCGGGCTCCAATCCACGCGCCGCGCTTGATGACGACGTGGCCCATCGCACTGTGTGACCAATCATGGTGACGACCGTTCATCCAATTACGCACGTCCTGCGTGCGCAACTCCGGATAGAGACTATGATTGTCTGAATCAGAGATGATGCACTCATAGCTGATCATCACGTCGTCCTCCACCCGCACCGACAGCGCACAATCTATGACACTGCCCCCGCCGACCACAACATTATTCCCGATCTCTAACCGGCTCTCATCACGCTCCGCCACTAATTGGCCTTGGATCAGACACCCGCTGCCGATCGTTATGGATGCACGGGCAGCACGCCGCTCGATTAGGCCAGGCAGTTTCGTGCCCAACCCGCACATGTCTAACAACTTGGCGTTTTTCCGTTGCACGAGTGCAGACCGAACGCGACGAAACAGTCCAATCACGGAAGGCTCTCCCCGATTCTCCGAGCCGGATTCCCTCCCACAATGGTGTAGGGGGGCACGTCATGCAACACAACGGCACACGCCCCGACGACGGCCCCTTTCCCAATAGTGACTCCCTTAAGAATGGCGGCATTAAACCCGATCCAGACATCGTCCTCAATCATGATCGGCTTGCTGGTTACCCGCTCCTCCTTCAGGTGACGGCCCATCGTACGCAATTCACGGTAGCGTTGATGCCGCTCATCGGCCGACAACGCATGGGAATTGTTGTCGAAGATCTGCACCCCATGGGACACAAACACACGATGACCGATCATGATATTTGTCATCGACCAGATCTTGCAGCCCGGTCCGATGTAACACCAGCCACCGACCGTGATGCGGCCACCCGGCGGATACACCAGCAGTTCTCCCATGAGCAGGGTCTGCTCGCCGAGCGTGATGGCCTTCGGGAAAAGTGGATTAAAGACCCTGGCGTCCGGATGAATCTCGGCTGTGGCATGCGCTGAACACTGCATGCGCATACGCCTGGACCGCAGAGACTTTCGCCATCGATCCGGCAGACTGAGCACTCCGTCCATAATTCGAGTCATCATAGCAGAGAGGCTACTTTCGGCAGACAAACCAATTCCCAACGGAGAGGTGATCACTCCAGTGCGAGGGGAGCACGACCACGTCTGCGAAGCATTTTCTCAGCCGTTGCTCCCACCAACCCAGCGAATTATTATGAAAGCTCTGATAGGTTTTCAGCCACCCTTCGTCTCGCTCAGACCTTGAAGTGGGCATCATATGAAAGGACGCGATACGGGTCACCCGTGCCGCCTCCTGCACGAACTGCTCGATGCCGGCCTCGGTGAAATGCTCGAGCGAGCCAATTGAGTAGGAATAGTCAAACTCTCCATCCGCGTACGGCATTTTCGTCGCATCGGCGACACGGAGACGGTCCTGACGGAGTCCCCGTTCTACGGCTTTCCGAATGAGCATGTCCGAAATATCGAACCCATGCAGTTCCAAGTCTTTCATCGGCCCCAGGACAGCCATGGTCTTCCCTGTGCCACAGGCGATGTCGAGCACACGGCCTCGTGCATTCACGAGCAGTAGCCGAATCTCGTCCCAAACATTGCCGTCGCCCCACGTCTCCAGAATCTGAGCCATCTGGGGGTCCCAATACACTTCCAGGTCTTGCGTGCGCCCATCGCCTTGCACTTGTGCACGGGCGGATACGGAGGCCCTGAGCCACTGCAGCCGACGCCAGAGAACGGGCGGACACCACTCACGCAACATCGCCTTCACGCGACAAACCTCCGGAGCAATCGGGTCAGCGGGCCCGATTGCATGGAGCGTAAATTCGCCGCCACCCGTGAGAGTGCACCCTGATCGATCTCCACTTTCACAGGAAAACGGACCGGTGCAGACGGCTCCTCGGTGGAAAGGTCCCGTTGCAACTCGCTCGTTCCCCCTCCATGCGTCCCGGAACCGTCCACGCCGATGTTGCGGACGAGACTGCGCGTGGGGTACAGCACCAGCCCGTGCAGCATGAACACGCTCAGATGCCAGCAAATCCCCCAGGAATCGATCTGGCCCGTAACTTGCCGCTTCAGCATATCGAAATAAGAGTAGGCGCCATCGAGATCAAACTCCCTACGCAACCCGCTGTCACAACGGAGCACCTCATAGCCCGCCATCGTGGGATCGTATTGATCCCACGCCCGCTTCCACGTCCCCCACCCCCAACAACTGATCATAGGAAGGAACAGGGATTCGTCCGGTGCTCCGAACTCGCCTGGATACATGTAACCGGACACCTGCATAACCTTCACTTCTTTCTCGTAGCGGTCCAAGGCCTGATTCAGAAACTCGAGGAATCCGGGCGCCACTACCAGATCGTCTTCCACGACAATCGCCCTGCCAAACTCGTCACACAATCGACGCACACCCTCGGTGACGGAAGCGGCAAGCCCCAGGTTTCGCTCACGCTCGATGACAGTCACCGACGCAAATCCCCGAATCGATCGCGCATAGCTGCGGACCTGCGCGACCGCATCCGAGTCCTCAGGCCGCTTGGAGCCATCGCAAAAAATCCACAACCGGCTTTCTTGTGCGTGACGAGCCGCACGCAGGGATTCCACCGTCTGCTTCAAATGGATAGGACGGTTGTATGCGAATAGGGCGATGGGAGCGCAATTCATGGGAGTTAGCAAGGGTGAGCAGTGAGGGTCATGACCTTTGAGCACCAGAGACATCAACTTTCTGAAACATCCCCACCCAGCCGTCTGCCTGCCCGATAAGTCCGCCGGATAGCCGGAACGCTAGGGCGCTCACGAATTCCACCGCTTGCATGAGACGTGTGGCGGCAGAATTGATGTAGCGCGCTCGCCGATGGGCGAAGCGCCAGTGCCCGCGCCGAATCCATACATCTTCCAGGCACAGGGTATTTCTCGCGTAGTACTGGACTTGTGCCCGCTTGTCCCCGAACACCATGAGAAGTCCCATCGGATGATAAGGTTTCACATGATCGAAATCGTCATAGAACAAACGCGTCAGCAGCGGAGTCGCAATGATCAACCTTCCTCCAGCCTTGAGCCGATCGAGATAGCCATCCAAGAAAGGGACGAGATCTTTAGGTGAGAAGTGCTCGATCACGTGGGACATGAGCATCACATCGTAGGTGTCCTGTGTCCGTGCGAACTCATCGGAAGTAATGCAATGGAGCCCGGCTTTTCGATTCGCCTGGACTAGTTCTTGATTCGTATCCACCCCAGTCATGTCGAAACCCGACTCACCCAGCTTTCGCAGATAGCGTCCATTACCACAACCAACATCGAGGACTCGACATTCCTTCGATGGTCCAGACCAAGAGCTCCTCACAAATTCGACAACCCTGCGAATCTCATCATCCGTTGTTACCGTTGTCCGATAGAAACGCTTCATCACGCGTATAACCTACAGCGCACTAATCCGGTCTGGCTACCAACCGGCAAGATGCAACTAATAATGGGCGAATCGAAAAGTGCTTGGAAGTCACTCATGGTTCTTAAACTAGTCTTTAACTTTTGCCATGGCACGAAACACAACGCTACGGTCGAGAAGCTCCTGGTAGGTCCCTTGATCTACTATGCGCCCATCCTCAAGCAGATAGATGATATCGCACTCTTGAACCGTGGACAGACGATGAGCAATTGTGATGATCGTTTTTTCGTGAGATAGCGTTCGGATCGCTTCGGTAACTGAGTCTTCAGTAATGCCATCCAACGCGCTTGTCGCCTCATCAAGAATCAGCACATCTGGATCAGTGTAGAGGGCGCGAGCAATTCCAATTCGTTGCCGTTGGCCACCGCTTAATCGTACTCCTCGTTCTCCGATAATCGTTCCGTACCCCTCAGGTAACTCTCCAATCACGAAGCCATGAAGTTTTGCAATACGCGCCGCGTGTTCCACGCGACTCATATCTATTTCTTCTGGCTGCATACCAAACGCAATATTGGCAGCTACACTTTCATCGCACAGGTAGATTTGCTGTGGAACGTAACCGAGCCGATGCTGCCAAGCACGCACGTTCTCAGACGTTACAGCAATTTCGTCGATGAGAAGATGGCCGCTTTGTGGATCTAGCAAACCTAGAATGATATCGACAATTGTGGTTTTCCCCGCCCCGGTACTCCCGACTAAACCCACCGTCGAGTTCCGCCTAATTGTTAAACTGAAATCTGAGAGTACCGGTTCACGCGAACCAGGATATTGGAAAGTGATACTTTTCAATTCGATTGAATTTCGGAAGGGAAGAAGTTCCTCGGACAACGAAATCTTCGGCCTTTCCACCCTTAACTCGCCACCGACGAACGATTTTATCTCTTTGTCAATTACCTCCAGCGATCCCCAATTGAACCGGATCTGAGTAGCGCTGGCGAAGAGCTGCTGGAATGCAGGGAGCAGCCTATATGCGGTAAAGGCATAGAGAACCATCAAAGGAAGAGCCTGACCGATGGCCTTCTGAGTCAGAAGCAGATAGATTACGAGCAATAGAAGTGAGCCAAAAGCGATGCTTTCAATCGCATATCGAGGCACCATCCCGACAGCAGCACTAATCCATTGGTTCCTGGAATATCGGGCAGAGTAGAAGGAGAATTGCCGTTGGTATGCATCGTCTCTTCCCAAAATCTTAAGCTCTTTGATCCCACTAAACACTTCTGTAGCGAGCCGAAATCTGATTCTATTTGCATCCTGACTATCCTTACCCAGGCTTGCCACCTTGCGACGAACAAAAAGAAACACGACAGCATAGGCTCCACCGATAACCATTCCAAACGATACCGCAAGCCAAGGATTCACCCAAACCACGAGAAGTAATATGCACACTGCGACTACCAACTTGGCAACTGCCATGAGACTCGGGACAACAACACCATGAATCAGATGAGCAGCCTCATCGGTACTGCTCAGAACCAGGTTGGAGCTGTTCCGTTCCAGAAAAAACACATATGGCTGTCTCAGATAGCCCGAGAGCATGCGCATGGAGAGCGCATGTCCCAGCTGATATGAGAAGCGAAGTATGGCGGTGGAGACCGTCAACGAGACCGCATTACTTAAGAGCATCATGCCAAGCGCTACCGCACCTAAGAAAATAAGAAATGTATTGGGGGAACTAAAATCAAGAGCAGAAAAGACTTGATGTAGGAAGGAATTGGAATAAATGACCTCGGGATTTGCAACCACGGCCATAAAAGGCAGTATCGAAGAAATCCCCAGAACATCTATAAGTCCCATCAAAATTATCGCTGCGAGCAGCCAGAACAGCTGACGTTGTTCACTAGCCTTCAGCAATCCGATGAGACGTTTTAGTTGCGACCACATAGCGAGCGTACTAGAAGATCCAGCGAGCTCTCGTTACCTGCTGGTTAACCAGTTTTCGTACATCCTAGGATATGAGCTGACAAATTGTTCTGCCGTACTTGCGTGAAACCGTTTAATCTTGCTTTTCCCGTGCGGTGAGGTCGCGCCGAACAGGCTGTTGGAGAACTCGAACTCAAGGACGGGCCGGTCCCCGCGAAGCACAGAACGTCCCTTCTGCAGCCCCCGTGTATCCTCAGCAATAATGGTATCGCGCGGCCCCGAGAATTCGATGAGCCGTTCAGGCCCGTATGTGGCAGCGACTTCCTCATCGGCGATCCGCACATAACCCCGATCGAGGAACGAAGCGGGAATCCCGTCTGAATTGTGACTCCCTGCGACAAAACAGTGCGGGCCGTTCTCCGGCCCTACATCCGCCAGGTAGAAAAAGAACTTCAGCCAGCGGATGCGATCCATGTCGAAATGATACAGTTGCGCCGCATTAGCATCAGGCTTAGCTCCATAGGCCGTGCTCCACCATAGATTCACCTCGTCCAGCACCGTCGAGACAACCATCAGTTCCCTCCTCTCCGGCCTCCCCTCGAAACACCCCTGGCGGCGGCATCACGACTCGCGATTGCCGCTGCCGCCTTAGCCGCTTGAATCTCGCCCAGTTGCTGCAGCCAAAGTTCCATGTTCACCAGCTGCCAGAAAAACATCATGTGATTCTCACATGCCGCGCCGGATTCGACGATGTCCACATGTTCCTTCAAGAGTCGCTTCACTTCATCGACCTTGTACAACCCGCGTTCGCGGAACCGTTTTGACTCAACAAGATCTTGAAGCTCCGTCAACGCCGTGCGCGAGAACCAAATGTGCGCCGGGGCATTCCATCCCGTTTTCTTGATCCTAGTGCGCGTCTCCTCGGGAAGTACACCCTTCATGGCCTCACGGAGCAATCGTTTCGTGACGCCGTCCCGGATCTTCATATGCCCCGGAACCCTGAACATGAACTCGATTAACCGGTGGTCGAAAAACGGATCCATGTGCGCCAATCCAAATGCGGAGCAGTCTCGGTCCTCCGCACGCAGACAACATGGCGCCGTTTCTCGAAAGATGTCCTGATGCGTGCGGTTTTTGAGATAACTCTTGAACGGGTGATCGAGAATCGGCACGAAGGTCGCGAGGTCGAAATAGTCGGGGGAAACCGCACGGTAGTAGCGTGTCAGCCTCTCTTGTTCCACTCGGACGCACCCAGGGTCGCATGAGTCGGTCAATCGAGCTACTAGCCGATCGGCAGCTTCACGGTTTTTCCGATAGATTGGATGGTCATGATGGTGGGCCCACGCAGCGATTTCATGCTCGAGTTGCGCCTCGTTGCCATTGCACTTGAGATCAGCAAAGTGGAGTGGAAAGTACTCATACTCGCCCGCGTTCAGCTCATCTCCCCCCAACCCGCCGAAGAGGGCATCGAATCCGGCCTGGCGGACAGCGTCACAAAGCAGGTAGTGCGACAACCAGGTAGCCGTGGCCACCGGCTCGTCATGCGCTGCCACCATCTTGCGCACCGTGGCAAAGAGATCGAAGCCTTCAATCGAAACCGGATGCCACTGTTCGACCTTGTAATCGAGAAAGGTCTTGATCTCTTCGCTCTCATCGTAGGTCTTGTCGGTGTAGACGGACGAAAATGCGTGCAGCTTGCGGCCCGCCGCTTCGACCGCACAGGACATAACGGATGAACTATCCATTCCTCCCGACAGAGTGAAGGCTGGCTTCGAGCAGAGGGCCAGCCGTCGACGAACAGCCTCCATCAATAACTCCTGATATTGCACCGCTAGTTCCTGTTCGCTCTCCCGAAACTCAGGCTGCTCGATCAGCTGCCAATAGCGACTCGTGCGCTTCGCGCCATTGGTGAAGCAGACGACCGTGGCCGCGGGGACCTGACGGATGCCGGCATAGGGAGACTCATCCGGCACATTGTCGATGTACCGATAGTGAGAGCCTGCAAAGACCGATACAAACCGGCGGTTTGGTTCCACCGGAACTTCCTGGATCACGAGCAACGATCCGGGGCGGGAAGCGAACGCGATTCCCGATGGTGTTTCGGCATAGTAGAGCGGACGATGGCCGACCCGGTCCCGCGCGAGCCATAGTTGTCCAGTCCCCACATCATAGAGCGCAAGGGCATAGTCACCGACAACCCGCTCCAGCGCCTTCTCGAAGCCATACGCTCGATAGAGGACAATCAACCACTCAGCAGGCGGTGCATCCGGTCGTACGCCCAGCGTCCTGAACTCATCCAGATTGAGAAAGGACCCATCAACGATTGCGATCACGTCGCCAACCCTTGTCAAGTTGGGGCGTGTAGAACCACACCAGGCAAGCGCCGCGGACCCGATCTCCTCACACGGGGAACTCCAGCCAGTCGTTGAGAATATCCCAGCCATCTGCCCGCACCGTCGCCGGGCAAGACGTGGGTCGCTAAAGGACAGGAACCCTGTAATGCGTGACATAGTTGGCTAAGGACTCGGCGTACCGGAGGAAAGGCGATCTGCAACGAGAAAGGTCCAGTAATGGGGGTAGCCGATTACGTCTTCTGGTTTGCCGCCTGTTCGCTCATCGATCACTTGCCGTACGGTGAATCCGTAGGCCCGAATGAATTTGCACACATCCTCTAAATCATAGTGATTGACGTGCACGTTCAGCTTCACATCAGGATCTAGGAACCGGTCTTCGACATAGTGATACTCCGCTCCCTGTTTGAGCGACTCCCGCAAAATCACGGTGCGTCTGGTCATCTGCAAGAGCCGTTCAAGTGGGCGGTGATAATTGTCGATGTTGCTCAGGACGTTCAGACAGACGGTGTGATCCACC